>Ga0302319_10004243_pt1 | contig 29510 bp, 26 predicted proteins | sample Bog_T0_2_FD_203319 | JGI IMG/M metagenome (GOLD analysis project Ga0302319, IMG submission 203319) | Peat permafrost microbial communities from Stordalen Mire near Abisko, Sweden - Bog_T0_2 | ecosystem: Environmental > Terrestrial > Soil > Wetlands > Peat | place: Sweden: Abisko, Stordalen Mire... | reverse complement strand
ATCCTGCTGCAAAGACTCGGCCTCGAAGTACCTGCACGCCTCGAGTTTGCAGAATTGTAGTGAAGACTTTTACATGTCGGCGCTGTAAACAAAAGACTTGCCGTTTCAACTGCGGAAGTTGGGCTAACTCCCCGCAGCAGAAACACCTTACTCCGCGATAACTCCCCGCCCACTAACTCGACCTTGTTCTTCGCTATTCCAAAAATCTCCGCCAAAAAACCAATCAACGCCAGGTTAGCTTTGCCCTCAACCGGCGGCGCCTGCACCGCAATCTTCAGCTGCGCCGCTGCACCATCTCCATACACGCCAACAATCGCCGTCTTCTTCGCACCCGGCTGAGCCCGCACAGCCAGCGTTACACCGCCTTCCACCGCACGCAGCATTATTCGGGCCCCGTGTACGGCGCACGCTTGCCGAACAGCGCCGTCCCCACGCGAATGCGCGTCGCCCCCTCTTCAATGGCCAGCGCAAAATCCCCGCTCATCCCCATCGAAAGCACATCCAACCCTAACTTCGGATAACTCGCCGCCCACTTATCCCGCCACTCCCGCAAACTCCTGAAGCAAGCCCGAGTAACATCCTCCGCCACGCCCCACGGCGCAATCGTCATAAGTCCGCGCACATCCAGATGATCCAATTCCGGCAGCCGCTCCAGTAACTCATCCGCTGACTCCGGCTCCAACCCTGCCTTGGTCTCCTCGGGGCTAAGCTTTACTTCAATCAGCACCGCCAGCCGCTTGCCCTGCTTCCCCGCAACCTCGTTCAACCGCTCCGCCAGCCGCAGCGAGTCCAGCGAATCGATTGCATCGAATAGTTCCACCGCACGCTGCGCCTTGTTCGATTGCAAATGCCCAATCAGGTGCACAAGAATCGGCGCATCCGCCGCAGCGTTGCTTCCCTCCGCGCGCCAGCCTTCCAACTCGGCCGCCTTGGCCGCAAACTCCTGCACCCGGTTCTCACCAAACACCCTGAGCCCCAGCTCCGCAGCCTCGATGATTGTCGCCGCCGGATACGTCTTCGACACCGCCATCAGCTCAACTTCGGCCCGGCTGCGCCCCGCCTTTCGGCACGCCGCGCCAATCGCCTCTTCCAGCCGCTCCAGTTTCTCTGCCAACGCCGTCATCGCTGCCTCGTTCTCGCCACATTACTCCCTGCAACCCCGCCATTCCGCACCGCTTCTAACCCGTCTATGTGGACCATCGTTCTTCTCATCTTCTCCAACATCTTCATGACTGTTGCCTGGTACGGCCACTTGAAATTCGAGTCGCAGCCGCTGTGGAAGGTCATTCTCGTCAGTTGGGGCATCGCCTTCTTCGAATACTGCTTCCAGGTCCCCGCCAACCGCCTCGGCTACGGTCGGTTTTCCCCGGTCCAGCTCAAGGTCATTCAGGAAGTCATCACCCTGACTGTGTTCGCCGTCTTCACTACGTTCTACTTCGGCAGCAAACTGCAGTGGAACCACGCCGCCGCCGGCCTTTGCCTGGTGGCCGCCGCCTTCTTCGTCTTTCACAAATTCTGATCGGGTTTCTTCTGGTCGGGGATCACATCGATCCGCTCCCGCGCGCCTTCCATCCGCCCGGTCACCGGCAAATGCCGCCCCGCGCTGCCCAGCCCGAAGCGTGGCATATTCGCATAGATGGTCTCGTACTGGCCCGGCGCCACCCTGTATGTCTCATGCCAGATGCCCACCACGCCGTTGCCGCCAATCCGCCGGTTGAACTCCGCCCACGCCGGCAAGTGCGCCGCGTCGCGCGCATGTGCATACGCATGCAGTTGCTCAAAGCTGCGCCAGTACTGCACCATCCCCACGCCGCGCCAGTACAGGAAAGTCTCCACATGCAGCAGGCCCAGCTCCGGCTGTCTCTTGAGCTCCGCAATCATCGGACCCATCGCCGCCGCCACCCGCGTCCAGCTGCGCACAGCAAGCCATCGATTCACGCGAAAGCCGATCAGGAAGACCACAAACGGCTCGTCGCTCTGCGCCGTATACCGCCCTGGAAAGATCGTCGGTGCCATTCCATTCCTCTTCCCAAATCCCCGCGCTTCTTTCCACCGCAAAGCCGATCGGCACTCCCCTTGTGCGAGCGAATAGCGAGCTTCTGCTGCATGCAATGCCGTCTGCTGCATGCAATGCCGTCTGCTGCATGCAGTGCCGTCTGCCGCACCGCAGGTGCTCAGTGGCCGAACTCCTCCAGGTACTTCTCCGCTTCCAGCGCCGCCATGCATCCTGACCCGGCAGCCGTAATCGCCTGCCGATAACGCCGATCCTGCACATCTCCACACGCAAACACGCCGGAAATCACCTTGCCGCCATGCGTCGTCAGCACATTGCCCGTGGTCTTGATGTAGCCATCTTCATCCAGGTCCATCTGTCCGGCAAACATCTTTGCGTTCGGCTCATGACCAATTCCCAGAAAGAGCCCGCTGATCGCTAGCTCGTCTTGAGAACCCGATTTCGTATCCTTCAGCCTCAGGCCGCGGACTTCCTTCTCGTCCACGCCCAACACCTCTTCCACCACCGTGTTGGTCCTCAATTCAATGTTCGGGTGAGCCATGGCCCGGTCCAGCATGATCTTCGATGCGCGGAACGACTCACGCCGGTGCAGCAGCGTTACCTTGGTGGCAAAGCGCGTCAAAAACAGCGCCTCTTCCATCGCCGAGTCACCGCCGCCCACCACCGCAATCTCCTTGCCGCGGAAGAAGAACCCGTCGCAAGTCGCGCAGCTGGAAACTCCATGCCCGATCAGCGCCTGCTCGCTCGGCAACCCCAGCCACCGCGCGCTCGCACCGGAAGCCACAATCAGCGTGCGCGTGTGAACCTCGCCCGCCGACGTGTGCAGCTTGATCGGATGCGCACCCAGTTCCACGCGGTTCAAATGCGCAAGCTGGAAAGTGGCCCCAAATCGCTCTGCCTGCTTCTTCATGTTTTCAATCAGGTCCGGCCCCTGAATACCCTCCGGCCATCCCGGAAAGTTCTCCACCAGCGTGGTGATGGAAAGCTGTCCTCCCGGTTCGTGTCCCTCGAGTACCAGCGGGTTCAACCCAGCCCGGCCCGTGTAAATAGCCGCCGTAAGCCCGGCGCAGCCCGAGCCCAGAATTACCGTGTCGCGAATCTCTGCCATGAATCGTTCCTGTCCTGTTTCCTTACCAAGATTCTAGATGCTCTGCCCGCCGCCTGGATTCTTATCCCGCACCCACCAGCCGCCTCAACCCAGGCTTGCACCCAGCAGCCCCGGCCGCTCATTCGCCAGTTTCAACACCAATTCGCCGAAGAGAGTGTTGGCCCAGGCAAACCATGGCCGCGTGAAGTGGCTGGCATTGTCCTTGTCGAACGACTCGTGGATGAACCCCGTCCCCGCCGTCGTGTCTCGCAGCCAGCGCAGGCACTGCCGCATCTCGCCTTCGTCGCCGCTGCTGAGCGCACGGTACAGAATGCCCATCGGCCACACCATGTTCAGCCCTTCGTGAGGCCCACCGACGCCGTCGGCCGCCTTGCCTGCGAAGAAGTACGGGTTCGCCTTACTCAGCGCAAACTGTCTAGTGCGCTGAAACAGCGGGTCCTCCCTCTTGCAGCAGCCAAGATACGACAGGCTCACCAGTCCAGGCGCGTTCGCGTCGTCCATCATCAGCGCGTTGCCATAGCCGTCCACCTCGTATGCCCAGATCTCGCCAAGCTGCGCGTGCCGCGTCCTGCCCCACTGTGCCAGCGCGCGTTCCACCTCTGCCGCCAGAGCCCCCGCCTCCACGGCAAGCTTCGCATCGCCCAGCACCTGCCCGGCAAGCTCCGCCAGATGCCTCAGGCAGGTGACCGCAAACAGATTTGCCGGCACAAACAGCGGGTAGATACACGCATCGTCCGACGGGCGGAACATGGAGAAGATCATCCCCACCGGCCGCGCCGGATTGCCGAACCCGCTCAACGGCACCGTGTCATACGGAATCGCTGATGCCCGCTCGAACGAGTACGGACCCGGCCCATCCTTACGCTGCTGCGCGCGAAACGTCCGCACAATCGTCCATGCCGCTTCCTTCCATGTCGCATCGAACGGCCGCGTATCCCCGGTGGCCTGCCAGTAGCCGTGCGCCAGCCGCAGCGTGTAGCACAGCGAGTCCACCTCCCACTTGCGCTCCCCCACGCCCGCATGATGCTCAGTCTTATCGTCCACCGCCCAACTCAGCGGCGCTGCCTTGTCGTCGCGCACAAAGGCATTCGCATAGGGATCAATCAGGATCATGCGCGCCTGCCTGCGAATCACCCCCTCGATCAGGGTGCGCAGGTTTGCGTCCTCTTTCGCCGGCGCCAGATACGGCCACACCTGCGCAGACGAGTCGCGCAGCCACATCGCATCGATATCGCCTGTGACAACATAGGTATCCGGCTTGCCTTCAAAAACGCCTGGAAACACCGTCGTGTCCAGCGTGTTCGGATAGCAATTCTCAAAAATCGTCGCCAACGCCCGGTCGGCAATCTTCCGCTGAATTTTGGGAATGAGCGCCTCTATCGCGGCGCTCGTAAAGTGTCGGTCTGCCCGCGCCGGCCGCGCATTCGGCAGGTCCAACGCCATCGCCGCTCTCGCACCCCAGCCGCTTTCAGCCACCACCCAGGCAGCCGCCGCTCCCTTCAGCCAATCCCGCCGGCTTATCTCGCCCATCTCCAGGTTTCCCTCGCACAGCTTTCCTCTTTATCATGGCACCTATGGCCAACCTCACACTCATTTACGGACTCAGGCTTCTACCCGAAGGCGAAGTCACCGAAATCCAGGACGCAACCCTGAAGCTGGCCAACGGCCACCAGGCGCACGTCACCATGCACTCCATCGAGGGTTCGCGCGAGGAAATAGAAGCCCAGCTCAAGCGCAGCCTCGACGCATTCTTTGACTTCTACCCTGAGATCTGACCCGCCGCCCATGTCCATAACCGTCGGCCCATGCTGCGCCGGTCCGCTCTTGCACTGCGCCCACGGCTAATTCGGCGTTTCGTAATTTCCAGTGGCCACCTCGCTGGTTGCCCGGCCCGTGGAAATGGCAATCGCCTTGATAGTTTGCGTGCCAAACAGCAGAAACGGCTTGGTGTATTGCGGCGACTTCGTGGTTGGCGTGCTGCCGTCAATCGTGTAGCGGATGGTTGCCGTCGCATCAGAGTCGGTAATGGTCAGCGCCTGGCCCATTCCATACTTTCCGGGCGGAGGATTGAATTTCGGGGTCGGCGTCTGCTGGATAATGCTGTAGACCGCTGTCACCGGCTCGCTGTTTGTATACCCGGGGGCGGTAGCGATCGCCTTCACGGTCGTCTCATGCCTGATCACGATCGGCTCCGAGTACACCGGCGAGGACGAAGTCGGGTCGCTGCCGTCCAGGGTGTAGCGGATAAGCACCTTGACGCTGGAAGCAAGAATGCTCACCGACACCGAGCCGGTGTATTTTCCCGAACTGGGATATATATCCGGCTTCGGAAGCTGAGGATTCGCAGCGGCGGAGCTCGCCATGCGTGCCGCGCTGTTTACCGGAACCACGGAAAGAGCGCTGGCGCCGCCGAGGCCGGTGATGGCTGAATTTCCGGCTTGTGCAATGCATGTTGACGAAAATGCCGTGCCCAACAGACCGGCGACAAGGAGAGCGCACCCGGGAAATCCGATTCGCATGATGTATGGCTCCTTCAGGTTTTCGTTCGCTGGATGAGGTTCAAGGGGAGCGGAACAGCGTCTCAATTCTGCTCCTTGTCCGGACCCCGGTGTCAAGCGGCATTTTCAGCGAGAAACTGCGGCCTCCCTCAACCCGCCTCTTTCCCAATTATTAGAGGATTCTCATTGCACACTCCTCATTTGAGCGTTGCAGGCCCGGCGCACCGCTTCAAGACCTGCCACATTAGAATCCTCTAATTCCGCCAGCCCCCTTTTCGGCCTCCCACGCGCTCCTGATTCCTGTGTGGCTTCTCATTAGTGCCCTGCAACCGCCTCGGCATCAGGCCTTGCGGTTCGCACCCACAGTCTTCGAGACGCCGCATAGACCAGCCCCGGGAGTCTCTGCCGTGTTGAACGCCCCTCCGTTACCTCCGATCTGCCGCACAGTCCGCAGGTTTGCACGTCAGCTTCTCGCCGCCCTCCTCACTATCCTGGTCCTCGCGTCCGCCCCGGTCCACGCCGGCGGGCCCAAATATGTTGCCGGCATCCGATACTTCAACCCCGCCGTTCTCGGCCAACCCATTCGCTGGCCCGGCGGCCTCGTCAATTACTACGTCGATCAGGGACCTCTCAACGATTCGATCGACAACCAGCAAGCCACCGCCATGGTTGATGCTGCCGCCGCCCTCTGGTCCGCCGTCCCCACTGCCGCTGTCACGCTCACTCGCCAGGGCTCGCTCAATGAAGATGTCAGCGGCGTCAACATCGCGGCGCTCAACGGCATAATCACCGCGCCTGCAGATGTCACCCCGAGCGCTACCAGCTATCCGCTCGGAGTCATCTACGACACCGATGGCTCCGTCATCGATGCCATCTTCGGAACCGGCGCAAGCGACCCCACCAGCTGCCAGAACAACGGCGTCTGGACATGGCTCGACACCGTCAACCCCGACGCCACCATCGCCCATGGCATCATCCTGCTCAACGGCCTCTGCGCCACCAGCCCGTCCCTGCTCGAAATGATGAACTACGAGCTCGAACGCGCTTTCGGACGAATTCTCGATCTCGACTATGCGCAGGTCAACCCAACCGCCCTCACCAGCGAGCTTCCCGGCGGATTCGCCGGCTGGCCGGTGATGCAGCCTCTCAGCGGCGTTTGCGGCGAAGCGGGCGGCGAGTGCATCCCCAACCCCACCGTTCTCCGCTACGACGACATCGCCGCCCTCAGCCGCATCTATCCCGTCACCGCGCAGAATTCCGCCGGATTCCCGGCCAGGCAAATCACCGCAGCCAACACCGTCTCCATTACTGGAACCATCAGCTTCCGCAACAGCATGGGAATGCAAGGCGTGAATGTCGTCGCCCGTCCTCTGGACGAGAACGGCAACCCGCTCTATCAGTACACCGTGACGTTTGTCTCCGGCAGCTACTTTAATGGCAACAGAGGCAATCGCATTACCGGATTCACGGATGCAAATGGCATCCCGCTCAACCAGTGGGGCTCGAACGACCCCGCCCTTCAGGGCTACTTCGACCTGTCCGCCATGCCGCTCCCACCCGGCGTAGCCAGCGCCAACTATCAAGTCACCTTCGAGCCCATCAATCCGCTTTACATCCTCGAAGACGCGGTCGGCCCTTATCTCGACGGTCAGGTCGCCCCCTCCGGCTATCTGCCGCCCATCACCTTCTCCGGGCTCAGCGCAGGTAGCACCCAATCGCTCACCGTCAATGTCGCCGGCTCCGCCATCGGCGCAACCGAAACCGCCGTCGGCATGGAGGCTGCTCCGCGCACGCTCCCCTTCAGCGGCGAGTGGTCCGGCAGGCTCAGCCAGGTAGCCCAGACTGACTGGTTCACCTTCCCCGTCCGCAGCGGGCGCACCTTGACTGTCGTCACCCAGGCTTTGGACGAAACCGGCGCACCCACTGAAACCAAGGCCATGCCCTCCATCGGCGTCTGGAAAGGCTCTGACCCGGTGGGCGTGTCGCCTGCAGGCGCAGCCCCCGGCATCAACGGCCTTGCCACCGGGGAGACCTGGCTCCGCATCACAACCTCCGCCAGCGACCTGCTCCGGATTGGCGTCGCCGACCAGCGCGGAGACGGCCGCCCCGACTATTCCTACAACGGCTGGGTGCTCTACGCAGACACCGTTCAGCCGTCGCGACTGCCCGCCGCCGGTGGCCCCATCGTCATTCAGGGCATGGGTTTCCGTCCCTCTGACACCGTCCTTGTCGGCGGCCAGCCCGCTCTCGTCACCAGCGTCTCCCCCAATGAAATTGATGCCATTGCCCCACCCGCCGCCACCGGCGTCACCGGCTCGGCCGACGTTGAAGTCGACGACCTACCCACCTTTTACGCTGCCGCGATTGTGCCTGGCGGCGTCAGCTACGACTCCGGAACGGGTGATGCATTAACCATTCTCACCGCCCCCATGAACACCGTCCCCATCGCCGTGCCCCTTCCATTCTCCGTCACCGCATTCGGCGCAAACCTCGTCCCTGCCGGCGGTGTTGCCGTTGTCTATACCGTCACCAGCGGCAGCGCAACCCTGGCCTGCGGTCAACCCTCCTGCACCGTCCTCACCTCCGGCGATGGCCGCGCCTCCCTCAATGTCACAGCCGCCGACAGCACCCTGTCCATTGTTACAGCCTCCCTCACCAACGGCTCCAGTCTCCAGGCTCAGTTCTCCGGTGGAACTCCGCCGGTCCTCGCCGCTCTCACTCCGCGGCTCTCGGTCGCCGCCGGCGCCGTCGTCAACTGGCCTGTCCAGGCCCTGGCCCTCAACAATGGCCTGCCGAGCGCCGGTCAGGCAGTATCCTGGCAGACGACTGGGACCGGCCTCACCGCTCAAGGATCCACTCCAGCCCTCACCAACGGCTCCGGCATTGCTTCTGCGACACTTACTGCCGGACCGCTCGCCGAAGGCCAGCTCGTCACCATCAACGCCTGCCTCAATGGAACCAGCCAGTGCGTGGCCTTCACTGCCATCGGTGCGCGCCCCGAATTCGCCACCCTCGAGGCCGTCTCGGGCACAGGTCAGACTCTCAGTCTCCAGGACACCCCTGCCCAGATCACCCTGCGTCTTCTCGACATGGACGGCAATCCCATGGCCGCCGGAACCGTGTCACTCCACCAGGCGCTCTATGCCTGGGCCCCCCGTGTCCCGCCCACACCGCATGCCCGCCGTCCAGCCTGCTCGCCACCCAATCAGCAACCGCCACCTCGGCCCTGGACGGAACGGTCACCTTCACCCCCGCATCAATTCCCGGGGTCGCCACCAACATCCTGGCCCTGGCAACGTCCGGAAACACCTCCACCATCGCCGTTGCGATCCAGCAGCACCCTTAGCCGCACCACCGCATGAGGCCAGCCCAGCACTTCGCGTAGGTTACTAAAAAACGCTTTCACTCACACCAACGTGTAATCCCACGGTTTGAGGTGTATACAACTGTTCACAGCCCAATTTGGTCAATCTCCACATCCCATTAATAAAGGGCAACTTATCCGCGGTGATGAAATGGCCCTTCAGGTGCTGTCATTAAGTCGAATACTTGTCAATTGGCGAGGTTGAAGGCCGACAGGCGGGTGTCTGGAACCGTTTTCAGCGGATTACAGCAAATATTTTTGGGGGACGCAATGGGGGACCTGTCCATCGGGATGAGGACAAGTGGCAGCGAGCAACAAGGCCGCTTCGTGAAGAGCAGCTTCTCCTATCTTTCGGCCATTCTTTCCGGATTAGGGTTGGCGGTCGTCTTTGGCTTGCTCACCCACAACGTTACAATCGATCCCCTCTATGCCAAGGTCTCCATTTTCTTTGCTGGGGCGGCTGCGGCAGGCCTGGTCCTCCGCCTCATGGTCCAGCGCGAACGTCGCGTAGCCCTCCAGCTCATCCTCAGCGAAATTGTCGGCGAGAACACATCCCCTGAAGTAGCCTCAATGCGCATCCTTGAAGCCCTCTGCGTCTCCCAGGGCTGGGATGTTGCCCTGAAATGGGAGTTGAACTCCGAGAAGAACTGCCTCGAGTTCTGTTCCGGCTGGAACGCCCCCGGACGCAAGACCGAATCGTTGACCAAAGACAGCATGGGCCAGACACTGACCCCTGGCACAGGGTTGCCCGGACGCGTCTGGCAGGAAGCTCGCGCCATCTGGGTGGCTGACCTGACCGCCGAGCCCACCGACCCGCATACCCAGTCGGCGCTGCGCCGCGGCATGGTTTCCGGATGCGCCGTGCCAATCCGCGTCGGCAACCGCGTGTTGGCCGTTCTTGAGTTTTATTGCCACTTTGCCCTTCGCGAAAACCGCGAAACCATGGCCGCCGTCGAATCCGTTGCCGTCTCCCTGGGGCAAATGCTGGCCCGCTCCCAGGAACGTGGTTGGGCGGAAAAGCTCTATCGCCAGCAGGAGATCCTGCTCAACTCCGTGGCCGACGGCATCTGCGGACTCGACAGCAACGGCCACATCAGCTTTGCCAACCCCGCCGCAATCAGCATGCTCGGCTCCGCCACCAACAGCCTCACCGGCCGGCCCGTGCATGACCTGCTTCACGGCGCAGCACCCAAAGAACATAAATGCGGAGACGATTGCGCCCTGCTCCGCGCCACCGGACGCCTCCAGCTCATGGCCACCGCCGGCGAAGACACGCTCTTCCGGGTTGACGGCAGCCCCTTCCGCGTCGACTACGCTCTCACCCCCATTCTCGATCATGGCCGCCTCTGTGGCTCCGTGCTCAGCTTCCGCGACATCAGCCAGCGCTACGCCCTCGACAGGCTGAAGGACGAGTTCGTCTCCACCGTCAGCCACGAGCTAAGAACTCCCCTGACCGCCATTCAGGGTGCTCTTGGGCTGCTCAGCCATGGCGGCGTGATACCGCTGAACGATAAATCGTCAAACCTGCTGCGCATCGCCCTTGCCAACTCCGAGCGGCTCCTCCGCCTCATCAACGACATCCTGGACATTGAACGCATGCAAAGCGGCCGCGAGCGCTTTGTCTTCCGCAAGGTGCATCTCGACCAGGTCGTCCGCCAGGCCATCGAATGCGTCGCCCCTGTCGCCGATGCCGCCGGAGTCCAGCTCATCCGCGACACCTCCCAGGTGGAAGTTGCCGCCGATGCCGATCGCCTTCTTCAAGTACTCACCAATCTCCTCTCGAATGCCATCAAGTTCTCTCCGCGCAACTCCGCCGTCTCGGTACTCATGCGCCCCGATCAAAACGGCGTAACCCTCTCCGTCGTCGATGCCGGCCGCGGAATCCCCGCCGACAAGCTCGAATCGGTATTCGGTCGGTTCCAGCAGGTCGACGCCTCCGACTCCCGCCAGAAAGGCGGAACCGGCCTCGGACTCGCCATCTGCCGCACCATCGTCCACCACCACTCAGGACGCATCTGGGCGGAACGCAATCCCGTTCGCGGAGCCACCTTCCGTGTCTTCCTGCCCTACAAGCCCGTCCCCATCGGAACCGTCGGCCACATCTTCGAGGAAGACAACAACGCGACTCCCGAAGCCCCGGCCTTCGGCAGCTCGAAGCTCGATCCCCTGCCCCGCCAGATCGAATTCGCGCGAAACTGAGCGAGCGTTTCTGCGCGACCCACAAGACGAGCTTCGGGCTCACCAGACTGGCAGGATTCATCGCAGCCCGGTAGGCCCAAATCTCAGCCCGGTCAGCGGGGAAGTTCTGCCGTCTCAAGCCTGATCTTGCCGTCCTCGACCGAAAACGCCTTCAGAACGCCGTCCTGCTCGCACGCAACGCTATAAAACGGTCCAGTCGCCATCTCGACTCTTCGACGCAGGCTGCCATCCGACGGGTTAACCTCGTATAAAACGTAGTTACCCGCATCTGGGCTTGCGTCGATTGTTCCGGCGACCGGAAGGTTTTGCCTGCGGAAGCGCATGAGCCAGCGATCGTCGGCAGGGATCACGCCGTCAAGCGAGTAGCCCTTGGGAAATTGCACATGCACCTCGCGCACCGCCCCACCGGCGCCTACCTCCAACACCGGGACACTCGCATTCACTTGGTAAAGCAGCACCTTGTGCCGTACTGACGCGAAGATCCACGAACTCAGACTCGACTCTGCCTTCGCACGCTCAACCGTCCCTTCGGCTTGGCCCTCGACGAGCGCGGGGCTGTCCTGCATCTTGCTTGGAATTTGCAGAGTGCGGCTGACCTGTCCATCGGAGCCAAGAACCAACAGCTGCGGGACCGAGTTTGCCCTGTCGAACCCCAGCGCCAACAGATTGTCGTCTGGCAGCGCCGCGAGGCTGCGGAACTGGTACCTGCCGGGAAGTTCCACCGCTTTTTTGTATGCCCCATTGCTATCGAACTCGACCAGGTAGTCGTGATGTTCTCCGGTGTATACAGCTCGCGGCTGCAACCCCGGCCCCATTGGGATCGTATTCGCTGCCTTTTTGTTGTCCGTCGTTGCATGCACCAGAACGCCAACCATCGTGTCGGAAACGAAATAGCTCCGGAAGAAGTCGATGCCGTATAGGTCCGATATCGCCTTTGTCGAGAACTCATGCCCGCCTTTCGGATCGAGCGATTCGATCGTCTGAGGACCAAAGCTCTTCGGGTCGATAAACGACACGAATGGAACTTCATCAGGCGAACAGACAATGGGCGTAAGGAATGCGGAGGAGCCCTGCGCGCCTGAGATGGGGTCGTGGGGTTTGAATTCGAGCTTCACAACGGGCACATCCGCGGCTGGATCATCCTCGGTGCCTGCACCATCGTTGGCCGGCGATATGTGTCTCGATGACGACGCGGGAGCGACCGTCGGAGTTGCGGCGGTGGTTGGGCTCATTTGCGAAAGAGCAGTAAGCCCAACCGACTGCATTCCGGCAATTGAAAGCACAAATAGAAAAGGCGCTTTCATCGCCCTCCGCTCCCAATGCCTGGAAGCGTACGTCTTTTCTCAGAGAGAATTGAGGGTCCACAGGCCCCACCGGCCGGCTGCTCCGAGAGTGCAACCTCCAAAGGGCGGAACTCGCCGCCGCCTGCGGTCACCATGACACCCTGAATCTTTGCAAGCTCGATCAGACGCTGCCGAACCGAGGGGTCAGCAAGCATTCCGCTACCGTAGCAAGGGATTTGACTTCCGATAAAGCTCGGATAGGTTTGCCCGCAACATGTCACGACGCTGCTGTAGTAGATGATGCCGTATTCGCCAAAATCTGGCAGGTATTGGTACACAGTCTGGTTGCATGTAGGTGTGCTGCAACTGATTTTGGCCGTGTAATAGGATGATCCACACTGCGCCACGGCTGCGTGGCCTGCAGAGGCTACCATGAACGCTAACATGCAGTTGAGCACGAGAGACAATCCGGGTTTGCGCATTTCACAATCTCCTGTCGTGGTTGATTGGTAACCGATTCAAGACCGCGAGCTTCTCATCCGCCTGGCGAAGGGAGCTCCATAACGTCAGAATTTTACCGAGGAAAGAACTACTCACGAATCATCCCCCCCCCTTGCGAAAAAACTCAAGGGAAATATGGCGAACTTTAGTAACCACCACCTTCCATCCTCCCTGAGCTTCGTGCACATCATTGCCCTTCTTTAGACAAAGGCGGGCAGGAAACGCAATGCACTACGGGCCGAATCAATAAAAGAAGCCACCTGAGACTTCCGCCCCTCCTTCTGCATCTTGCAGTAGGAGGGCTTTCCAATCTTGGCAAACGAAACCGTATTACCGCATCCCCCGCGTCCCCGCGTGCTGATCGTCGGCGGAGGCTTTGCCGGCATCAACGCGGCCAAGGGGCTGGCCCGCCTGCCGGTCGACGTTACCCTCATCGACCGCCGCAACCACTATACCTTTCAGCCGCTGCTTTATCAGGTGGCTCTGGCCGTACTTTCACCCGCCGACATTGCCCAGCCCATACGCTCCATCCTCCACCGCCAGGCAAACACCGAGGTCCTCATGGACGAGGTCACAGGGGTAGACTCCGCCACCCGCACCGTCACGCTAAGTTCGGGCTCTCAAGTCCGCTACGACTGCCTCATCCTGGCCACCGGTGCAACCCACTCCTACTTCGGCAAGGACGAATGGGCGCCGCTCGCGCCAGGACTCAAAACCATCGAGGACGCCACCGAAATTCGCCGCCGCGTCCTGCTGGCTTTCGAACTCGCCGAGCGTCAGATGCAGGAGCACGGCTGGCATCCGCCGTTAAACTTCGTCGTCATCGGCGGCGGCCCCACCGGCGTCGAACTGGCCGGCGCCATCAGCGACATTGCCCAGCTCTACATGCGCCACGACTTCCGCCATATCGACCCAAAAACCTCGCGGGTGCTGCTGCTGGAAGGCTCCCCGCGCGTCCTCGCGGCCTACCCGCCCGACCTTTCCGCCAAAGCCGAAGCCGCCCTAAAGCGGCTGGGCGTCGAGGTCCACACCAACACTCACGTCACCAACTTAGGCCCCGGATGGGTAGAGGCTGGCGACACGCGCATGGAAGCTGTTGTGACTCTCTGGGCCGCCGGCGTCCAGGCATCGCCTCTCGGAAAATTGCTTGCCGCGGCGCCTGGAGTCACCCTTGATCGCCGCGGCTGCGTCCTCGTCGACACGCACCTCAATCCCGCCGGCCTGCCCAACGTCTTCGTCCTCGGCGATCTGGCCCACTTCGAGCAGGACGGTCACCAGGTACCCGGCGTTGCCCAGCCCGCCATGCAGATGGGCGACCACGCCGCCAAAATGATCGCGGCCGACCTCCAGGGCAAACCACGTTCGCCTTTCCGTTACTTCGACAAAGGAGACATGGCCACCATCGGCCGCATGGACGCAGTTGCCAAAGTCGAGTGGCCCTTCAAAGCCCACCTCTGGGGCTTTCCCGCATGGGCCACCTGGCTCACCGTCCACATCTTCTTCCTCATCGGTTTCCGCAACAGGCTTTCCGTCTTTGCCGCCTGGATCTGGACTTACTTCACCTTCACCCGCGGCGCAAGATTAATCACCGGTGACCAACGCCTCCCCGGCTGGCAAGACCAGATAAATGCCGGACCCGCAAGCTCCTCAACAACAACACCGACTCCGCCAACAAACCCCTCAGCTTGACCGTTCTCACCGCGTCAGCGCGCTTCCCGCCGACGCAACGGCCCCGTGGTAGAAGTACTGTCCCAGCCCCACCGTGAACAGCCAGCAACCGTAGAGCGCATGCTCAAAGCTCGAAGTTGCCAGCGACCCCGTCTCCGCGTACCGCATCGCAAATAGCAATCCACCCAGAAACGTCAACCCCACCGCCAGCCAATTACGAAAAATGATGTGCAGAAACGCGAACGCCAGCGCGCTAGCCAACACCATGACCCACTTGCCCGGAAACAGGCTCGCATATCGCTCGAAGAAGAACGCCCGATAAAGCAGTCCCTGCGGATACACCGACAAGACCGGGTACCCCACCATCACCCCCGCCCAGAACCCCGGATGCGTCCGCACCAGGCTCCATTCCAAGTCCGGAGCATACCGCCGCGTCCCCAGCCAAATCAGCAACGCCGACTCCGCAAAAATCGCCAGAATCACCGCAAGCCGCCCCGGAAGCTGCCCGATACTCCACAGCTTCGCCCGGTCAAAATGCGCATCGCGCAGCAACTGCCAAACTGCATAGCCCACCACCACCCAAAGGACCGGCAGCGCCGGAATCCGCCATGGCGAAAACCGGTATCCCAGCGGCAATGCAATAAATAGCAGCGAAAATTCGACCCACAGCGCCCCACGCGTCACGCCCAACTCATTTCCCCTGCTTCATCCGCGCCTCAACCACATCCCGGTACACCTTGCACGCCGCCCCTCGCAGATCCTGAGCCTCTTCCACCGTTCCGCTCTGCGTGAACTTCACATACTTCGCGCTCGGCCCAAACTCCGGCCATACCGGCAGCCCCGTCCCGTTCGGATTTCCGGTTTTGGCAAAGTTCGTGAAGTAGCTCTCCACCTGGTCCGCCGTTTTCAAGTCGGCCGCCGCATAAGCCCCTGCCAGGTTCCCCTCTTTCGGGTAGAACCCAAATACAAACGACAAATCCGTCGAGTGGATCGCGAGCGGCTGCCCCGGAACCGCATGGTCAAACTCATACTCATAGGTCTCATGGTGCGCTGCCGAGTGCCAGCGCCCCTCCGCCGTTGACGGGCAGCGAAACGCCACATCCGCCGCCATCTGGTCCGCCACCGACCCATAGACCGCATCGTTCGTCCCCTCCCCGCCATCCGCCAGCCCGTATACCTTCAGCACCTCAGGCGCAAATTCGCCCGCCATCTCTTTCACCCGTGCACGCAACATATCCGGCGAACCACCCCCGCCAAACTCCCGCGTCGTTGTCCCAAAGATCAACGGAATCGCCGCTTCGTCTCCCTTCGCAAACGTCTCCGCAGGACCCTTCGAAACCACCCATCCGTCCACATCCGGACCAAACCGCTGGTGCGGCTCGTGCGCCGTCAACTTCTTGATCAACTCCCCACCGGGAATGCCCCGCAGATACGCAATCTGCCCCGACCCCTCCGGCGCTCCCATCGACGCCGCAAACCTCTTCCCCGCCTCTTCCGCCGCTCCCAGCTGCGCTGGCAGACCAATCGGCACGCCACTCTCCTGAATTGCCTTTTGAAAAAGCCCCTTCGCCGACGAAATCATCAGCATCCCCGTATCCATCGCTCCCGCCGACTGGCCAAACACCGTAATGTTCTTCGGGTCGCCGCCGAACCGTTCGATGTTCGCAATCACCCACTTCAGAGCCAGAACCTGATCCATCAACCCGTAGTTCCCTGAAGCATGGTGGCCCGACTCCGAAGTCAGCTCCGGATGCGCCAGAAACCCGAACACCCCCAGCCGGTAGTTGACAGCCACCACCACCACCCCATGGTCGGCCAGCGTTCCTGCCGTGTAAAGGTCGCTCATCCCCGTCCCGCCCTCGTTCGCGCCGCCATGAATCCAGAACATCACCGGCAAATGCCCCTTCTTCGGCCACAGCGGCGTAACCACATTCAGATAAAGGCAGTCCTCCTGCCCAATCTCCGCGTCGTGCCGATTCCACGACCCCAGGTCCGGCTGGGCGCACGGCGCCCCGTACGACTTCGCATCCCGCACCCCACTCCAGTTCTTAGCCGGCACCGGCTCACGCCACCGCAAATCTCCCGCCGGCGGCTGCGCAAACGGAATCCCCAGAAACCGCGCCCCGCCGCCGTCCCGCGCCACTCCCCGAACCTGCCCGTTGTCAGTCTTCACCACCAGCGCATCTTCCTGCGCCCCAGCGCTGGCCACCGTCAGCATCCCCGCCATCACAACCGCCGCTACCGAAAACCGCCCCCACGCAAAACCAGAATCCCTTCTCATCCCGCCCCTCCACCTATCCAATTCACGCGCCAATTCTACCAACACCGCGTTTCCCGCACGCTGCAAAGAGCCCGGCAAGCCTGCGGGTGCCCCCGGTCCCTTGCTTTTGGGGACCGGGGAGTGTGAGTCTAAATCCCGCCCTGAGCGCAGTCGAATGGGAACCTGCATTTGTTCCACCTTCGTCATCCGAGAATCCACAATGCCCAGCACTCACTTTCCTCAGCCCCTCCTCGATTTCCGTCTATCCTGAACATGCCGCCCCATGACCTTCACCCACACTCTCGGCTCCACGCGCTACACCTTCCCCGACCTGCGCGACCTCCTCGCCAAAGCCACGCCCTTCCGCAGCGGCGACGCCCTCGCAGGGTTGGCCGCCGACTCCGCCCAGCAACGCGTAGCCGCCCAATATGCCCTGGCCGACCTGCCCTTGACTCACTTCCTCACCGAGCAGGTCGTCCCCTACGAAGAAGACGAAGTCACCCGCCTCATTGTCGACACCCACGACGCAGATGCCTTCGCGCCCATCAGATCCCTCACCGTCGGCGAACTCCGCAACTGGCTCCTCTCCGAAGAAGCCACCCCAGAACGCCTGGCCACACTCGCCCCCGGGCTCACCCCGGAGATGGCCGCCGCAACAGCCAAGCTCATGCGCGTCCAGGACCTGATCGCCACCGCCCGCAAAATCCGGGTCGTCACCCGCTTCCGCACCACTGTCGGCTTGAAAGGCCGTCTCAGCACCCGCCTTCAGCCCAATCACCCCACCGACGACCCCGCCGGCATCGCCGCCGCCATCCTCGATGGCCTGCTCCTCGGCTCCGGCGACGCGGTCATCGGCATCAATCCCGCCGGAGACAACCCCGCAACCACCGCCCGCCTGCTGCGCATGATCGACGCCCTCCGCCAGCGCTTCCAAATTCCCATCCAAAGCTGCGTCCTGGCCCACATCACCACGCAACTTGAAGCCCTCAACGCCGGCGCCCCCGTCGATCTTCTCTTCCAGTCCATCGCCGGAACCGAAGCCGCCAACCGCAGCTTCGGCGTCAACCTCGCTCTTCTCGCTGAAGCAGCGGAACAAGGGCGTGCGCAGCACCGCGGAGCCATCTGCGCCGACGGCGAAATCGGTTCCAACGTCATGTACTTCGAAACCGGCCAGGGCTCCGCGCTCTCCGCAAACGCGCACCATGGTGTCGACCAGCAGACCCTGGAAGCCCGCGCCTACGCCGTCGCCCGCCGCTTCCAGCCCATGCTGGTCAACACCGTCGTCGGCTTCATCGGCCCCGAATATCTCTACGATGGCAAGCAAATCTCCCGCGCCGGCCTTGAAGACCATTTCTGCGGAAAGCTCCTCGGCCTGCCCATGGGCTGCGACGTCTGTTACACCAACCACGCCGAAGCCGACCAGGACGATATGGACTCCCTCCTCACCCTCCTCGGCGCAGCCGGCGTCAACTACATCATGGGCGTCCCCGGCGCAGACGACGTGATGCTCAACTACCAGAGCACCAGCTTCCACGACGCCCTTTATCTCCGCCGCGTCCTCAATCTCCGCCCCGCCCCGGAATTCGAAGCCTGGCTCGACGGCGACAGCTTCGTCCGCCTGGCTCTCGAGGGCAACCACCCAGAGAGGCTTCTCACCCCATGAATGACAGCCTCCAGCCCATCGCGCCTTCCCTGGCCGCCCGCCTCCGCGCCTTAACCTCCGCCCGCGTCGGACTGGCACGCACGGGCGTCAGCCTTGAGACAGCCGACCTGCTCGACTTTCAGCGCTGCCACGCCCAGGCCCGCGACGCCGTCCACGCGCGGCTCGACTCGGGGGCGCTGGCTGCTGAAATTGAAAGCAGAAGTCGCCCCGAAGTGCTGCGCCTGCATTCGGAAGCCAAGAGCAGAGCGGAATACCTGCAGCGACCTGACATGGGGCGCAGGCTGAATGAAGCCAGCCGCGTGATCCTGGCGGAGCAGCCTACGGATGAGGTGGACTTGGCGATAATTATTGCCGACGGCTTATCCGCCATCGCCGTCGAACGTCATGCTGCGCCGCTGCTCCTGGAGCTGCTTCCGCGAGTGTCTGACTTGTCGCTCGCTCCCATTTGCATCGTCGAGCAAGCCCGCGTTGCCATCGGCGATGAAATTGGCCTCGCCCTTAACTCAGCGATCTCCGTAGTCCTCATCGGCGAGCGTCCCGGCCTAAGCTCCCCCGACTCGCTTGGCGCTTACATCACCTGGCATCCCCGCCCCGGCCGCACCGACGCCGAAAGAAACTGCATCTCCAACATTCGCGTCGAAGGCCTAAGTTACGCCCAGGCCGCCGCCCAACTCAGCTACTATCTCTCTGAGGCCCGCCGCCTCCAACTCACCGGCATCCCCCTCAAGGAGGCCGCCCCAGGCCTAATGGAAGGTCAAGACAGATGAAGCGTTGGCTCATTCGCATCGCAATCGCCCTCGTCGTCGCCGCCATCGGCGCCTACGCCGGCGACTGGGCTGTCTACTCCCTGCGCGGCGCACCCACATCCACCGTCACCGTCACCCGCTACCAGACCGTCCCCCTCAAAGGCAACAAAATCGAATACGACTACCTCGGCACCGCCGACGTCCCCTGTTCCCAATCGCTCTTCCCCCAGGCCGGTCAAAGTCCCTGCTGGCGTCTCCGCCGCAATCCCAACCAGATCGTCAACCTCTAACGGAAAACCGGTACGTTCGGCAGGCCGAGATCCAGCGGTAGGCCGGGGATTTATCCCCGGCTCAAAGCCAACCGAATCGATGTTGCCTTCAACCCCTGAGGTATGCTCAATCACCAGCCCGCCCGCAACCAACACATCACTCCACCCCAGAGAACGAAATTCAGATCCGGTGCAATCTCACAACAGTCCGTGACACCAGTCACGCTCGCCAACCTTGCAAGCGCATAGCATCTTCCAATCCGCAGGGAGCTGCTATGTACAACCGCACACAAAACGAGAATGGAAGTTACAACACTCGTTGCCTCGACTGCTTCATGACCATCGCATCGGCCATAGAGACCGAAGAAGAACTTACAGCCAGGGAAAACCACCACATCTGCCCTGAGCGCGCTCTCGCCTACCTGCTCCAACAGGAAAGGGGAGCCCAAGCCCAGACGCAAACCCACGTCAACTAGCGCGCTCTCACTTCCCGGCCATCAACTCCTTCAGCGCACCCCAGTTGATCTTCGCCAGCACCTGTTGTGCCTGCGCAGTCCCGCCCTGAATGCGAATCCGCACATTCTGTACCTTCATCAGGTCGGTCGCGGCCATGCTCAGGTTCCCCTTCACTTGAATTTCCTCGCCATCCCCTTCAGCCTTGCTCGTCGGCGCTGCCGCCCACGCGCCCAGAAACGCAAATGTCACCCGCTGCGAAGCCGTAGTGTCGCCACCCGTCGGCGCCTGCATATACGGAACCTCCACCGTGTAGCCGCCTCCCGGCAGCGGTCTCACCGTATGCCCGGTCTTGAAGTTCGACATCCCCTGGCTGGCCAGGTTGATCGCCACGCTGATTTCGATTCGGGTGTTCTCCCCCAGCGCCCGCGTGGCCTCGTTCGCCGCATCCATCCGCGGATTCTTCCCCGCCTGCGCCGCGGCCATCACTTTCTGCATCGCGTCCATCGCCGCCTGGTTGTAGCGCTCATAAACAGGAGAGCTTTCCGGCAGCCCCAGCGACACATAGAACGCCCCGCCCTGATGCATCTGCTGCTCTGTCATCTGGAACGGCTTTGCCTCCGTGTGCCGGGGAATCGACGTCAGCGACTGGCCCTCCACTGAGCGCCCAATCCTCCAGCCCTGGTCCGTCAGCCCGTCAATCGCGGGTTGCAGCGCGGCCGTCAGCCCCTCGCGCACATAGGCGTCAAACTTCACTTCGCAGTCAGAAGGTGAACGCCACTCCGCGCCCACAAGCTTGTCGTGGATCACCGCATCGCAGTTCCCAAAGCTGCCCGTGATCAGAGCTTTCTGGGCGGCCGAAGGTGTCGCTGCGGTGCAAACAAGGATTGTCAAGGAAAGCAACAGAGAGCTCGTTCGTGCAGGTTCGTGCATAGCCCCGCATTCTATCCACGCACCGCCGCGGCTGCCAATTGAAAATCTCGGCCCCTACTGCATCCGCGCCTGGTCCCGCAGCTGCCGCGCGGTCGCCTCCAGAAACGTCTCCACACTCGCTCCCTCCGGCATCTCCAGCCCAGACTTCGCCTGAATCGCCGCCGCGATCCGCTGCGCCAGCATCGCCCGCGTCGTCATGTTCATGTCCAGCCGCCGCGAAAAGAATCCCTCCAGCACCTCCAGATCGCTCGACGACAGCTTCCCAATCCCTCCTGCCGGCAAGATCACCGAAGCATGCGGCTCCGGAATCGGCGTGCGCGCAAACAGATCCGCCGTAAACGTCCTGGATCCATAATTTGCCCCGGAATCCCCCCACGTCGGTGAAGACTCCGCCTCGCGATCCCGCACCACCAGCGTCCCCGCCGCCAGGTCCCCCAGCCGCTGATGCTGCTTGGTCACAAACATCGCAATCACCCCAACCCCGTAGAAAAACGGCACCTGGTCCACGTATCGCACCAGGTTGCGCGCCATTGACTCAAGCAGCCCTATTGACCGCCCTGACCGCTGAATCACCCGGATCTTGGCCACCCGCTTACCCGGCGTCTGCCCGTTCCAGAACGCCTCAAACAGCGTGAAATACCCCCAGTTCAGCAGAAAGAATATGAAAATAACAATCGCCTCAGCCCACTGCGCTGAAATCCGGTTGAAAGTGTGCAGCGCCGGCAACAGTAGCCGCGCCAATATCGCCACCACCACCAGCCCCGCACCCCAAATCAGGTAATCCACCAGCAGCGCGATAAACCGGCTGCCGATCCCCGCCAGCGGCATCTCAATCGATACCAGCTCCGGGGTATCGATGCTAAGCTGGTCAGAACTCGGGTCCCTCTCCAGGTCCATGCCTCAAATCCTCTCCAACCAGTGGATCGCAAAACGCCGGCCGCATTGGGACCGGCTCGCGTCCCTCCTGGCACAATCCGATTCCGGTGGCCTCGGCCAGCTCACCCGCGCCGAGTTGCAGGAGATGGCCCTGCTCTACCGCCAGGTCGCGGCGGATCTCTCCGTGCTGCGGCAAGACTCTACCGCCCGCACTTACGCGTTACACGTCAATCAATTGTTGGCTCGCGCCCACCATATCATCTACTCCGGAAAAAAGGCCAATCTCCGTACAGTTTTCCTCTTCCTCCGCGACCGCTACCCCGCCATCTTCCAGTCCCAAATCAACTTCGTCCTCGCCTCACTTGCCGTCTCCGTCGCCTTCGGCATCCTCGGCGCAGTCCTCACCAACGCCCGCCCGGAGTTCATGCGCCACTTCGTCGGCCCCGAGATGATCGCCACCATGGAGCGCCACCAGATGTGGACCGAGTCCATCGTCAGTGTCGCACCCACTGAAACCAGCCACATCATGACCAACAATCTCTCCGTCAGCTTCGTCACCTTCGCCGGCGGAATCGTCTTCGGCCTCGGAACCTTCTACTACCTCTTCGTCAACGGCATGATGCTCGGTGTCATCGGCGCGGCCTGCGCCCAATACAACATGTCCGTCCCGCTGTGGAGCTTCGTAGTCGCCCACGGCTCTCTCGAACTGCCCTCCATCATCATCGCCGGTGGGGCGGGCTTCCGCCTCGGCTACGCCATGCTCTTCCCCGGCGCTCTCCGCTGGAAAGATTCCGTCTCCCAGGGAGGCCTCGAAGCCACCCGCCTCGTCTCCGGCATCATCCCCATGCTCGTAGTCGCCGGCTGCCTTGAAGGCTTCTTCTCCCCCTCCCAGGCCCCCGTCTGGCTCAAATTCACCGTCGGCGGAATCCTCTTCACCCTCCTCAATCTCTGGCTCTTCCACCAGCCCCAAGACCCCGCCCAAAGACAATCATCCTAAACGGAGCACTGTCATCCCGAACGAAGTGAGGGATCTGCGGCTGTTCCTAAGAAAAAGCAGCTAGCACTTCCACGGCCCACGGAAGCATCGCCGATTTTTCATCCTCTTGAGTGGCGCATCGCGCCACGCATGACTGCGGTTGTTCTTCGGGAGTTCGAGAAAGAGCCTTTGACTCACCGGACTCGATGTCCGAATATTGCTTTTCTCCCGGCCTTGAATGAGCAAAACTGCACACGCCAGTCTGGAGCGAACCCTTTGTAATGCATAAGCTTAAATGCAATTACTCATTCCTTCAGCCCCGCCGGGCAAACTTTTCCAGCAACATGCATCCATTTTTTGTGTTCGAGAAAGTGCGTTTACAAGATCCGGGCAGCAGGAAAGCAAGCCTCCCCTTCTAACCCGGCAAAAGGAGGATCATCATGACATTTCGTTCCAGGCTTCGCTCCCTGCTCTTTGCGGCAGCCATCGCAGTTCCCATGCTGACGCTGGCCGCTCCAAAGGCCCATGCCGGCATCTTCATCTCGGTTAACTTCGCTCCCCCCGTGCTGCCCATCTACGAGCAGCCGCCCCTGCCCGCCGTCGGTTACATCTGGACCCCTGGCTACTGGGCCTACGGGGACGCAGGCTACTACTGGGTTCCCGGCGTCTGGGTTGAGCCGCCCACCGTCGGCCTGCTCTGGACCCCCGGATACTGGGGTTGGTCAAGCGGCGCCTATGTATGGAACGTTGGCTACTGGGGCCCCCACGTCGGCTTCTACGGCGGCGTCAACTACGGCTTCGGCTACGGCGGTATCGGCTTCTTCGGCGGTGAGTGGCGAGGCGGCGCCTTCGCCTATAACAGCGCCTGCGCCAACTTCGGCGGCGTTCACGTCACCAACGTCTACGTCAACCGAACCATCATCCAGCAGAACACCATCGTCAACAACAACCACACCAGCTTCAATGGCCCCGGCGGCATCAATCGCCGGCCTAGTGTACAAGAAACGCAGTTTTCCCACGAGAGCCACGTACAAGCCACTTCGAACCAGATGCAGCACCAGACCCTCGCCAGCCAGGACCGCGCCCAGCTCGCCACCGTCAATCACGGCCGCCCCGCAACCATGGCTTCGGCCAGCGTAAACGCCTACCACCAGGTTGCCGAGCAGCATGTCCGCACCCAGCCCATCTCTGCCGCCGATCGCAGTGCCGGTGCACATCCCGCTTCCACGCCCCGCGCCAATACTGAAACCCAGCGTGCAAACACCAATGCCGCCCCGGCAAATCACCCGGCCCCGGCCCGGACTGAAACTCAGCCGCGCACAACAACTCCTCCTCGGACGGCAAGCCAACCCAGAACTGAATCCGAGCCCCGGACCGTTACCCCTCCAAGGGCAACCGCAACCCAGCCGCGGCCTGAAACTCAACCTCGGACGGTGACCCCTCCCCGGACTGCAACCACTCAACCACGACCCGAAGCCGAACCGCGAACGGTAACTCCCCCCAGAACCGCCAGCCGACCCGACACTGAGGCCGCGCCGCGGACGGTAACACCTCCAAGGACCGCGACCTCCGAGTCGAAGCCGGCCCCCGCTCCCAGCAAGCCCGCGCCGGCTCGCCAAACCGTCAGCCGCCCCCAACCGCATCCCGCCCCGCAAGCCCGTCCCATGGAACAGCCAAGGGCCAGTGCGCCCCGGCCCAGGGAAGGATCCAAGCCCGGCGGCCGATAACTCCTGAACCCAAACCGCAAACCATCCACAACAAGAAGCGAAGGCCGGCCAACCCGCCGGCCTTCGCGTTTTTTGTTTTTTCCTGTGGCATTCCCACATAATCTCGTGCAATACTTATGTGGCATTAGCACAGGAGTGGAAATTGAGCGAATCCAAACTCGATCTCTTGCAGGGAACACTCGACCTCATGGTTCTCCAGACACTGGCCACCGTAGGCCCTCAGCATGGCTACGGCATTGCCCGCCGCATTGAGCAGGTCAGCGGCGACGAAGTCCTCCTCAACCAGGGCACCATTTACGCCTCGCTCGTCCGCCTCCAGCAGCGCGGCTGGATCGACGCCGCCTGGGGAACCTCCGACAACAACCGCAAGGCCAAGTTCTACTCCATCACCCCTGGTGGGCTCCGCCAGTTGGAGAAAGATGCCGCCTACTGGCAGCGCCTGTCCGATGTGATGGTGCGCGTACTGGCCATGTCGCCAGAGGCAGGCGCGTAATGGCCGTTGCGCTTCCCCGCAAATTGCCCAGCCCGCTGCGCCGAGCCATCGCCCGCGTGCGATCTTTTGCTCGCAAGCCCCCACTCGACGCCGACCTCGAAGCCGAAATTGCCGCTCACCTCGAAATGGCAATTGAAACAAACATTGAGCGCGGACTCACTCCCCTTGAAGCCCGTCGCCAGGCACTCCTTCGCTTTGGCGGCGTCGACTTGGCGAAATTCCAGCAGCGCGAAGCGCGAGGACTCATGAAACTCGACATTCTTCTCCAGGATCTCCGCTACAGCCTCCGCACACTGGCCAACGACCTTGGCTTCACCATCGTCGCCATCCTCATCCTGGCCCTCGGCATCGGCTCTAACGTCGCCGTCTTCAGCGTCGTCAACACACTGCTGCTCCGTCCCCTCCCGTTCCCCGATGCGCAGCAGCTGGTCTGGATTGCTCCGCCCCCCACCAAGTGCGGCCTATCCTGCGCAACATACTCCACCGACGCCTACGACGAGTTCCGCCAATACAGCCGCAGCTATCAGGACGTCACTGGCTACTTCGCCTTCTCCAGCCCCGGCAATCTCGCCCTCAGCCTCGGCGGACCACCCGTCCCCGCCACCAGCATTGACGTCATTGCCAACTTCTTTCAGGTGCTCGGCGTCCAGCCTGCCCTGGGCCGCACCTTCCGCCCTGAAGATGCAAACAACGGCGCAGCACCTGTGATCATCATCAGCGATGCCTGGTGGCGGCGCCAGTTCAACGCCGACCCCAACATCGTAGGCAAAGCCTTCGACATGAACGGCACGCAGACCACCGTCATCGGCGTCCTGCCCAAAACCTTTGACTTCGGCGCTGTCTTCTCGCCCGGCGCCAAGGTCGACGCCATCACCCCGCTCAATCTTTACGGCCCACCGCGCGACTACGGCAACATCATCACCATGATCGGCCGCACCAAGCCCGGCGTCACCCTCGCACAGGTGCAATCCGACGCCGTCGGAGCGGCCCCGCACATGTGCTGGAACAACAAGCAGCCCCGATCCTGCGGAGACTACGCGGAAAAGAACGGCGAAGGCGGTGTTGTTCCAGTTCCCCTCAAGGACTACGTCAGCGGCAAACTTCATCGCTCCCTCGTTGTACTCTGGTCCGCCGTCGGCATGATCCTCCTCATCGCGTGCGTCAACCTGTCCAACCTGCTCCTCGCCCGCTCCGCCGCCCGCAGCAAGGAGTTCGCCCTGCGCGGAGCCCTTGGCGCAAGTCGTTTCCGCATAGTCCGCCAGTTGCTCACAGAGAGCCTCTTGCTTTCCTTCACCGGCGCAGCCCTCGGGCTCGCTCTGGCTTGGATTCTCGTCGTCTGGCTCGCCCATCAGGGAGCCATCGCCCTCCCTCTGCTCAGCACCCTCCACATCGACGGCGCATCCCTCGCATGGACACTCCTCATCGCCATCACCGCAGCTGTGCTTTTTGGCATTGTCCCCGGCCTCCGCATGGCAGCCGGCAACCTGCAGGAGTCACTCAAAGACTCCGGCCTCGGCTCCGGCCAAAGCCGCAAACACGACCGCATTCGCTCCATCCTGGTCATCTCTGAAGTCGCACTCGCCTGCGTGTTGCTTGTCGGCGCAGGCCTGCTCCTGCGCAGCTTCCTCAAGGTCCTCGATGTCGATCTCGGCTTCCAGCCCGATCGTGCAGCCGCCATCAATGTCGACTATGACGACAACGTCCCCAATGACAAGGATGGTTCCCTCAGTGCCGCGAAACGCGCTGCCATCTTCCAGCAAGTGATTGCGCGCGTCGGAGCCATTCCCGGGGTCGAGGCCGCAGGCATCGCCGACTACCTCCCGTTCGGCCGAAATCGCGCCTGGGGAACTCCGTGGCCCAAAGGAGTCGAGCGGCCCAAGAAGGTTCCCGCATCGCCACTCGTCTATGTCATTACGCCCGGTTATCTGCGCGCAATGGGCACCGGAATCCGCGGCCGCGACTTCACCTGGGACGACGGCCTCAAGAGTCCGAATGTGGTGATGATCGACAAAGCATATGCAAAATATATGGCCGGCTATGCCCACTGGCCCAACGGCAATGCGGTCGGCCAAATGCTCGACACAAACTCCAAGGACGGCGCGCGCATTGTAGGTGTGGTGGACGATGTCCATGAAGAATCCACCGAAGACAACACCGGCTGGCAGATCTATTACTCCGCATTGCAAAACGGTCCCAACGGCGCGGAACTCGTGGTCCGCACCCAGCTACCACCCGACACTCTCGCCACCACCGTTCTCGGCACCTTGCGCGGCATCAACCCAAAGCAGACCGCCGCCGAATTCAAACCAATCAAGATGCTCGTCAGCCACGCCAATTCCTCGCGCCAGTTCTTCATGCTGCTCGTCGCTGCCTTCGCCGCACTCGGAATTCTGCTCGCCGCCCTCGGCATCTACGGCGTCATCTCCTACTCCGTCACCCAGCGCACCCAGGAGATTGGCATCCGCATGGCCCTGGGCTCACCTCGTGCCAAAGTCCAGTTCGACGTCCTGCGCAAGACCCTGCGCCTCGCCGTCATCGGCATCGTCGCAGGAACCGTCTTTTCCCTGTTCATCTCCCGCGCCATCTCCGCTCTCCTCTTCAACACCGCCCCCAGCGACCCAATCGCCTTCGCCGCCATGGTTGTCCTAATCGGATGCGTAGCCCTCCTCGCCGGCTATCTCCCCGCCCGCCGCGCCTCGAGAATCAACCCCATGGTCGCCCTCCGCAACAACTAGAGCCCACTCGAACACCCCAGGCCTCGCACCTAAGGCCTGGCGTGCTCCCTATTCCCTGGTTCCTAGTCCCTAGTCCCTATTTCCTGTTCCCTAGTCCCTAGTCCCTAGTCCCTGTTCCCTGGTCCCTAGTCCCTGTTCCCTAGTCCCAAGTCCCTGCTTCTGAGCTACCATGAGGAAGCACCACACTCCCAACGCAGGGGCCGCGCATGTTCGTAGTCGTCTGGCAGTTCGAGATCGCCGAAGACAAGATTCCCGCCTTCGAAGCTGCCTACGGCCCCGACGGCGCCTGGACTAAGCTCTTCGCCGCCGCACCCAACTACATCGGAACGGAACTCCTCCGCGACGCTTACATCCCCGGCTCCTACCTCACCATCGACCGCTGGGCCAGCGAGGACGACTTCCGCGCCTTCCGCCGCGACCACGACGCCGAATACGAAGCCATCGACCGCTCCTGCGACTCGATCACCAATAAAGAAACCCGCATCGGCGCCTACACGGTTTGAGAGGTCGAGCTTGTTCAGGCCTTGACTAGTCTTCCGCACCCCTGCTATCCGCCCAAACATCGATTCTGCGAGCCCCTTCGGGCCGAGCCCCGTTCCGCACCCATTCGATGCAGGGCTCGCCTTCGGCCGCCGGATTCCCGTAATGTAGCGTGGAAAGTATCCTTACCCTGCGCGCGGCGATTTTCAAATATCCAGGAAAGTTGCTTTCGTTGGACAAGATGGTATTGTCCGTGGCAAGGGCCCCTCTGGCCAGGTGAAAGTCTTTGCGAAGGGCTTCCTTCTCCCTGTTTTCAGCCAAGCAGCCGCAGGCTCGTTCCAAATGAGCCCCAAATTCGGCGCTTTCGACGTTTTGAATGCGCCGGCGCGCTGCCATCGACAACCACCATTGGCGGGAGATCCGGGACGCGTGTTCCTTCCACTCCTGACGGAGTTGTTGGGTGAAAACAGCAATGTGTCCATGTTCGCGGACCGCACTCAAGCACTCGCGGCTGTAACGGGAGTCTGGAACATCGGAGCTTCCGGCTGATCGCGCGATATTCGCATCAATCACCAGCCTCACGCGGATCCCTTGCTCGCCATCAGCTTTGTTTCCATCGCATCGAGATAATCGTTAGTCGCCTTGAGTTCGACATCGTCGAAATCAGCCGGCCAATCGCCGAACCGGCCCTCCGCGTCGATATTTGCCGTCGTGACCTTTGTGACGCCTTCTTCATTGCGCGCAAACCAATGAAGTGCAACCTTCTCGGGCGATATCGCGCCTTTCGCCACACAGGTAAGGATGCCTTGGAGTAGGAGCGAGCTATGCGTCTCAATGACGAGCCGAACACCCCGATTTGCGGCATCTGCTAGCAACTGCCCCAACCTCCACTGCGCGCGAGGGTGCAAATGAAGCTCGGGCTGCTCGATATGAACCAACTGCTTCGGATGCGCAAGTATCAAGGCTACAAGCACCGGAAGAATCTGCGATACAGCCAGTCCAACGTCGGCAATGTTCACCAAATCCTTTGGATCGCCTTGAAGTGTGCGTGGAATGAGAACTTCGATCGTGGATTCATTTATCTTATGCGTTTCAACGCTTGTGGACAGTTCAAGGAGCCGGACAGCATTGCTCAACTCGTGTAGATCTCGCAATCCATTTCCGAACTTAGTCGGATCCTTCCATGCTTCAAGAATGCTTGGCACATATTTCTCAAAATCTCCCGGAAATGCAGTCCCCAATGGAAGTCCATGGAGATAGAATT
>Ga0302319_10004241_pt1 | contig 29512 bp, 33 predicted proteins | sample Bog_T0_2_FD_203319 | JGI IMG/M metagenome (GOLD analysis project Ga0302319, IMG submission 203319) | Peat permafrost microbial communities from Stordalen Mire near Abisko, Sweden - Bog_T0_2 | ecosystem: Environmental > Terrestrial > Soil > Wetlands > Peat | place: Sweden: Abisko, Stordalen Mire... | reverse complement strand
GGCAATGATTCAGTCATCCGTTCTACCCAATCCGTTCGATGATGCCGTCTCGCCATGACAACGTATCATGGCAACGCCGCCAGGCTGCTTCGCGATCCCGCCGCATGGAGTATTCCGGCGGAACCTGCCCGAAACGCGTCACTCTCTGGTGCAGCTTTGCCCGCAGCCCCTGAATGGCTTCTGAACGAAGCCCGCTGAAAATCACCGGGGAATGGCCGGCCGCCAGCGAAAATCCCTGAGCTTTAGCGGGCGCCATCTGCTACAACAGCCTTCGCCGCGCATGGCGAATCTTTCCCGGCGATCCCGATCTTGCCCTGCGCAAGCGGACGCGACATTGAACTTAAACCGAAACGCACCGTTGATGCCACGGCGTTACCAGCCGGTTAACAAAACCGACCCCGCGCTGGGTGCCGATCCGGGGCGTTGGGTGTGGATTGAAATTGACTTTTACCGGCGCACAAGGATGTGCCATGCCGGTGGTGAAATAGCGTGTGGAGCTCAAAATTGAAAAAGCCAAGACTGGATCTTCCCGACGAACAGCAGCCGCGCAATACCCAGCGCGCGGACATCGCCCCGGCAAACGGCTACGCCATGGTGGTCGACGGACATTTCAAGACGCAATTCGTGGACGCGCTGGCGGCGAAAAAGGCCTGCACGGAACTGCTGGCGAAATACCCGATGCTGCAGATTGAAATCTATGACGCCTCCACAAAGGTTCGCAGCCTGGTCAAGGCGGACCTATAGGTCACGTCACGGCGTTGGCTTTGACGACCGATGTGGGTGCGCTGGATTAACCGGACGGCAAGTTTTTCAGTGCTTACTGGCATCGCTCGGCAGAATCTGCCGACCGGGCGCCTTTACGTGGCGTTAACTACCTGATTTCGAACGCGTTTCGGGATGGCCCGGGGTTTGCCTTAAGACTGGCAGGCCAACGGGAGACTAATCATGTCGCACCATCATATGTTGCCGCCGCTGATCTACACGCCGCCGCCGAAACCCAAGAAGATCGAAACCCGCAAGAGCCGGGGCCGGTTGCAATCCGCGGGCAATATCAGCGACGCCTCCGAAACTGAGGAAGCCAACGAGAGCGGGGCGCCGGCCACTTCTGCGCCGGCCAAGCGGGCGGCGCAGCCTCCACAACTTGCGATCGAAGGCGCTGACCGCAAGCCGCCGAAACGACCGGGAATGCTCAGCCAGGGCACGCTCACCGTGCTGCTCGGCGCCCAGGAAATAGCACGGTAGTGCTGCAGGTTTGAAAGGCTGTCGCCGGCCCGCGAGAGGTTGTTGCGGGGCTCTGCTCCGGGCCCTGGTCGATTGACCTGCAGCGCTTGCGCCACGACCTGCGGCGGATCGTCACGCGACACGTCAGCCGATGCCATCGGCATGGCGGACTTATTTTGGCCGACCGGGCCATTAGATTGCGTTGATCGATTCACGATCACGCCGTCCGATGACCGGGGAGAGCCATATGACCGCCATCGCCTTTCGACCGGCGGCGCCGTTTCCGCTGGAAAAGCCGCTCGGCCTGTTCGCCCGGATCGCGACGTTGCGGCGAAATCCGATCGAGATCTGGACCAAGGCGCATTACGAGCGGCCCGTCATGGTCGGCCGCACCGTGTTCGGCCATCGCGCCGTGGTCAGCGATCCCCAAGGCGTCCGCCGCGTCCTGCTCGATCAGGTCGCCAATTATCGCAAGGACGATCTGCAATTGCGGATTCTGCGGCCCGGCCTCGGCAATGGCCTGTTGACCGCCGATGGCGAGGACTGGCGCGCGCAGCGCCGCTCGCTCGCCCCCCTGTTCACGCCGCGCCAGGTATCGGCGTTCGCCGAGGCGATGGCGGCGGCGACGCGCGCGGGCGTCGAACGGCTGGCTCAGCGCGACGCGCAGCCGTTCGACCTTGCCCATGAAATGGCACGGCTGACGCTGGAAATTCTCGAACATACCCTGTTCTCATCCGGCCTCGGCCGCGACACCAGCGAGTTCCAACTGGCGGTGTCGCGCTATTTCGACACCATCGGTCGAATCAATCTGCTCGACCTGATCGGCATGCCGGCCTTTCTGCCGAGGTTCGGACAGCGTGGCAGCCGCGCGGTGCTCGAATGGTTTGGCAAAGCGGTCGAGGACATCATTGGCGCCAGGCGCACGCTGATCGCCACAGGGGCTGCGCCGCCGCGCGACATTCTCACGCTGCTGTTGCAGGCACAGGATCCCGAGACCGGCCGCGGCATGCCGGAGGAGGATCTGCGCGCCAACATCGTCACCTTCATTGGCGCCGGCCACGAGACCACGGCCAATGCGCTGACCTGGACTTTCTATCTGCTGTCGCAGGATCCGGACTGGCGCGCGCGCGTCGAGGCCGAGGCTGATGCGGAGCTTGGCACGGGGCCAATGGATACGCTGGCCGACCGCATGCCGGTGACCCGGGCGGTGCTGGAAGAGGCGTTGCGGCTCTATCCGCCGGCGGCGATCCTGACCCGTACCGCGATCGCGGACGACGAGATCGGCGGCAAGAAGATTCGCGCCGGCACGCTGGTGACGGTGTCGCCGTTCCTGCTGCATCGTCACCAGACGCTTTGGGAGCGACCCGACCAGTTCGATCCGACCCGGTTCCTGCCGGCCAACCGCGACCGCATCGATCGTTTTGCCTACATCCCGTTCGGCGCCGGACCGCGGGTCTGTATCGGCATGGGCTTTGCTCTGCAGGAGGCGATCATTATGCTGGCGCATCTCACCCGCGCCTTCCGCTTCGATCTGATGCCGGGGCATGTGGTCAAGCCGGTGCAGCGGATCACGCTGCGGCCGCAGGGCGGCATGCCGATGACGATGCTGCGACGCTAACTAACTCATCGCGAGGCACGCAGCGACGCGATTCCGCTTTGGGTTGGCCGTGCCTGCGATGAGCCCTGGCACTTCGTCTGAACGGAAGAGTTGATGAACGTGGCAGAGCTCCTCCCAAATGGTGGTGATGAGCGCTCGACCATCTACAGCCATCGCGGACACGACGCCATGACGCCACATCGCGATCTTATTTCCGACTGACAATCCCAACAGAAACGGTGCTCCAGCCAGAAAGAAAGGAACTGGCGTCTTTTTCAATTCGGGAGATTGTCCGCATGACTACGCTCACCTTTCGGCCTTCGGCGCCCTATCCCCTGGAAAAGCCGCTGGGGCCGATCGCCCGTATTGCGACGATGCTGCGAAATCCGATCGAGATCTGGACCCGGACGCATTACGAGCGACCGGTCTCGGTCGGCAGAAGCATCTTCGGCGACAGCGCCGTGGTCTGCGATCCCGCTGGCGTACGCCGCATCTTTCTCGATAATGTCGCCAATTATCGCAAGGACGACCTGCAGCTGCGGCTGTTGCGTCCTGGCCTCGGCAATGGCCTGTTGACCAGCGAAGGCGACGATTGGCGCGCCCAGCGCCGCTCGCTGGCGCCCCTGTTCACGCCACGCCAGGTCGCAGGCTTCGCCGATGCGATGGCGGCGGCGACGCGGCAGGGCGTCGAACGCCTGAGCCAGTGCACCGACCGCCGCCTCGACATGAGCAGCGAAATGGCACGGATGACGCTGGAAATCCTGGAACACACGCTCTTCTCGTCCGGCCTTGGCCGCGATACCAGCGAGTTCCAAAATGCCCTGACGCGCTATCTGAACACCTTTGCCCGGATCAATCTGCTGGACCTGCTTGGCCTGCCGCCCTTCCTGGCGCAGTTCGGGCGGCGCGGCGGTCGCGATTTGCTCGACTGGATCGAAACGGCGGTCGAGGACATGGTCGGCGCGCGCCGCGCCTTGATCGCGCAGGGCGTCACACCACCAACCGATATTCTGACGCTGCTGTTGGCGGCTCTGGATCCCGAGACCGGTCGCGGCATGTCCGAGCAGCAACTACGCGCCAATATCGTCACCTTTGTCAGCGCCGGTTACGAGACCACCGCCAACGCATTGACCTGGACGTTTTATCTGTTGTCGCAAGCGCCGGAATGGCGCGAACGCGTCGAGGCCGAGGCCGACGCCCAGCTTTCTGGAGCGATGCACAGCCTGACCGAACGCATGCCGGTGACCAAGGCGGTGCTGGAGGAAAGCTTTCGACTCTACCCGCCGGCGGCGCTGCTGACCCGCACAGCTGTGGGCGCCGACGAAATCGGCGGCAAGACCATTCGCGCCGGCACGCTGGTGACGGTTTCGCCGTTCCTGTTGCATCGACACCATACGCTGTGGGAGCGACCTGACCAGTTCGACCCGGAGCGGTTCATGGGCGCCAACCGCGATCGCATCGACCGTTTTGCCTATATCCCGTTCGGCGCCGGACCGCGGGTCTGTATCGGCATGGGCTTTGCCATGCAGGAAGCGATGATTGTGCTGGCGCATCTCTCCCGCGCTTTCCGCTTCGAACTGGTCCCCGGACACGTGGTCAAGCCGGTGCAGCGGATCACGCTGCGGCCGCAGGGCGGCATGCCGATGACGATGCAGCTGCGGTGACGGCAGACCCGCGGTCCTACACCATGCAGAACATGGCGATAATCGCACCGGCAATCAGCGCGCTGTGGCGAATGGTCTGCCGGGTCAAGCCGATATCGTCATGAGCGAGATGGACAAGCACAAGCGCGACCAGCGCCGCGGAGCCGAGCATGGCGGCGAAGCCGATGATCGCGCCGAGCCGCGCTCTGATGCCCCTGCGATCGCCGTCCGAACCCTTGTCCAATCCCATCCGCTAGCCTGCCAGTTCTGAATAGGACGTCCGCGGCACGGCCGCCTCGACCGCCTGTTCGGCGGCGATCAGCTTCGGCTTGCGCAGCCAGACATAGATCTGTGCCGCGACCAGAACCACGCAGATAAACAAGAAGAAGGCGCTGATCGGACGCTCAATAAAGGTCAAGAGATCGCCGCGCGAGATCAAGAGGCTGCGGCGGAAATTCTCCTCGAAGCGCGGCCCGAGCACGAAGCCGAGCAGGATCGGCGCCGGATGGAAATCGAGCCGCAGCAGGACGTAGCCGAATACGCCGATCACCAGCGTCTCGCCGACCTGGAACATGTCGTTGTTGGCGGCATAAACCCCGATGCAGACGAAGAACATCGCGCTGGGATAGAGGTAGCGGTAGGGAATGCTGAGCAGCTTGACCCACACCCCGATCATCGGCACGTTGAGAACAACCAGCAGAATGTTGCCGATCCAGAAGCTCGCGATCAGACCCCAGAAGATGTCAGCATGCTGGCTGATCAGTTGCGGCCCCGGTACGATGCCGTGGATGATCAGCGCGCCCAACAGCAGCGCCATCACGGTGTCGCCGGGAATGCCGAGCGACATGGTCGGGATGAAATCGCCCTGCACCGAGGAGTGCGTGGAGGCCTCCGGACAGGCCACGCCCTCGATCGCGCCATGGCCAAAACGCTCCGGGTGCTTTGAGATCTTCTTCTCGGTGGCATAAGAGACGAAGGAGGCAATGGTCGGCCCGGTGCCCGGGATCAGCGCGCAGAGGCTGCCGAGCACGGTGCCGCGGATCATCGGCCAGAACGCCAGCTTGAGATCGGCCTTCGATGGAAACATGTCGGTGATGCCGACCTTGGCATAGCGCATGTCGACGGTCTCGGTGTTGTTGATGCTGTTCATGAACTCGGCGATGCCGAACAGACCGAGCGCCAGCGCGATGATCTCGACGCCGTCGAACAATTCGGTGATGCCGAAGGTAAAGCGCGGCTGCCCGGTCTCGATGTCGGACCCGACAATGCCGATCAAGAGGCCAAGCACGGTCATCGCGATGCCCTTGAGCGGCGAGCCTTTTGCCAGCGTCGATCCCGCCAGCAGGCCGACCAGCATCAGCGAACAGACTTCGGTCGGGCCGAATTCGAGTGCCATCTTGACCAGCAACGGCGCCAGGAAGATCATCTCGGTGATACCGAAGGAAGCGCCGACAAAGGCCGCGATGATGGTGATGCCGAGCGCGGTGCCGCCCTTGCCCTGTTTGGTCATTGGAAAGCCGTCGAGACAGGTCACGGCATGCGGCGGGTGGCAGGGCAGATTGAGCAGAATCGAACAGATCGCGCCGCCATACTGGGCGCCATAATAGACCCCGGACAGCATCAGGATCGCCGGCACCGGAGGCATGCCGAAGGTCAGCGGCAGCAGGATCGATATCGTCGCCACTGGCCCCATGCCCGGCAGCACGCCGACCAGATTGCCGACCAGAACGCCCAGGAAGCAGTACATCAGATTGTGCGGCTCAAGGGCTATGCCAAAGCCGTACCAGAGATCGGTAATCGCCGTTGAGATCACAGATCGACCCCGCGCAGCAGGGGGAAGGGAATGCTCAAAAGATAATGGAACAGCAGCACGCCGAACAGCGTGATGCCAGAAGCCAGGATCGCCGAGGACTTGACCGTGCCGGAGTTGTCCCCAAGCGCGCATACGAAGACGCAGGCAAATACCGCCGGAATCATGCCGGCTGAGCTGCCGAGGACGATGAACAGGATCGGGCCGCCGATGATGCAGAGCCAGCCGAACCATTGCGGGTTCGCTGGCAGGAACCGGCTGTCGTCGGGTTTGGTCGAAAGCAGCGCGGTGCCGGCGATCAGCAGGCCGAGCAGCGCGAGCACAATGCCCAGGACGACCGGCATGAAGCCGGGGCCCATCCTGGCGAGGCTGCCGAATTTATAGCCTCTGCCGGCGATCGCGGCACCGACGCCAAGCACCAGCATCAGCGCACCCGCATAATAATCGCGCCTTGGCGTGAAACTCCCCCGCAACGATATCCTCCAAGACGCCTTTAAGATGAAGACGGCCTTTAAATGCGGCTTTCAAGAGCAGTTCTGCCGTTCGCCCTGCCAACCGGCTGTCGAACCGTGGACCCTACAAGGAGCCGCCGGACCTGTCGATATGCCTGCCAACGGCCGCGATGAGGCGGAGCCGGGCCCGCAGGTTACGCTGCCTTTGAACCAAACGGGAGCCTGGCACGTTGCAGTTTATGGCCAAGAAAAAAACCCAGAGCCCTGAGCCGACCGAACCGATGCAGACCCAGCCGAGCGGATACGGCCCGAACGCGCCGACACCGATGCTGCCGACCATGCCGCAGGCCAGGGATGACATCGAGGATTTGGCTCCGCCCGTTTCCTCGCCGCGGGAGAAGAAGCCGCGAACCGAGGCCGAGGCGGCCGTGGCGGAGCGCGCCCAGATCACGCGGCGGAAGTCGCTGCGCCGACAGCGCGCCGACCAGAAGCACTGAGGGCTGCCGATCGCAGGATCACGCCAAGATGGCGACCCCGACGCCCGCAAATGTCAGCTATCGCCCTCGCGATCAAGGCGCTGCAGATAGCTCAATCCATGAACCGTCAGTCGATGCGGATCGCGCTCGCCTTCGCTGTAGATCTTGCGCAGGTGCCGCGAAAGGCTTTCGCGCGTTCCCTTGCGTTCGGAACGGTTGGCAATCGTTTCATAGATCGCGAGCGCCCTGTCGACCGGTAACATGTTCATGACTTGCCTTTGCTGAGGCGGCAGCGGGATTTCGGGCGGCGCACAGGCGCAGCCACTCTACCCGCGGCAACGACAGCAAGCGGTGTTTCGTTCCAGAAAATCGGCACCCGCCGGCGTCGCCAGGCCCGAAGGGCGTGGCTGCCTGGGAAAAAAGCGCAGACTCGGGAGACGATCCGCGCCGTCCTTCGCCGACAGAACGGCGCTGGGCTATTCTACGGTAATCACGGCCGGCGCGGGTGGCGCATTCATCGCGTCCGACACATGCGACGCGATCACGAACGCCGCCGCCACGGCCGGCAGCATCAGCAGCCTGAGAACTTGGTCGAGCGACAGCATCGCGACAGACTCCCTCGCGGTTGAACGGCGCGATCAGGGTGCTCTGATATGGTTAATTTTTGGATAACGGCCGGTCCATCTCGGCGGCGGTCTGCCGGCCGGCATCAATTGGCGGGTTTTGGCGCCGGCGGCGGGTCAATCTCCGGCCGGTGCGCAACCCGCCAAGGTCAGGCCGCCGCCTGCTCGCCGACCGTCTGCAACAGCCAGCTGCGAAATTGCTCGCGCAGCTCGCCTTGGGCGGTGACTTCCAGGCTCGCGGTTTCCTTGATGGTGGCGCGAACGATGAACGGCACCGGTTGCGGCATGCCCGGGATCTTGAGGATGCCGGTGCGGCTGACATCCAGGCCGGGGTGGCAGGTGACCTTGGCGCCGCCTTCCGAGAGATCGATAATTCTGGCCTCGGTAGCACGTCCGCCAATCTCGATCATGGCGGCGAGGTCGACCGAATAACGCTTGAAGACGCGCCGGTTGGTCGCTGCCGAAGAGGTCCGCACCCCCTTCACCAGGATCGACCGCAACGCAATCACCGACTCCGCCGCTCCGGCGATGGTGGTCTGGACCTCGGCAGCGCGAGCATTCAGTTCGGCGGCGCCCTCGCTCACGTTGGAGATCTTCGAGGTAACGTCGCGATTCGATTGCGCCGACTGCTCGATGCTGCGGGCAATCTCATTGGTCGCCGCCTGCTGTTCCTCGATCGAGGCGGCGATCGAGGTCGCGACCTTGTCGACCTCGTCGATCTCGGCGCCGATATGGCCGACGGCCTCGACCGCGGCCTGGGTCGCGAGCTGGATCTCGCCGACCAGTCGGTTGATTTCCTCGGTCGAACTCGCGGTCTGGTGCGACAGCGATTTGACTTCGGCCGCCACCACCGCGAAACCCTTGCCCATCTCGCCGGCGCGCGCCGCCTCGATGGTGGCATTCAGGGCCAGCAGATTGGTCTGGCTGGCGATCGAACCGATATTGCCGCTCATCTCGGCGATCTTCTCGACGACGCTGGAAAGCGAGGCGATGGTTTCCTGGGCCCTCCGGCTGCTCAGCACCGCGGCCGAGGTGACCGCGCTGGCGCGCCGGATCTGGCCGCCGATCTCCCGGATCGAGCCCGACATTTCCTCTGCGGCGGCGGACACGGTTTGCGAATTGGCCAGCGCCTGGACCGAGGCGGTCGCCACCGCCTGCGAACTGGCGGACAGGTTCGAGGCCAGATTGGTCAGGCCGATGGCGACCCTGGCGACGTTGCGCGTTGCCGAGCCGACCGATTCGACCGAACTGCCGGTCTCACGCTCGACGGTTTCGGCCATCGCCAGCAGCGCCTTGCGCTGCGCCGACGCAGCCTGCTCGATCGTCTTGACCTGCTCCTGCTCCAGGCTGCGCTTCTCGATCGCGGATTGCTTGAAAACCTCAAGGGTCTTGGCCATCGAACCGATCTCGTCGCGCCGCGAGAGCGACGGGACATCGATACCGAGATCGCCGCCGGCCAGCCGCTTCATCACCGAGGTCATCCGAACCATCGGCCTGATCACGCCGAACGCGAGCCCAAGAATGCCGACCCCGAGCAGCAGGACCACGACTCCGGACACCGTCCAGACCATGAACCTGTATTTGACGTCCATGGTGGCGGCGACGGTCTCCAGCGCCGCGCCGTCATCATTGGCCTTCTTGACGATCGCGTCGATCACGGCGCGGTGCGCGGCATAGACCGTTTGCAGCTTCTTGTAGCTGGCTTCGGCCGCGTCCATTTTCCGGGCGCTGATCGCCAGCAGCAATTCGTTCTGCACGATCGACCAGAATTTCTTGACTTCGGCGTCGCTCTTCTCGGTCAGCAACGCCTTGAGGCCGGGATCGAGATCGGATTTGCTCCAGTACTCGCGACGCTCGTCGTAATCCTTGCGTAATTGGGTCAGCCGGTCGCTATGGACCGCGACGTTTTCCGGCTCGCGCAGCGCCAGCGTTGCCTCAAGATAGGCTTCCAGGACGTATTCCGGCGGCGGCAGAATGTCGGCGACCAGGTCGTTGCCGAGCTTGATCTGGGTATAGAGCGGACCGCCGACCCGCAATTGCTGCAACGCGTAACCGCTGGCGAACAATAACGCCGCGAGCCCAAGCGCGGTCATGACGCCGAAAACCACGATGGCGTTCGCAAGCGAGAGACGCAATTTCATTGGGACAGGCTCCGGCCGCAGAATGCCCAGATTGTTGTCCTCCAACCGGCTCTACGGGAACCTAGGACGTGGTCAGCGTCGCCCGGTTGGCATATACGTCAGATTAAGTTTCGGCAGCGTAGAACTACGGTTTTTGTGACTTTTAATAAGCAAATGCCGCTGAATTCATCAGCCAACACCCGCTGGCTCGGCATCGCGGCCCGCAGATCACTAGATGCAGGCTTCCAGCAGATAAATCGTCGGCGGAAATAATCCGGCGATCCGGTGATGGCCGGCATCGTCGGGCAGGCTGTCAACCTGCACCAACCGCCAGGCTTCGCCGCCGGTCAGCGACAACGTCACCATCCCGATCGACAGGATGAAGCCGAACAGCGCGACCGCGAAGGAAAAAGGCAGACGGGATTCCATGACCTGGCTCCTGATCAAGCCGGGAAACTGGTGGACAAGCAATGCCGTACCAGCGCCGCGACCCTCGACGCTGCCATTTCGCGGTCAGGAGACTAAAGATGCCTTAAGGTCATCACCGTACAATTACAGGTCAGAGGCTCTGCCGAGCGACCGACAACTAATACGGTTGGTGCGACCCGGTCGGCGGCGACGACAGCCGCGTCACCTGGGTCCGACCGCCCTGCTCGACCAGATAGCTGGCGGCGCCGACCACGAACAGCAGCGCGCTGTAAGACACCAGCAGGCCCACAATCCAGCTTCGATAGACCACGCGATCGCCGGGTAGCGCCGCGCGATAGCGCTGGGCGGTTAATCCGTTGGAACATTGTCCGGCATCGTCGCCGTGCTCGAGCATGGCAGGCTCCAAGGGCTTCAGGTTGGCGTGGGACCCAAACGCAAGCGGCCTAACTCGGATCAACGCCATTCGAGAGCGGCGCAGGGATAGCCGAGCCGCCGCCGGGCCGCGCATGGCAAGTGGTCACGGCAGCACCGTGATGCCGGCGAGATCGGCGGGCGGCGTACCGCCGACGATCCCAGCACAACAGACCGCGGCCAACAGCAGGATTGCGAAAGCGGTGTAACCGAGCGAGGGCGTGATCTCCCCTGCCGGGATCAGTTCCGCCAGGGTGACATCAAACTGAACCTGCTGCGCGCTTATCATGATGCCTGCTCCGACGATGGTGGCGCCATGCTGCGCCGCGATGAAATTACGACCGGACGCGGCGTGCGAATGTGATTTCCTTCACATCGGCAAAACTAAAGCCCGCCTTCGTGCAACTGCGAGCGGCGATGGTCACGGGATGGAGCATCCAGGCCGCGATAACCGACCGGAGAACAGCGCATCGAATTGCAGGCTTGTGCTGCGACCACGTCGTTATGCGCACTGACTCGCAAACAAGCGTTGCCGCATTTTCCATCAGCATTAGCCTTTAAAGTCGTCTTGCGCTGAGGCGGCTTTGCGATCACCCTTTGCCGCAACGGTGGATTGCCATGTTTGAATCTGATCGCTCTTCCAAGATTATGCTCTCGGTCAACGCGGGCCTGCCGCTGGCGTCTTTGCTCATGGTATTGGCGCTGATCGTGCGCTATATGATCATCGCCTAGGATGCGCCATCGGTAGATCGTGTAGGGTCGGCTGCCGCGGGCACGGGGCTAGACTTATCAGGCACGTCTATGCACGCTCGCGGCTTGGGTCGAGCAGCGACATGGCTTGCAAGTCACACGGTTCTTGCAAGTGAATTGGTTCTTGCAAGTGAATCGGTTCTTGCAAGTGAATCGGTTCTTCCAAGTGACGTAGTTTACAAGAGATATATGTTCGACGTGAGATGTCTTCGACGTGAGACGTATTCGAAGCGAGTATGGCTTCACGGTGATGTGAACGGACGGCAAGGTCGTTGCTTGGCCTTGTCGGGTACTTGGCCTTGTCGGGTACTTGGCCTTGTCGGGTACTTGGCCTTGTCGGGTACATGGGAGGCCGTGATGGTCACATCATCGAAGATCGAGATTGCATCTCTGGCCGTGTAGGTGTCACCAGCGCCGAACCCAGCCGTGCCTGAAGCCCCATCCACCGTAAAATCCAAAATAGGGACCGTAGCCGTAACCGTAATAGACGGGCGGCCCCGCGACATAGACGGGAGCATAGACCGGCGGCCCGAGCTCCTCGACTTCGTCGTCGACGACCGCAGATCCGCGCCGTTCTGCCTTGTGCATCGGAGCCATGCCGAGATTCTGGGCGACGGCAAATCCCTCCTGACCATTCAGCGACACCTGGCACCAGCCATTGCTGCAGGCCCCGACCTGGACCGTGGTGCCTTTCGGAATCAGCACCAGGACCTCGCCGGCGGTGCCTGGCGCGGCACGCAGATTGGTATCCGCCGAGGTCTCAACGGGCTTGGTCTCATTTGGCTTGGCGGCCGCGGCCACAGCCGACAGCAGCGTGAACACGGTCGCGGAAGCCGCGATACGTAACAACATCATCGCTATCCTCTCCTGTTGCTGACTTCGCCGACGCCATCTCGGCGGCACATCGCTGATTGATCGGACTGCTTATTGCCGGCGAACGTTTTTTTCATGGCATGGTTAATAGAGGATCTGCAGACAGGAAAAAACCTATCCTTCGATCGAGAAGCAAGCCTTAAAAAAACCATGCGTCGGCGGCGCACCGCTGCCGAGTCCACACCCGATGGATCCCGGAACGCTATTGCAACGATTTCGAATTGGCACAGGATGAGGTCAGAGGCTGCAGTCAGTGACCGGAGCCGCCGAACTTATAGTTCAGCCGCAGCGTGAGCAGATCGACGTTCTGGTGAATAGCGTCGGTGGCAAACAACGCGCCGGCCGGAGTCGTCAGGTTGACGTTGTTACTGCCCATGAACAGGTGATCATATTCGAGACCGGCTGACCAGTTCGGTGCGAAACCGTATTCCAGACCGGCGCCCACCACGGCACCCCAACGGGTATCGCTGGCGGCGCCCACCACGGTGCTGGTGCCGGTGATGAGGTCGCGATAGCTCGATCCGGTGAGCGCCGCGCCGCCTTTCGCATAGAGCAGAACGTTGTTGAAGGCGTAGCCGACCTGCCCGGTGAACAGGCCGAAATCGTCGAGGACGCTGCGATTGCTGAGGCCGGCATTGGCGGCCGCGATGCTGGCATTGCTGCTGGAAACATGCGCCCAATTGCCCTGGGCTTCAAGGCCGAACACGATCGGCCCGGTCTGCCAGCGATAGCCGAACTGGCCGCCGACAGTGCCGCCATCGCCGTTGGTACGACCTTCAGGGAAGGTTCCCCCGGCCCCGATCAGGTTCCAGCCATTATGCGCGCCGCCCCAGCCGCCATTGGCGCCGATGTAAAAGCCGCTCCAGTCATAGATCGCGGCGACATAGGCCGGCGGCGCCTTGGTATAGGTTCGCGCCGGAAGATCCGCCGCCCGCGCAGCTGCGCTGATGCCGACACCGCCGACTCCGACAACAACGCATCCAACCGCGCCCCAAACCCGCATTTTCATCACAAGCCTCGCCAAAAGAGAGGCCCCAGCAGATCGGAAAATTCTGTGACGACTTCACGGCAGGGTTGTGTCTGGCCAGAAACAAGCGATCACGATGTCGCGGCGGAAATTTAGCTTTCATTCAGCATCGATTGCCTCGCTCGCTTTGGATCGCCGCGCCGAGCGTCTGCCATCAGCGCTGCCCGCAGACCAGCCAGGAACGCCATCCAGCGAAAAATCCGTGACCGAAGCCGCTACCCTCATCGGCCGCCGGACCGCCGGTCCCGGCGGGCCGCGGACGCGGCAGGGGCGGCCGGGTTGACACCGCTCCCGGCCGCGCGGCCACCGGCCCGCGCGCGGGGTTGGGCGCTCTTGCGGTCTCGAAATTCACGGCCATGGCAAAGCCATCCTGGCCTTTGAACGAGATGCGGCACCAGCCATCGCCACACGCGCCAATCTCGACCATGGTGCCTTTCGGAAGCAGCCGAAGCACATCGCCGCCGGTGCCCGGCGATCGACGCAGGAGGGTGTCCGCGGTCGTCTTGATCGGCTTGGCCGCCACCGATGCTGACGAGAAAAAAATGACCAGGCTTGCGGAAATTGCGATCAAAACCAAACGCAAACCCATGACGATCCTCATTTTCACGCGATGGCGGCGTTTCCTGTCCCCGCCGCAGACGCCGCGCCGAGGGGCGTGCAAGCCACCGTCCGGCAACGCCCCATTCGCTTTGCGCCAGCCCCCCAATCCGAGATGATCCCACAGTGGTCTGCCAGATCCCGAATCGCGCCGCGCGAGCAAGCTTTGATCCGCGGCAGATGTCGTGATCGGCAACAGCCATCATCCTGAATCTCAACCAAAGATTGAACGTAACGATCGACATTCATCTTGACCGGCTCACGGCAAGGTTGTGTTGTTTCAGCGATAACAATTGGATGATTTCACATCGGATGCAGTAGCGATCGGCCGAGCCGCGGGAGTCGAGCCCATGTCGGGCGGTTCGGGAATGTCGACGGTGCGTTACCGGGCCTGATCTTCCTTGCTGGTCTCCGTCACCGATGCACCGGCCCAGACCGCGACGCAGCGCTCGAGGTCCAACAGGTTCTGCCGCATCTGCTCCAGCGAGAACCCGACCGCGAAGAAGCGCTCGGCGATATCGCTGGCGACGCCGCGGGTCAGGCCTTCGCCGCGGACGGCGACGACCTCCTCGGCATAGGCCTGCAGGGCATTGCGGACCGGCAGGATCGCGGGCGGCAGCAGACCCTTGCGCAACGCCTCAGCGCTGGCGTTCAGATAGCTGACGAGGGCTGCGCTGACCCGCGCCAGCGGCGCTGCCAGCCGCTGCTGCAGTTCGATCGGCAGCGGCACCAGGCTGGCGCGGCCGATCATGACGAGATCATGACGGAGCCGCAGCGTGGTCCGTAACAGGGGTCCGGTATCGGGCCCGTGGGCGAGCCGCGCGGCGCGCTCCCGCTCGGCCTCGGCGCCGACCGCGCTCAATCCAGCCACCGCCGTGCCGATGCCGTCCTGCAGGCGGTGCAGGGCGTCATTGTCGCGGCCACGGGTCAGTCCAGACAACAGCTCGCTGAGCGCGGATGCCATCAGCTCCAGCACCCTTGCAGCGCGGGCGCGGACCTGGCTATGGGCGCGCGACGGCAGCACCAGAAAAGAAACCGCAAGCCCCGTCAGGGCGCCGACCGTGACTTCGAGAACCCGATCGATCGCCGATTCCAGCGGCGTGCCGTGATTCATCAGCGGCAGCAGCAGCACGATGATCGCGGTGACGGTAGCGACATTGAGGCTCGGATTGATCGCGGCAATGAAGGCGAGCGGCGCCACCGCCAGCACCAGTACCGCCAGCAGCGCGCCCTCGCCATTATGCGGAATCAGCACCGCGATGGTCGCGCCATAGACTGCGCCGCCGAGGGTGCCAATGAGATAGTCACGGGTCGCCTTCAGCGACCGCCCGACGCTCATCTGGGTGACGATGATGGAGGTCAACACCGCCCATAGCGGCAGCTTGAGCCCGAGCGCCAGCGCGATCACCAGCGCGCCCATCGCCGCCGCGGTGACCCGAACGCCGAGCCCGAGTTCGACCTTTTTCGAGCGCAGCCAGCTTGGAATGGACTTGAAAGATAAAGGCATCAGGCAATCGAAAGACCGGCGACCGGGCCAGATCCGCCCGTCGCCCGAAGCAACATGGACACCGAGCATAGCATGTCGACTCGCGGACGGGAACAGAACCCGGCCAATCGGCCGGTTCACTTGCCGTCGGAGCAGCCCGTGACGCACGCCACATTCTTCACATCCGGCCGAGGATCGTCGACGAACATGGCGCGATTCGGCATCTTGATCGCGGCAAGCCGGGTGGCGTCGAGCACCGCATCGGCCGGCAGCAAATCGTTGAGATAAAGCAGATAGGCGGACACGGCATAGACATCATCCGGCGGCAGTGACTGGGGCGCGCTCTGCGGCATGGCGCGGCGGATATAGTCGAACAGGGTCGGCGCATAAGGCCAGTAGCTGCCGATGGTCTTGATCGGCTTGGCGCTGGCAAGCGTGCCCCTGCCGCCGACCAGCCGGTCGCCAACACCGCCCTGCCCCTTGGCGCCATGACAGGACGCGCATTGCTGGGCAAAAATCTCCTCACCGTGGGCAACGCTGCCACGGCCCTCCGGCAGGTTGCCGCCGTCGCGATCAACATCAATGTTCCAGCCTTCGATCTCGGCCGGCGTCGCCGGGCGGCCGATGCCATAGGTGCCTTGCGCCCGCGCCGCGCCCACCAGCGCGACCAGGCCAATCGCGGCGATGACGCAGCTACGCCAACGCATTGCTGACCTCGCCATCCGCACCGATATGCCAGGGCCAGATCGCGTTGTTGTGATAGAATGAATTGGTGCCACGCACCGCGAGCAGCTCCGCCAAGGTCGGCTGCACGTAGCCGGTCTCATCGATGGCGCGGCTTTGAATCACGGCGGGCCGGCCGTCCCACTGCCAGGGCAGCCTGAACCGGGTCAAAGCCCGCGTCAGCACCGGCTCCTGCAACTCGGCCTCCCGCCAGTTCTTGCCATCGTCGACGGACACCTCGACGCGGCTGATCTTGCCATGACCGCTCCAGGCCAGCCCGCTGATCTCGTGAAAGCCCGGTGCGCTGAGACGCTGGCCGCCCGAGGGCCGCGTGATGATCGATTTGGCTTCCATATAGAAGGTGAATTCGCGCGCCACCCCGTCCGGCATCAGATCGGTATATTTCGAGGTTTCCTCGCGCGAATAGGCCGGCTCGGAGGTGACATGCAGCCGGCGCAGCCACTTGACATTCATGTTGCCCTCGAAGCCGGGCAGCAGCAGCCGCAGCGGATAGCCCTGCTGCGGCCGCAGCCGCTCGCCATTCTGGCTGTAGACCAGCATGGCGTCGTCGAGGCATTTCTCGATCGGAATGCTGCGCGTCAGCGCCGCCGCGTCAGCGCCCTCGGCGACCACCCATTTCGCCGCCGGCCGCAGGCCCGCTTCCTGCAGCACGAGCTTGAGAGGGACCCCGGTCCACTCGGCGCAGCTCAACAGTCCGACCAGATCGGAGGCGGTCTTGCCATAGGGTTTGGTGTAGACCGGATTGCCGGAGCATTCGAGAAAGTGAATGCGCGATTGCGAAGGGAAGCGCCGCAGATCCTCCATGGTGAAGAGCAACGGCTGATCGACCAGGCCGTGCACCATCAGCCGATGCTGCACCGGGTCGATGCTCGGGACGCCGGCGTGATGGCGTTCATAGAACAGCCCGTTCGGCGTGATGATGCCGTCGAGATCCGCCAGCGGCGTCCGCGCCGCCGCCGACAGATATTGCGGCAGGTTCTTGGCGATATTTTTTACCACGTCCTTCTCGAATCGCGACGGCAGCCCGTAGGGTTCGCTGCCCATGGCTTCGCCGGGAGCCGTCATCCAGCCGGGAATGTTCGGCGGCAGGTTATCGGCGCCCACGCCAGCCGCCTGCGCCTCCGCGCCGGCGAGGCCGCCCAGCAGCACAGCGCCACCGACCAGCGCCCCGCCCTGGCGCAGCAGATGCCGGCGCGACGGCGCAGCGAGATCGTCCGGGTCGGCAGTGGCGGGTGCGGTCATGGTTGATCCAGATGGCGTGAGCGGTGGGAGTTGAGATAAATCACAGGATCAGCCGATGGTTCAACCGCTGGCCATTTCATTTTCGAGAGCTGTCGCAGCGCATCGATTCCAGGAAATGGATTCAAATTGGAATAAAACGACCTTTACGCGCCACTCTTGGCGGCTTTCGCCTTGCGCGCCATGCGTGAGCGTACCCGCTTGAAACCCTCGTCAATCGGGGCAGGAGCCCGGTTTCGCGCCAGCACGTCCGAGCGCAGCCATTCGTCGAAAACCCTGTTACGCTGGCGCATGAGCTCCAGCGCGTCGCTTACAACTTCGCTGGCGTTGTCATAGCGGCCTGAATCAAACTGCTCACCTCAGGATCTCCTGCTATTTTTTGCCCAGTTCAACGCTGATTGCTTTTGGGATTGCCATAGGTGCTGTCTTTTATTCTGCACCAGCATAACACGGCGCGGCCCCCAGGGTGAAGCGTGGCTCGCCTTGAAATGAGCATCTTGCGATCCGTTGTCATTGGCCAATTCAGGACAGTTTCAAAGTTGCATTTATTTCGCGAGCATCCGCCAATCCCAGGCAACCCGACTGCGCCGCGCACTGGCCACTTCTACCCGCGACCACGTCGCCTGAACCTCGCCTGAATCCGGTCCCACATCGCGACCCTGACGACATTCCGGCGCATCACAAGGCTCTGCTGCAGCAGCGATAACAGATTATTCCAGGTCCAATAGATCACCAGTCCGGCCGAGCATTTGGCCAGCACGAAGGTGACGACGACCGGCATCCAATTCAGCACCGCCGCCTGGGTCGGATCGGCAGCAGTCGGCGCCAGCTTCATCTGGACCCATTGCGTGAGGCCCATGGCGAGCGGCCAGGCACCCACCATCAGAACGCCGCCGAGCAAGGGCAGCGCGGCCGGATCATAGGGAATCAACCCGAACAGATTGAAGACACTGGTCGGGTCCGGCGCCGACAAATCCCGGATCCAGCCGAAGAACGGCGCGTGGCGCATCTCGATGGTGACGAACAGCACCTTGTAAAGCGCGAAGAATACCGGAATCTGGATCAGCATCGGCAGGCAGCCGGCGATCGGGTTGATCCTTTCCTTGCGATACAGCTCCATCATCGCCTGCTGTTGGCCGGCCCGATCGTCGCGAAAATTGTCGCGAATTTGCTGCAGCTGCGGTTGCAGCGCCCGCATCTTCGCTCCCGAGGCGTAGGATTTGTTGGCCAGCGGGAAGAACGCGATCTTGAGCATCAGCGTCACCGCCAGCATCGCCACCCCGAAATTGCCGACCAGCCTGAAGATGGCGTCGATCAGGCTGAACATCGGCCTGGTGATGAAGCGGAACCAGCCCCAGTCGATGGCCAGATCGAACCGATTGAGATGCAGCGCCTGGCCATAGGCATCGAGCACCGCCACTTCCTTGGCGCCGGCAAACAGCCGGGTGGTTGCGCTGGTGCTGGCACCGGGCGCGACCAGGCGGGCATCCTCAATATAATCGGCTCGATAGGTCTTGGGTGTACCTAGGCCTGCGGCCGAGAACTCCGCCTTGAGATGCGCGGAGGAGTCGGGGAGCAGCATCGCCGCCCAGTATTTATCGGTGAAACCGAGCCATGCGTCGGCGATATCAAATCTGATCCGCTTCCTGTCATCCAGCACCTTGTAGCCGAGCTCCTGCAGGCCCTGGTCCCCCAGCACACCGATCGCGCCTTCATGCAGCAGGGTATTGCCGGGCGGCGTTGGCGGATTTTGACGGGCGATCGAAGCATAAGGCGCGAGCACCACCGCCTCAGCGCTGGTGTTGACCACTTCGTCCCTGATCTCGAACAAATATTGCTCATCGACCGAAATGATGCGGCGAAATTCCAGGCCCTCGCCGCTTTGCCAGACCAGAATAACCGGTCGGCCGACAGCGAGCGGATTTGATCCCTGCTGGCGCCAAACCGTCCCAGGGCCGGGCAAAGTCTGATGGCCGCTGGCGCCATCGATCCAGCCAAATTCGGCGTAGAAGGGTTGCCGGCTGCCCGCTGGGGCGAGCAGCACGACGGCCGGAGATTGCGGGTCGATCGTTTCGCGATACTGCACCAGCGACAGATCATCGATCCGCCCGCCGCGCAGCGCGATCGAGCCGCGCAGCCTGGAGGTTTCAATGGCGACGCGCGGCGATTGAGCCAACGCCTGTTGCCGCGACATCGGCGCCGGCGTCACGATCGCCGCAGGCTTTGCGCTGTCCGGGGCCGGCCGCGCGATCACCAAACCGGGCGCGGATACGCCGCTGGGCGGGATCTTACGCGCGGTCGACGGCAGCAGGGAGGTGGCGAAGAAATATTGCCAGGCGAGCAGGAGAACGACGGAAAGCGCGAGAACATAGAAGAGATTAATCTGGTCATGCATGCCAGGCTCCTTGCGGTCGGGCGCAGGCGGTCCCCGCGACGGCAGCGTCGCGTCGATATGACAATATAACCAGGACTTTCCCGAGTTCCAATCGCTGAGGGAGCACCGGGTCATTTGGTCGCTGTTGCCTGATCGCCGGGCCGTCGTCGACTTTCCGCTCCATCAGACCGGCCGCAATGCGCCGCGTGAAGCGGCCGAGCCCCTGCCGAGCAGTTCCTCAGAGCGGTCCCAGAGCTTGCAGGCCAAATCGTCGTCATGCGCCTGGGAGTGCCTGCGGAGAAAGATCTTGCGCTTGGCGTAAAAGCTGCCGGAGATCCAATCCTTGCCCGGCGCCGACTCGGAAAGCCACACCAGCTGGTCGGCACCCTGCTCCGGGCTCTTGAGGAAGACCCGGCCCCATTGGGTGATGATCCGGATGAAGCTGTCGGTGTCGTTGGCGAAGTTCGAGGCGATGACACCCGGATGGAAGGCAGCGGTCGAAATGCCTTGACCGTGATAGCGGCGATGCAGTTCGCGGGTGAACAGCACGTTCTCGAGCTTGGAGGCGCAGTAGGCCCGCATGGAACCGAACTTGGTGTCGAGATCGAGATCGGCGAGATCGAGCTTGCCCAACCACGCTGCACTGCTCGCGGTCTGGACGATGGCGGCCCGGCTCGCGATCAGTTTTTCCAGCAGCAAACGCGTCAAAAGGAACGGCGCCAGATGATTGACCTGGAAGGTCTTCTCGAAGCCGTCGACGGTCTTGGCACGGTCGCCGAAAATGCCGCCGGCATTGTTGGCAAGCACGTCGATGCGCGGACAGGCCTGGTCGAGATCGGACGCGAGCCTGCGGACGTCATCAAGACAGGCGAAATCGGCGATGAAATGGCGGGCGCCGATCTCGCGCGCGACGCCTTGGGTTTTTTGCGGGGACCGCCCGACCACGACGACCTCATGGCCATCCTGATGCAGCTTGCGCGCCGCCGCAGCGCCAATGCCGTCGCTGGCTCCGGTGATGACGATGGTTCGAGACATGGGAAGTTCACTCCTGCAACGTGTCTGTTGCCTGACTCGATCGCCGGGTCCCGCCGCCGCGTCAGGCTTGCATCGATATCCATATGGCATCCCTTGGCGATGATGACAGGGCCGTAGGGGCGGAGGTGCAACCGCCTGGCTCGCCGTTCACCCGCCCATCACGGCGAGGCCCGCGAGCGCCGCGAGCAGCGCCGGCGGCATCACCACCAGGCCGAGTTTGAGAAACTGCCAGGCGCTGACGGCCTCGCCTTCCCGCCGCAGCGCGATCAGCCAAAGAATGGTGGCGAGCGAGCCGGTCACCGACAGATTCGGTCCGAGATCGACGCCGATCAGGATCGCGGCGGTGACGCCCTCGGGCAGTTGCGCGGTCTGGGTGGTGGTCGCTGCGATCAGGCCGACCGGCAGATTATTGGCAAGATTGGTGGCGATGGCTGTGATGGTTCCGGCGATGCCGGCGGTCGCCTGCGGCATGCTGTCGGCGGGTTGCTTGAGGATATGCGCCAGGGCCGGCAGCACGCCGGTGCGGTTCAGTCCTTCGACCAGGATGAACAGCCCGGCCACCAGGGGCAGCACCGACCACGAAATGTCTTTGAGCACCGGCCAAGGCGATTGCCGCTGGATCATCAGCACCAGCGCCGTCACCGCCGCTCCGGCGATCAAGGTCGGTAGCCCCAAATCGCGGTCCATGGCCGAGGCCGCGATCAGCACCACCGCGGTCAGCGCGATGCCGGCGGCCGCAAGGCCGCCACCGAGCGTCAGCGGCTTGATGTCATCGACCTCGGCGACTTTGGATTGCAGCGCCTTTTGCTGCGTCAGCCGCAGCGCCGCATAGGTGACGACGATCGCCAGCGCGGAGGGCAGCGCGAACAGGCGCAGCCATTGCACAAGCGGCGGCATGTGCTGGCCGAACACTACGAGGTTGGCCGGATTGGAGATCGGCAGCACAAAACTCGCCGCATTGGCAATGAAGGCGCAGATGAACAGATAAGGCAGCGGCTCAACCTTGGCGGCGCGGGTCGCCGCATACACCGCCGGCGTCAGCACCACCGCGGTGGCGTCGTTCGACAGCAGCACGGTGACGAGGGTGCCGACGCCGTAGACGATCAGGAACAGCCGCGGCGCCGAGCCCTCAGCCAACCGCACCGCTCGCGCCGCGAGCCAATCGAACAGGCCTTGTTGCCGCGCCAGCTCGGCCAGCAGCATCATGCCGATCAGGAAGAAATAGACGTCATTGCCCTTGGCGGCCGCGGCCAGCGCGTCCGGCAAGGGCAACAGCTGGAACAGGACCAGCAGGACGGCGCCGGCCAACGCCCAAATGAATTCCGGCAGATTCCATGGCCGCGCGATGACGCCGAACGTGGCGATTCCCGCGATGCCCCAGATCGCCGCGTTGGTCTCGCCGATCATTCCGCCCCCGCCAGCGCCATCCGCGGATCCGGCGCAGGATCGCAGCGCGCGCAGGCCGGTTTCAACACCGAGGCAAATCCGAGCCACAGGGCGATCGAGGCCAGCGCAAAACTGCCGAGAATGAGAAACATCGCGCTGTAGCCGATCTCCTGCGCCAGCCAGCCGCCGATTGCCGGGCTGAGCGAGGCGCCAAGGCCCTGCACGGTCATGACCGCGCCCTGCCCGACATTGACGCGGCCGGTGCCGTCGAGAATGCGCGCCACCAGCCCCGGCACCGCGACGCTCTGCAGCCCGGCGCCGATGCCATCGAGCAGTTGAACGGGATAGACGCCCCACCGGTTCATGACCTGGGCGGCGACCACCCCGCGTATCGGCAGCGCGACGAAGGAAATCAGCAGCACCAGCCAGTAGCCTTCTTTCTCGGCGAGACGCATCGCCAGCAGCGATACGACGATCATCATGCCCTGTGCCACGACAATGGTGATGGCGACAAATCCGGCCGGGTCGGCCTGTTTGGCCGAGACCACCGCCAGTCCATAGAGCGGCAGCATCGCGCCATTGCCGAGATGAAAGAAGGCCAGCGCTGCGGCGAGGATCAACAGCGGCTTGCATTCCAGCAGCACGGCGACGCCGCCGACCTTGCCATGCCGATCACCGCTCGGGTGCAGGCCGCGCGCCTCGTCATCGTCAATGGCTGCGGACGGAATCAGGGCAACCGAGACGATCGAGAGCAACCCGAACAGGGCCGCCAGCCCCAGCACCGCGGTAAATCCGAATTGCCAGCCGAGCAGGCCGGACAGCCCGGCGCCGACCATGTTGCCGGCATGGTTGAACGCCTGGTTATGTCCATTCTGCCGGTTGAAGCCTGCCTGGCGCACCATGCCAAGCGTGATGCCGGATACCGCGGGCCCGATCGCGGCGCCGGCGATGGCGGTGGCGACCTGCGAGGCCGTCACCAGCCAGAAACTTTGCGACAGCAGGATGATGCCGGACGCCGTCACGGTGCAGATGCCGGGCAGAATGACATAGAATTTCTTCCGCCGGGAGGCGTCGACCAGCGCGCCCGCGGGCGTCGTCATCAGCATGCCGGCGACGCCGCCGAGCGTCATCACGGTGCCGATCAGCCCGCTCTGCCAGCCATGGGCCAGCAGAAACACGCCGAGGAAGGGGCCGATGCCGGCCTGCATGTCGGCCATGAAGAAGTTCAGCGACAACAGCGGCCAAAGCACCTTCGCGGACGCTGGTTCGGGTACGTTCTTCACATCGATTCCCTCGAACCCCGGGGCTGCGCCTAGAATTTGGCGATCAGTGCGATGCCCGCGACCATCAGCAGCGCGCCCGCGATGCGGCCCGGGCTGAGCTCATGGACCTCCATGCCAAACCAGCCATAGCGATCAATCACCAGCGACATCAGGATGTTGGCGGTGATGGTCAGCCCGGCAAAGGCGCCGGCGCCGACCTCGCCTACGAACAACAGTCCGGCGATTACCGCAAAGGCGCCGACCAGGCCGCCGAGCGGCGCCCACCAGGGCATCTCGGCGAGGCCGCGCGCGGTCGGCAACGGATGCGGCAGGCACAGCAACACGCAGCCGAGCAGCGCCACGATCGGCAGGAATGATGCCAGGCTGGCCGCCCACGGATTTTGCAGGGAATGCCGCAGCGCGTTGTTCATCGGCGGGCCCCAGGCCTGTAGAGCGCCCGCGATCAGGATCAACGGATAGAGCCAAGCCGCGGCGATATTCTGCATCGTGTCTTTCCTTTCTGCCCCGGTCGAGGCCATCGCGCTCACCATTTCCGTCCGTTGCGGTTCGGCCCGATCTGGGTTTCAAGCAGATGCCGTTGCGGCCAGGTCATCCCGGTCGGCCGGCGATCAACTGCGCCGCACGGAGCGGCCTCAATGTTTGCTGCCCGCGGCGATTGATTTCGTCGACGAGGCGGCGCAGGTCGAGGTGATTTGGCAAGGCCGCAGCCGTGATATGCAGATCGCCAATGTGCAGGACCAGATCGCCAATGTGCAGGAATTGCAGCGGCGGTGGGTCGATCGCGACAATCATCCCGTCAGTCCCAAGCGCGCCGCTTCACCTCGCGGCCGGTCAGGCGACATCCGTCGGTTCGGCCATGCCTGTTGGCCCGGATCCGGTCAACGGGGCCGATGATTTCGGCTCGATCATTACGGTCGATCCAACGCATGTCGCATACCTCGGCTCGCAGCGCGACCGGCTAACGCGCGGACCAGGCGCTCGTTCCCTGGCGGCAGCCCAAGCGCCGGGATCGCCGTCCGGGCGATGCCGAGCCCGCGCCATTGATCCGCGGATGCGCGGTGCGCGATTCGAAATCTCTCCCTGCATGCCAACGGCAAGCGGGAGGCCGACAGCACCGGAGCAAGCCTCAAGTGAGTCGCACGGCTTATCGAGCGCGCCTATGCGGCGGCCCGGCCGACCTCGGCATCAGCCGTTCTCGGCGGACAGCACGCTGCCTTTCTTGAACAATAGACCGGCGCTCCCCGCGCCAAGCAGCGGCGCGACGATGAACAGCCACACTTGTCCAAGTGCGCCGGGGTTGCTGCCCATGCCGACGATCGCCGGGCCGAGCGAGCGCGCCGGATTCACCGACACGCCGGTCACGTTGATTCCGACAATATGGATCGCGACCAGGGTCAGGCCGATCGCCAGGCCCGCCAGCTGCGCGGGCGAGCCCTTTTGCGTCACGCCGAGAATGCAGACCAGAAACAGAAAGGTCGCCACCACCTCGAAGACGAACGCCGAGAGCAGATCGTACTGGCCAAGATAGCCCGCGCCCCAGCCATTCTGGCCAAGGCCGCCGGTCCAGCCCGCCGATTTGCCGGACAGGATCAGATACAGCACGACGGATCCGGCGAGCGCGCCCAGCACCTGCGCAACAACGTAGGAAAGGAAATCAGGCGCCGTCATCCGGCCTGCGACCAGGACACCGAAGCTGACCGCCGGATTGACATGGCAACCGGAAATCGGACCGATCCCATAGGCCATTGCGACGATGGCCAGTCCGAAGGCGAACGCAATTCCGAGCACGTCAATGGCCGTTGGCCCGCTGCCCATTCCGGCGATCACCGCTGCGCCGCAGCCAAAGAAAACAAGCGTGAATGTCCCAATGAATTCTGCGATCGGCTTTTTCATTTGATCTTTCTAGTGATGCGGTTGATCAGGCTATAAGCCATCGACGTGGCCCGACAATGTGGCCGAATCATTTCATCGCGCACGCAATCCCGTCTTTTTCTCTCATACGCCTTTAGGCTGTATTTTACGTCGAAGACAATTTTTATTTCTCAAATCAATAGAAATCGAAAATTGAGCTTGTCAGATGAAAATTGTTCTCACTCCCCCGGATCAATCGCGTTGCTCGGCGTCGGGCGGTCGGTGATCTCCGAGCCGAACAGGCTGCCGATCAGTTCGACCGCGGTGCGCGCCGTGCGGCCGCGTTCGTCGAGGAAGGGGTTGAGCTCGACGATATCGACCGAGCCCACCAGCCCGGAATCATGCAACAGCTCCATCACCAGATGGGCCTCGCGATAGGTCGCCCCGCCCGGCACCGTGGTACCGACGCCGGGGGCAAGATGCGGATCGAGAAAATCGACGTCGAAGCTGACATGCAGCACCCCGTTGCGCGCCCGCACCTTATCAATGATCCGGCGGATCAGCACGCCAACCCCGAACTCGTCGATCGCGCGCATGTCGGCGACGCTGACGCGGCGCTGCCGCAGCAGCTGTTTCTCCAGTCTGTCGATCGAGCGGACGCCGAACAGCTCGATCCGCTCGGATTCGATCGACGCCCGCGGATCGCCGCCCAGCAGTTGATCGAGTCCGGGCTCGCCGCACAGGAAGGCCGCCGACATGCCGTGCATGTTGCCGGAAATGGTGGTGGCCGGCGTGTTGTAGTCGGCATGGGCATCGAGCCAGAGCACGAACAGCTCGCGGCCTTGTTCCTGCCAGTGCCGCGCCACGCCGTTGACGGACCCCATCGACAGGCTGTGATCTCCGCCGAGAAATATCGGGATCGCCCCGGAGCGCGCCAGGCCGTAGGCACGCGTACTGAGCGCCCGGATCCAGCGCTGAATTTCGTGGTAATGCCGGGCATTCTCGGGCGCCGTTTCGGCCGGTTGGACGACGTCACCGATCGCGAGATCGCCGTGATCGCAGACGGCCAGACCTAATCCTTCAAGCAGGGTCAGAAGACCAGCGGTGCGCAGCGCCGCCGGACCCATCAGGGTGCCGCGCTGTGACGCGCCGATCTCGATCGGGACTCCAAGCACCGCGATCTGTCGGCCCGCGTCCGGTTCGAAATCGTCCATGGTGGCGAATCCTTCGCGAAGGTCGAAACTAGCCGTGCGCAGTGTCCAGGAAAAGACAGGGCTTCGCGCCGCGCATCGGGCACGATCCTTATCCCCGGGTTTCGGGCGCTTTACCGCGGATCAATGTGTCAACCGGCCAAGGGCAAAAAAGTGGCGTGCAATCCGCAAAGTCTGAACCCGGCGGCCGCGACCCAACGTAGCTCGCGGTGCGCGCGCACGGTCCCGTAGTTACCCGGATTGATTAGCCGCTACGCCCGATGTCATCTATTCCATGATTGGAGCAACAACTTCCATGATACATAAAGGCATTGAGTACTACCTCACAGCGACTTCCGAACCGGATATTTGGCAGTGGCGGTTCCAGATTGGCAATAGCATCAAGACCGGCAAGACCCAGACCCGGTTGCCTGCGCTGGCCGAGCGGCGCGTTCAATTGAAGATCGATGCGACGCTGAAAGCGATGTCCAACGCATTGGTCCACGCGTCCGCCGTCCCCCCGTCCGTGATGAAGTTCATCGCCGTCGAAGCCAGCGCCAAAGGGTACTGACTTCCCTTCATGGGACTCGACTGAGCGACCCTAAGTTGCTTATTGCAATTTATGGTCGTGACAATCGGTTCGCCGCAACGGGCTTTGTTCATCCGCCAGGGATGACGGATATCCTGGCGGCCGATGCCGCAGACCAAAGGCATTACTTCCGGCCGATTTACAGGCCGCCGCAACAGCCCGACTGGCGCAGCGCGGGCTGCGGCTGGCACGGGAACCCGGAAACCGCGATTTTGCCGCCGATAATCCCGCCTGATACCGAGAAACATCCCTGGACACGATTCCGGCTGAAGCTATCCGTAGCCATTTTTCGTAAAATTAATGTGACAGGCTGCTCCCAAAAGGTTCACTCCTGCGTTGAAGCACCGCAGTTAGAGCAGATGTGATGAGCAATAACGTGAGATGTGATTGAACCCTTGTGATCGGAGGCCGGCGATGAAACGCGGAATTCTGGTTCTGGGCTGCGTCGGCGCGCTGACGAGCGTCGTGTATTATGGCGTCACCCGATGGGGCATCCGGCACGAGACGCTCGATCTGTTCGACGCCGCCCGGCAGCGCCCGATTTCGGTCGACCTGGCAGTGCGCCGCGACTATGAGATGAAGGCCGATGACGGTTACTGGAAACTTCCAGTCGCCATCATCAGCAATGGCAACACCGTGAAAAATACCGAATATTCGTTTCTTGCCAATGTGTTCGCGGCCCGTGGCTATCTCGTTGCCAGCATCCAGCAGGATCTACCGACCGATCCGCCCTTGGTCACCGAGGTCGGCCAGCCCTATGTCGGCCGCCTGCCTGTCTATCAGAAAGGCGAGGCCAACATCCTGTTCGTGCTGCGCAAACTCAAGCAGATCCAACCCAATGCCGACTATGTGCATCTGACCCTGGTCGGCCACTCCAATGGCGGCGATACGGCGATGTATTTCGCCACACGGCATCCCGAATTATGCACTAAAATCGTCACGCTGGATAATCTCAGGGTGCCCTTTGTGATCGACAAGAAACTCAAGATCCTGTCGTTCCGGTCGCAGGACCCGCATTTCCTCACCGATCCCGGCGTGCTCCCGACGCAGCAGCAGGCCAATGCCGACGGTATCGATATCATCCGCACGCCGTTCCAGCACACCGAGCTGAGCGACCGCGGTCCGGCGTCGGCGAAGCAGCGAATCCAGTCTACGCTCGACACGTTTCTCGGCGACGGCAAGAGCAGCGAGCTGGCGCCGGCGCCTTCGGATAGCCCGCTGGTAACCAATGCAGCGGCTCCGCAGCCCTAAGCCCTTAGTGAACGCTGGTTTCGTTTCGACCGGATGGCCGCGACCCGCCTGCGCCCTAAGGGCGCAGGCGGGCATTTTGGGCAGAACCTTACTCGGGCTCAGCTGCGGTTGCCTTCCCAGCGGCTGGCATACTTGAATTCCGGCGCAGCCTTCAACTGATCGGCCGAGGCGTTCATCGCGGCATGCCACTTCTTGTCGGTGGTGTTGTAGCTGACCTTGACCGACGAAGGATTGACGGCGACATAATGTTCACCCATGCCGAGGAAGCCGCCAACGGAAACGATATAGGCCTGAGAGCGGCCATCTGGTCCGAACGCAATATCCTTGATCTGACCGATATCCTGGTTCGAATTGTTGTAGATATCGAGGCCGACGACCTTCGAACTAAGTTCGTCCTGGTTCGGCACCGCGACAAACGTTTCCGCCGTCGGGGCATTGCTGTTTCCTGCCGTTCCGGTCGTCGAAGGCGCGGACGCGTTGACGTCGGTGACCTCCGCAAACGAATCAGGGCTGATCGACATCATCACCGGATTACCGTCGCTGTCCTTGGCGTGGACGACGAAGGATGATGGCATGACCTGAATATCCTTGTAACCAGACTTCTCCAACATGCTACGCAGGTTGGCGCGCAAGTGCTGCGCGGGCTGGTTCTGGCTGGACATTTCCTTCGCTGTGGTCGTGTCCTTTGGTGCGGTGTTGGGTGGCATTGTGTTGGCATTCTGGGCCAGCGCTGCCGACGATAGCACTATCAGCGACGCACCGGCGATAAGAAAGGCACGCATGTTTGAATCTCCTAATGTTGGCCCCAAGCGCCTGACCAACCCGACGACCGGCGCCGCGGTTGCATGAAGTTTTGGCCATATGCGGCGCCCGTTGGGCGCCGCGCAATCCTGACTGGAATTTGCCAAACCAATGGAACCGAACGCTCCCAGAGGCATTTTCAGTGGACGTTTATTCCAAACAGGAGTCAAATATGCAAAAATTGTTCGTTGCGGCATGCTGCGCCGCTCTCATCGGAAGCGTTTCGATGGCTTCCGCAGCGACCGACGGCATGG
>Ga0302319_10004237_pt1 | contig 29529 bp, 28 predicted proteins | sample Bog_T0_2_FD_203319 | JGI IMG/M metagenome (GOLD analysis project Ga0302319, IMG submission 203319) | Peat permafrost microbial communities from Stordalen Mire near Abisko, Sweden - Bog_T0_2 | ecosystem: Environmental > Terrestrial > Soil > Wetlands > Peat | place: Sweden: Abisko, Stordalen Mire... | reverse complement strand
CTGCTCGGGACGCTGCAACGCCAAGCGGACGTGGAAATCGTGCCCGCCAGCCATGATCTCTTTTCGAAAGGCTGCGCCGTGTTCGGCGAGAGACCGGACAAAGCCTGGTCCCTGACCGACTGCGTGTCATTCGCCGTGATGCGCGAGCGCGCAATCGAATCGGCCCTGACAGCCGATCACCATTTCGTTCAAGCGGGTTTTAGCGTATTGATGCGCATTTGACCGAGACATCGCGGGATGCCTGTGAACAATCAGGGACAAACCCACGGACGTGTCCCAGTGCATCCTGATGCGTAGAACGATTTGCCTTCGAGTCCGTTCGTTTCGTTGCCCCTGGCGCAAGGGGATAAGTGTCCCTGCCTAAAGGAACGCGATCTGCGTTCCAAAATCGCCAGGATATTCCGGCCGTGAATCTGTCCGGCGGTTAGCCGTTTTCAAGATCGCCTCCGAATTAGCAACAGACACACGGGCGGCCTGCCCCGCTTCCGACCGGCAACGGGCCTCGCACTGGGACGGCATGTCGGCTGGAAGACGACGGCCGCCAGGGGTTCGGAGCAGCCCCGAAAAGGCTGCGGAGAATTGCCGGCGCTCACCGGATATCGTCCCTGGGCTCCCGCCAACGGCTGCTGTCGAAATTGGGGGCCAATGTGTGCCCATTCTCCCCCTATTTCGGCGCTGAAAATAGTGCGAAGATCGCTGCCAGCGAAAGCCATGAAATTCAATTCTTATCCCTCCCTTCGCCCAAGCCAAAGCTAGGCCGATGAGTTCCATGGTCCGGCATATTCCGTGCCACGGACTCCGCCGAAAATAGGAGAACGTACCCTCCCCCACGCTCTCCCTATTTCGGCGACCGAAATCATGCGAAGATCACCGCCAGCGAAAGTCATGAACTCAAATCTCCTCATCCCTCCCGTCAATCCAACCTCGATGCCCCGCATCGAATTCTTCCGCTTGCCGCCACCCGGCAAACGGGACCCCCACTTCGGCCTTTCCCGAAGCTGGTACTACAACGCGGCGGTCTCCGGCGAAATCAAGCTGGTGTCCGTCCGTCAGCGCAACGCCCTCCGGGGCGTCCGGCTCGTCGTGTATGACTCCGTCGCCGACTTCATCCGCCGCTCAAGCATGGGAACCGGGCCGGCCGTGAACGGCGAGCCGGCGAACGAAAGATGATTCGTCCGCAGGTACAATTCAACCTGGCCGTGGCCAAGTCCTACTTCCGGGAACACCTTTCCAGCGGCGACTATTACTCGGAGGGTCGAACGATCCTCGGCGAATGGTTCGGCCAGGGCGCGGCCAAGCTGGCGCTCACCGGACAGGTTAGCGAACAGGCCTTCCTTGCCCTCTGCGACGGCAAGCATCCGGAAACCGACTGCCGGCTGACGCAGCGAATGAAGACCATCCGCCGCCAGAACGGCCATGAGACTCTGAACCGGCGCGTGTTCTACGATTTTACGATCAGCCCGCCAAAGAGCGTCTCCATTGTCGCCCTGCACCAGGACCCCCGCATTGTCGAACTGCACAACCGGGCCGTCCGATTGGCAATGACCGAGCTTGAGAAGCTGTCGGAAACGCGCGTTCGCAAATCCGGCAAGAATGAAGATCGCATCACCGGAAACCTCGTCGGCGCCTACTTTCGGCACGACACAAGCCGGGAACTCGACCCGCACCTACATACCCACTGCGTCATCTTCAATGCCACTTTCGATCCCCAGGAAGGCCGATGGAAGGCCCTCCAGGCGGAGGCCATGTACCGAGCGGTCCGGTTCGCCCAAGAATATTACCGCCACGAACTCGCCAAGGGCCTCCGGTCCATCGGCTATGAGATCGACAACAACCTCCATGGCTTCGAAATCCACTCCGTTCCCAAAAGCCTCGTCGCCCGGTTCTCCAAGCGTCACCAGCAGATTGACCAGGATACCAAGGCACGGATCGAACTCCACGGATTCAAGGGCGACATCAGGGCACTCCGCAACCTGATCGCGCATAGCAACCGGCGCCGGAAAATGAAAGGTGTCTCGTCACCCGATTTCTTGAAGTCACTCTGGCGGGCACAAATGACGCCCGAAGAACGTCAGGCGCTGGACTGCCTCCCATTGCTGCCGGCCCGTGAATTCGAAAAGCCTGACCTGCACTACGCCGTTGATTGGGCCGAGCAGCACGTTTTTGACCGCCGGGCTACGGTCCAGGATCATGAAGTCCTTGCGGCAGCCCTTGGGGTCATCCGTGGCCGCAACTTCGAATTGGCCGACCTTGCCGAAGCGGTGGCCAAGAAGGGATTCATTCGCGAAGCCGGGACGCACCGGGTCACCTCCCGCGAGGTGCTGCGCCGCGAACTGGACTTGGTCTTCACCGCCAAGGAGGGGCGCTTCCGGTACAGGTCCTTGGCGCCGGAACATGCGCCGTCGCTCTCGCTTTCCGAGGAACAAGCCGGCGCCGTGCGGGAGATTCTCGGGAGCCGGGATTTCATCACACTCTTCCGGGGTGCCGCCGGCACCGGCAAATCCCTAACCCTGGCCGAGATCGACCGAGGTCTCCGCGCTGCCGGCCATCCAGTGATCGTCCTTGCGCCTCAACGCCAACAAGTTCTCGACCTCCAGCGCGACGGGTTGCCCGCGCAGACCGTTGCGCAGGTCCTGACAACCAAGCAATTGCCCGCCAGAGCCATCGTCATCTGCGATGAGGCCGGACAAATCGGCGGTCGCGATCTGCATTCCCTGGTCAGCCTGGTGCAGGAGAATCGGGGGCGTCTCATCCTCTCTGGCGATACGCGGCAGCACGGTGCGGTCGCCGCTTCCGACGCCCTCCGCGCCATCGAGCGCCATGCCGGCTTGAAACCCGCTGAAATCACCCAAATTCGCCGACAGGACCCCAACCTCGGTCGGACCCCCTCGGAAAGGCAATTCATCCGCGGCTATCGCGCAGCCGTCAAGGACGCCGCCCTCGGCAAGATCGCGCAATCGTTTGACCGGTTGGACAGCCTGGGCTGCGTCCGGGAACTCGCGCCCGATGAGCGGCGCTCTATCCTTGCCAGAGAATACGCCGTCGCGATCAGCCGTTCCGAGAGAACCTTGGTGGTCGCCCAAACCTGGGATGAGGTTGATGCCGTCAATGACGCCATTCGCGAGACGCTCCGGTCCCAAGGAAAGATCGGCAACGGCCTGACCCTGAATGCCTTCCGGGTCGCGGACCTGGATTCCGTGCAGAAAAAGGATGTCCGGTCGTACCAGCTGGGCCAGCATGCGTTCTTTCTCAGGGGCTATGGACGCTTTGCCAAGGGCGATCTCGGCGAGATTGTGGGCGCCGATGCGCGCGGGGTCGTTCTTCGAAAGAACGGCCGCCAATCCACCATAAGTTTCCGCTATACCGAGCGCTTTCTCGTGACCCGGTCCGTGGCGATGGAGGTCGGTCCCGGCGACCGGCTCCAACTGAAGTTTAACGGCAAGTCACAAGAGGGCCTCCCCCTTGCCAATGGCGAACTCGTGACGGTTCGGCAACTCGGTGCGGACGGAAGCCTGGCGGTCGAAACCGACGCCGGCCTCCTCAAGACCCTCACCCCCAGCCAGCGCGTGTTCAATCGCGGCTTCGCGACCACCAGCTACGCATCCCAGGGCAAAACCGTGGACACGGTCCTCCTCTCGGACTCGGGCCGCACGCCAGCGACGAATGACAAGCAATGGTACGTCAGCATTTCGAGAGCGAGGCGGAAGGTGCTCATTTTTACCGGGAACAAGGCCGATCTCCGCGCCCAAATCCACAGGTCTGGCGACCGTGGGCTTGCCCTCGATCTCCTTCCGGATGACTCCGCCGTCAAAGTGTCCGGGACGACGCAATCGCCAGCGTCCCCTCTTGATGCCTTCCGCCTGCGGTCTTGGGACCCCATCCAAATCACGGCTGCCTTGGATGCGTCCCAAGCCATGCGCGGCTCTTCACATCGTCTATAGCCATGGCCGAAAGACTCTCCACAAAATTGGATAGACACAAAGCGACCCCGGCAGGAACGCCAGGGTCGCAATGTGCCGGTAAAATCGGGCAGCCATCCAAAGCACGTTCGCTATTGTCTTCGGTTATTTGTCGGGGACCATCCGACTATAGGCTGTTCTTGCTGCTGCTGGCCATCAGCCCAGCTTAGATGAAACAATTAGCAGCCAGGACCGGAAGCCATCACCGGTTTAGGCTGTTTCCCTGAGCTAGGCAGACTTTGTGGGAGCCGGGTTCGTTTTCAAGATAAAACACACCGCAGCGCCCCACCGTCCAAAACCCCGCGCCACTCGTAAAAGACGTTTCTATGCCTGAGCAAACAACGGACTGTCACGAACTAATCCGCTGGGAGCGAAGAAACTTAACGTATTCAATCTTTCGTGACGAAAAGAATCCACTAACTCCCATGATGGCAACCGCATCGAAAAAGCCGCAGGCATTGGCGAAAACTCCAGCGACAGAATAATTCTCTCCTTGAGAATGCGGAGTGACAACGGCTGTCGAGTAATCCTTCATCCGCCTCATCAGGCGGTCGTATCCCCGCTCTCTCACCTCAGCAGGAATCGAACGCGGACCGCCTCCTATAACCGCAAGTCGTTCCGGCAAGGCAGCTACTTCTTTCCCTTGCAGCCAGATTTTCAACTCCCTCCAAAAGGGGGTCAATACCGCAGCCTTTGCCTCGGTCATTCCCAAGGCCAGATAGGTCGAAAAATCGACGGTGAACACCTCCAGCCAAAGCCATTCGTCGTTAACGCATTCCTTCGGTATCTGCGTTTCCGTCGGGAAAAGTTCTTTGAATCGTGGAAACCCCGCGTCGTATCCTTCTCGAAGAGGTCGAAAGAAAAATTCGTTGGCGATTGTCGCCCCAGATATGTTCGGCTTTATGAATGGAAACATTCTGCACCTCTCAGACTTTATCGCGCTTGGCAGCAAATTCGGCCCTGAATCGATTCATAGCCTCGTCCAAAGGTCCGTGGAATCGAATACGAGTAATGAAATCTTGATACGGCTCAACATTCTCAATGTAGGTCTGCTCTTTCTGTGCTAATGCCCTCACGCCTTCAGGGAATAGCTCCCCAATGGCGACAGCGTTAATGTATGAATAGTAGCTCCTGCAAAAGGTAAACATCTTATCGTTCGGGTCGGGAAAGTGGTTCTCGTTCAGAAATGCCAAGACTTGGTGAATCCGGCGACCGCGAATCATCCGGTACGTAAACTCGCCCGACAGCCACTTTACTCCAACAAAGGTAAGCCGCGTAACAAGTAAGATCCCAAGAGCCGCCCAAAAAATCAGCCAACTCCGATCGTCGAGCCGGTAGCACGCCCACGGGAGGCCTAAGTAGAAGGCAAGTGTAATGACGAACCCACCGTAGGTTTCGACCATCCGGCGCCATCGCGGCACGGGCTGTGGGGTGGACTTGTTCTTGTCCCGCAATTGCGCCACCAATTCTGCGGTGGAAAGATGAGGGGCAAGCACAGCCATCTCCGCGTGCTTTCGGAACGTGTCGTCAGGGGCCATACGCCCGGCGGCCACTTCTCGCAGCGTCACCTTGTTCCAGAGTTCGGCACTGACGTTTTCACCGACGTAAAATTCTTGTGCAAGCATCCGTCGATATTCCCTCTCCAACAACTCGCCAAAAGTAGCCTCGACTTTTGCAATCGACGGGTCTCGCGGGCCGTCCGGTCCCGCGAGACCTGTCGGCTTTGTCATCTCGACCTTCATTCGACAAAAGATTTCTAGGATCTCCATCCGCTGCTCCTCGTTTTCGGCAGACTGGAACGCCAAAGGGGCTAAGGAACGAATTCCCTCGTACCGCGAAACCATTGATGCCGGGTTACCGAGCGCGGATATCTCGCGGAGACGCGCAAGATTTTGATCCCCATTAGGAGCACTCATGAAGAGTTTCAGCTAAAGCCTTGGTCCGAAGTTCCGGCACTGGACTGGACGCCGAGCGGGCTGCAACACGGTGTAATGATCTGCGAGGACTCTTCTTGCAGCTCCAAAATCGTCCGCGCCGATCGCCCAACTGCCAGTGTTCGCAGTCAGCGAACAGTAGGGAGCGTCGGCGGCCGCTTGTTACAGTTTGTTACAATTTATTGGCCATGTTCGGTGGCCGTGTTATGCAATTCACTCTTGTACAATTTATTCTAAGATTGGAGGCGCGGGCCGGAATTGAACCGGCGCGAACAGGGGTCTCTATCGAAAGAGTTGCAAGCCGTTGTTTGTCATAGGGAGCAATATGAACCAATTTCGTTGCGTGTGACACTCTGTGACACTAGCTCTCACGCGTGGCCAAATACACGACTGTTTATCGGCGGCCCAGGAGCCCTTGTTGGTGGATAGCCTATCTGGACCCAAAGACCGGTCGCCGGGCCTGGAAGGCCACAGTTTATCGCACCGACAATCCCATGGGGCGAAGGAAGGCCCAGGACGAGGCCAATGAATTGTCTCGAGACGCTAAAGCGTTCGCAGGGTCGGCGTCGACCGAGCGGTGGGAAGCCTGGGTCGACGACTTCCTGGCCATGCACTATCGAAACTCCCCAAAGTCCCATGTCAGGGCAAAGGGTGCCTGGAGTCAGTGGAGGCTGTTTCTGGCGGAGCGCAAGATTCTGGTACCACGGGCGCTCGACTACCAAGCGGTTGAATCTTTTGTTCGATGGAGGGCCGCGCAGAAAAAAAGGAACAAGGAGCCTGTCTCGATCAACACTGCCCTTTGTGACGTCAGGATCTGTTCCGTGGCGATGGGGGAGGCGCTGAAACGTGGGTGGTGCCTAACCAATCCATGTGCCAAACTGGGCATCAAGAAAGATGAGGCTGACGAGAAACCCGAGATCACCCCGGACGAGGAGAAGGATATACGCGAGGCGCTGCCTGCCTTTGTTGCCCAAGACCCAGAAGTTTACGGACACATGATAATCAGCTTCGAGATTGCGATCCACCAGGGCTGCCGCCTCAGGGAGACGGAGGTGCCTTTGACGCGGATCGATACAGCGCGGCGGACAATCACGTTTCATGCAAAGGGCAAAAAGAAATTCGCTACTCAACTCCACCCGAAATTGGTTGCGCTCATTGAAAGTCTTCGTGCCTCGGGGGAAACCGTCACCTGCCGGATACCGATGCTGGCATCGAAACACTGGAGGGATTTCTTCGATCAGCTCGACCTTAAGCATCTATCTTTTCATTCCACGCGTGTGACTGTCGTTACCCGTCTCGCAAGGGCAGGGGTGCCAATTTCGCAAGCAATGAGTTTCGTCGGGCACGCATCACGCTTAATTCACCGAATTTACACACGGCTGCAACCTGGCGATTTGTCGCTCTGTATTGCAGCCTTGAGCTAACCGCAAATTAAGGAATACCTAGCCTTGCCTCAAAAAAGTGTGCTCGCGTCATTCTGTCGTCCAGCGATTATGTGCGCGGTATTTTTGAGGAGAACGAAATGGCTACGGCAGCCAGTTGAGAGGCGGACCGACGGCCAAAGAGAAATTCGATTGTCGCAATCTAGCTCGTAGCGCCATGCTCGATTTGCGCTTGGTGCGAGGATGATCGTGACTATTCTCGCGCATCCGCAGGGACAGAGGAATTTTAGATACTTTGGCCGCCTTTGCGGCACGACTAACGCCAGTGCCCCTGATTTGATTGCATTAACGCCTTCTGTATGATCGCGAACCTGGATGGTACGATTGTAGAGGACTTCGAAGTAGCGTTTCCGCTTCATACCGCCAAGCTGTTATTCAAAAGGTCAGTAGCAATTTCGTACGCAACACTGCGCCTGAATCGAAGAGTTGGCGTGTCCCCGTTCGAGCCTCCCGGCGCCCGCGAGTACCTCAGGAGGTGACATGCTACGAGAACCGAGTACTCGTAATCGGAGATACCATCCGCCGCGGCGTGGCGTCGAATTTGCCGAACAGCCTCGAGGCGGTTGTCCTTGGGAACGACAGTGAGCTGTGCCAAAAGTGGAACGGCATAAATCCGCCTCAATTCTAATTCTGTTAGTAGCTTGTCCTCCGACTTACCCACTGACAACGCGATGCTTGTGTCGAGCTTAGCCGGATCTCTCGCCAACGAATCTTGCATACCGCAGTGGGAGAAATCGATGAGGACCGTGTCGATCGCGTTCCAGCGTACGAAGACATTCCTGGCATTGAGATCACCGTGAATAAAACAGAATCGATGCTCCTTAACGGGCAGCTGCCTTAGGAGAAGCCAAAGTTGAGTCGGATTCGGGAGACTGGAACGTCGCGCCACGGCGTCTTCAAAGGCCGAAATGAGCCGGCCTGGGGCTGGTAGGAGAGAAAAGCGGGGTTGTCGGGAAGCCGTATTGGTTGCCTCTTCATTCACGTACCGGACACCCAGTGACACATGTTCGCGGGTGAATTCTCTGCGCCGGGGACCCAGGGCTTTTTCGAAAAGCGAGGCGATTACCATTGCCGGACTGGACGGGGCAGCGAGGTAGTCATCCAGTCGAGACGCATGGTTTACGAAAGCCGATACCAACAGCGCTCGCTCTGCACCCTCGACAAACATGCCGTCTAACATCGGTGCCTGAAAGGGAAAGGGAATCGAGTCACGCACCATGTGCAAATACGTCGAGCGTTCCTCCATGAGGGCCTCTCTGCCCGCTGCTTTCGCAACGAAAGGCTCGCAGGCGATGGACGGCCCGTGGCGAGCCTCGACCTTCCAAATTTTGCAACCGTCCGAGCGCCCCCCTTCAAGCTCTTCCAAGATTAGATCTTGGAATCTTGAAAAAGCCCGCCTGAGCAGCACGTCGTCCTTCTGATCTTCCGAGTCTAACTGCTGTATGTTGAGAGCTCTATTCGCCGCAAGCCCAGGATTGTGAACGCGCATCGCTTCGGCAAATTCGCTAGTATCCCAACGGATTACCCGGATGTTTGACTTGGCCCGACCAAGTGCTACAGCCACGCGCGCCTCGACATCAGAGGAAAGATCATTCTTTGGAGAACAAATCGCCAAGAGTATCCCATAATCTTGAGCACGCAGCAGCCCAGCCATTCGCGTCAATCGGGCATAGGCCTTTTGCGGCTTATCAGGGGTAGCCGCGACGACGATTGAAAAAAGATCCCCTCTCCAAAGGTCATTAGTTGAAATATCCGTTACTGATTCAATCTGCAGCCCAAGCGTCATTGCCGCCTCGGTGAATCTTGGGGGCGGCGCGGGGGCTCCAAGCCATATGACAGTTACCCTAGCCACTGGATCAATTTGGTCGGCTAAACATCGGGGCGCTATCACCTCTTGCCAGGGACCCGCGCAGAGAGCAAACGATGCATTCGTGAACGGGATCTGACGACGCGGCCCTGACTACGCCTCGGTTAAAAAGCATCAACTGATGGCGTGCCGCAACAGGCAATCCAACTACAGCAGACAGCATCATGGTCACCCCCAACGATGCGACAGCACCATTAAGGGAGATAACAGCGGGCTGAGGAACTGCGGCGCCAACGATATACGGATCCTGAGATCGCGCCTTCTCCGATAGTAGATCGCGACGTACTTCTTCGGGGTCGAGCAGGTTTTGGCAGACGAGGCAAGGAAGCCCGGGAGCGAGCATTTGCACGCGACCCGCCATAACCTGAGTTTTTTCGCCCTTGGCTGCGATCCGGACGCCCATATCGATCGCCGGAGTCAGAAATTGATATGCAATCTGATTAACGACCGCCCGACTCCCATGAGTGTCCGTACAGCTAAGCACGAAATCGCAGCAAATTAGCTTTCGCGAATCCGATACGTTTAGCACGTCTCCTCGCACCGCAGCTACCCGGGCGTTCGGGTTGATGCGCCGGATCATGTCGCTGGCGGCCTCCACTTTTGGACGTCCAAGATCGGTGGCAGTGGACCCTACTACACGATTGAGGTTGCTCTGCTCCACGGTATCAGGATCGAGAAGCAAAAACTCACCGACACCAAGATGAGCGAGCTGCTCGGCCACAATTGATCCTAATCCGCCAAGCCCTACGATTCCGACACAGAGAGAAGCGAGGGCTGCCTGGCCCTCCTCGCCAAAGGCGCGGATGCTACGATCGAATACTCCAGAGGTAGGAAAGACATTCGGGCGATTTGAGTCGTATATCTTCAGGTCGCGTCCCACCTCGCTGACGGGAGCGAAGCCGCGCGGCTCCGTGCCTTCTCGAGTCCAGATGCGCGCTTTGCAGTCCTGTGCTGCAAGAAGCAACGATCCATGCGGTCTACCTCCCGCGCGGGAGAAAAGCACCGGGAAGAGCTGCCGCTCACCCTCGTCATCAACAGAAGAAAAATGAGCCTCATTCGCAAATGGATGGGTGTGGCTCAGGATTAGCGACAACCCATCGCGGCGAGCGCGCCTCAGTAACGGAGCAATAAACGTGGGGCTAATGCTGATGCACATTGGCTCTTGGCGCACGTATCCCTCCTGTGGCACAACGAAAGATTCCCTAACAAGCAGACGAGTACGGCCATCGACTTCCGCGTATCCGGCCAGCAGTAGTGCTGCTCCCTCATTTGGAGCAGAGGCAAATAGGTCTTTCCGCAGCGCCGAAAGACTATCGGCCGCAAACGTTACACCTGTCATCGCGTTTGCTCAAATCGTTTGCGGATCACACCTAGATAAGTCACCAGGTTGTCCCGATTTGGATTCCAACTATTTGCATGCCAAGAAAACCAATGGAGACCCTCGGGTACTCCCGGGTGCTGATTCTTGCCAATATTTGTCGGTGGCGCTCCAGAAGCTAATCGCAGGCTCGGGTCGGTCCAAAAGCCGTCTGGCTTCGCGATGGGATAACCACTCGGTACGACAAAATAAACATTCGTAGTCGGCGTAGACCACCCAGCGGGAAGAACAAGGCCGTTGAACTTGATGACATCCACGCCCTCTCCAGCGTGGATCAATTCAAACGTCGTAAACCGTTTTCCTTCGAGAGTCTTGAGTTGCTGAAGATGTTCTTCAGATGCAGCCATTGTATTTGAGCCCTTAGCCCATGGTCGTAACTGGAATCGCAAAGAAATGCATATCCTGCTTAATCGCCACTGCCTCCGTGTCCCCTATGGGTCTGTCATCCTTGTCTCCGCTTTCTTCTAAGAATAGCTGGTAACTAGGATCGATTCCAGCGAGGGACTTTATTTGCGCACCTGTCATGCTGGTCGTTGGTACCTTGTACTTCTTGGCGTCTATGAAGATCGTAATCTCGTGCGTTGCTTCGGTTGTCATGATGAGCCGAATCATAGCCGCACCAGAACTGGGGTTCAATGCGTAAGATTCGACCAATTGCGGGTGGGATTGGAACTTTTCGATCCCTTGAAATCCCTTTGATTGAAGGGGCCTACGAGACGGGCGCTGGCACAATTTGACGCCGAGGTAACGAACGGGTTGAAAGAATCATCCTATGCCGTTGCCGTGGAGTTCTTCTCGTCACGCCGTCTCCCGAGAATCCCTTGCCTGCATGACTCCCACTCGGGCGTCGGCGTAATGGCCGCCCTCCTTCCGGCCGGTCGTTTTCTTGGGGCCTTCGGCACTCCGTAGGCGGGTGACGGACGCGGCGCGGCCTTTTTGAAGGACTCGGGCTGTGGTTCTGGCGGGGCTTCGTCGATTCCGGCGTGATGATCGGCCACGGCAGGACTTGGAGTCGCCTTGACGGAGAAATCCTTTTCGAGGGATGTCGTTTTCGAGCGAAGCACCTGCGAAGCCACATAATCGGGGTGCCGGCGAAGCCAGGCCTCAATGTCCTGCGGGTACGCATACCTACCGAAAAAGGGGTTGTCCCCGAACAGCTTCCCGGCCCGCCGTACGCCTTTTTGAAACCAGGTCGAATAGCCAAGTTCGCGGAGCTGTTTTGCGTCGCAGAGCATCCCCCGCAGCTCAGTTGCTCCGGAACGGTGGAGTGGATGGTGGTCATCGGGAAGGGCGTGCGCGATCGGGGGCATGCCTCAATTGTGGGGGTATGAGGGGAGGCGTCCGGTCACTCCCGTATTGATGCGTATCGCCTCGAGAACGGGGGGTGGCCCGGCGACGGTTGGCCTGAGGGCGAAGGCACCCGTCGTGCGGGATTGGTGACTTGGGGCCCAGTGGTGTCGGTCCGCCAAATGCGAAGTTTCCCACAACGTTCCCATTTGGCATGCGCCCATCCCCCGGGGGGGTGTCTCGCGCTTGGTCCAGTCGGTCGGGCAAGCCGAAATTCTCATTTGGGCTGCCAGAAATTGAATGGTGTGGGATCTTGGGCGTGTTGGCCATCCCCAGGGGGCTAGCCGGCCGTGTTGTCATTGGATGCGGGGGAGGTGTTGTTCATGGGCGTAACAATCCAATTTTGAGTTGCCGTGGGCCAACGCGGCAGAAGGACGCACCCCTTTAATCCTTTGCCCTTTGAGCCTTATGTAACCATAAGACAAATACCCATGGCTTCTTGGGGGCGACTAGAGCATTTTCTTAAGAACTGTAGCTGTTTCTAGGAGTGCGTTTCCCTCTAGCACTGCTCAAGCGTAGCGGCTACACTTCAACTTAAAGTGCTCTAGGTCTTGCTAATGAGAAAAAAGACTGCGCCAGTGACCAAGCCTCTCGTTTCCCAGCGTTCTTAGAATTAGATAACACAGTAGAAAAAATACAATCGCAGCCTTCTTAATCGTTCCGGACCATTTTAGCTTCGAATCCCTCTTCGCCGTCTTGTTCGAGGCAATAATATTCTCATCGACATTTTCGGAGAATGGGAATCTTACCGGGATTTGATTCCCTGGATTGTTCTTTATATGCAATCCTTCGGTGGATTCGCTATTCGACTCGTTCGCCATGATGCTTACATTGACTCACGAGAACTCTACCCTGAATGAATGGCTCAATCAACGTGTTTTTAACAATGGAGCTTCATGCTTCGAATAGTATTGTAAGCGCCTATCGAGAAGAGAGCTGCAGGCTTCCGAGGAACTCCTGGTCCCGGCATTTATCCCGGATGCCATTCAACGCCCGCAACTAAATACCGAGGATGTTACTGAATGGAACCTTTAGCTATGGCGACCATATTCGTTGGAATTTGGGTTGGCCGACGCCGAATTTCGCTGCAGCTGCCTTAGCCACGGCGTTGCCTTGGGTTTGGGCTGCACCGCTGATCGCGAAAAAATCTCAACTGGGGTTTCGTGGAAGGATCATTGGTCTCGGAGCACTGGTCGGGGAGGGAACTATATATTTCCTTTTGTGCAAGACGTACTCTCGCGGCGGACTCGTTGCGTTGCTTATTGCAGCATTCTCATTTGCGACGCAGACGCAGATGCGAATGCGAATTCCGCGAATGCGACTAGTGATCCAATTGATGGGACGCGCTGCTCTCGTAATGACCATGATCTGCGCGACAGGATTCTACGGTAGGATAACTCCCGGCTACACAGCAAAGGACGGATCCGTGCTGCATCGTTACAGCCTTTGGACGGGAGGGCTAAAAATGATTGCGAGCGCCCCACTTGCAGGATGGGGTTCGTACGAATCAGGCCGAGTGTATATGGACTGGTTTGAGCCCATAGGAGAAGGGGACCGCTACACGACAATGGTCAACAGCTACCTCACGCTAGGTGTTGAACACGGACTGTTTTGTTTCGGCCTAGTAACTGCCGCAATTTGGTTCTTGGCCGTCCAGGATGCACTCAATGCCTGCGCTTTCAGGCCTAGATATCCGAGGTTTGATGCTTCCTACGCGGCCGCGCGCGCGTCTCTTGCGGCATGGTTCGCCGCCAATTGCTTCACAACTCTATGGGTAAATCCGTGGATATGGATCATACCAGCCTTTTCCATAGCGCTCGTTCTGCATTCCAAATCTGGACCCTATCGTTGCAAAGCCTCCAGCAATTTTCTATATTCAATCGCTATCGGGAGTCTCATTTCGATCTTGGTCTATGGTATAGGCTGTTACCTAGCAAAAAACGATCCCATCAAAATCACTCCCGGCGAAAATGCTACAGTGATTCTGCAAAATCGGCGCCACGGTAAACAGGATATTTCTCAAGGCAAGCGGCGTTGGAACGTTTGGGCCGATCGATCTGTATTGGGACCTTTCCCGGGTCACGAGATTCGGCAATGGGCTTTGGGCCTCCCTGAAGGAAGCACTGTCGTTTCGCATCCGATTTTTGATGACTGTCTATCTTCCGACGATCGCGGAAGTATGGTATTTCTCTTCGGACGTCAGGTGCAGAAGCTTTACTCGCTCCTTTCATCCGAGCACGCGCCGGGCTATATCTGGATATTCCATCCTTTTGGTCCTTTGGTAAAATTCGTTGCTGCCGAAGAAAAGATTCCGATGAGTGTTTTGCTTCCGAGCATCGATCAACTCGGCCAAAACCAAATGTGGGATCAATGGGCAAGAGAGTGTAATGCGCGGCGGTTAACGACTCGGGAATCGGGAATCGATATACGTGCTAATTGGCCGGGCATCGCGAGCGGGATAGTCCTAACGTCCTACGAGCCAATCATCGTCACACCCAAGAATCATGCCATTATTAAGACAAGTGTTGCTTCAGAGAAAGCGCCGCCGTTGTGGCATTTGATAGAAGAGAATATGCATTCGATGGCATTCGATGGTACTTTGAAGGAGAGCCTACCGCTCGGAAGCAGCCCGGAACTGCGCGAATTCAAAATTCGGTTCCGACTTGAACATCGAATTGGGGTTAATGGTTACGGAAAGGGGCACAGTGTGTGGGAAGTTCCGGCGGTAGTAACGTGGTTGGCCCCTTCTGGCCCCACCAGGCTGGCGTGGCAGCCGCCTAATGGATCGATTCCAATAGCTTTTGATCTGCCAAGCAGCGGCACCTCAATCAATGAATCTGAGCTAGCCTACAACTCCATTGCAAGAATTGCTGAGGGAATATACGAAATCCGGAGCACGGATGGCACAAGATATGAATATGAGGGCGGCTGTCTTGTGCGGCTAATAAATCGCTCTGGAGCAGAATACTTGGTGCAGACACGTGGAGGATTGATAACGAAGATATCACGAAAGGATGATCCATTTGAACGATCCATCATTTCGGCGGACTATAACCAAGAAGGCCATCCCGTTTCAATAGTCATTGGCTCAAAGCAGAATCTTTTTGTTTGGAATAGGGACGAATTGAGCAGTTGGAAGAGCAGCGACGTTGACGAAGTGAAATTTAGCTATAGCGAGGGGTTGCTATCCGAAATAAGCGTGCCCGAAAAGGGAGACATGCATTTTGTATGGGCGGAGAACCGCGGATTTATGAAGGGCGCATCGAGATGGACGGAGCCTGTGCATCTGAAATCTGACAATCTCTATGATTATGATTATTCGCTATCGAGCGACGGTTTCGAGATCAAGGTGACTAGGCACAGCACCGGTAAAACGACCTTGTCAAATTGGAACCCGTACACGCTTGTGTTGATACAACGTTCATCTGGTCATGACACGCTTATCGTAAGGTTGAGTCGTGCCACATCTTACTTGGTTCCAATTGAGATTCAAGATCAAGACGGAAATATTCTCTTTTCTCGCGACGAAATGGGGTCCAACTAATGCACTGAGAGCTGGTATCTACCTTAAATTAGGCATCGATGGCACCAGTGATGTCCTGGAGACTCGCGAAAAGCCGGCCTTCCAACCAATTTGGACCAAATCGAAGAAGCGCAGTCGACACTGTCCCTTTCGGATTGCCGGTGTTGGCCTGAGAGCCCTGAAGGGCATCGAGCCACGCCACAGCAGAGCTAGTGAATTATCGGTCGGACTACATGAAAACATGTGATTTTCGTTATGGAGGGGATTCGGAATCGGAATCTACTTTTTCGGTGAAACTCTGTTGGTACCGCCGGAAATCTCAAAATGCGCCTCGAAGAATTTGACTGGACCATTGTCCACTTCCACTATTTTGGAGGCATGAGTAAGCGCCGGGTTTTTTGCTTTGCGCGGGACGTATTTTGCTTCTAGTTCGCAATGCGATGAAGCTAAAATATATAATGTGGATGGAAGGTATTGGCGTCTTGGCACTTCTTGTCCTCGTACTTGTAGAACGGAACGCGGCGAGAGGCTTTGAAGTCCAACTACATTCAACTCGAAAGCGGTTGGTGCAACTCGAGGAAAGCAATAGGGCGCGCCGCAAGGCTGAATCCGAGGATGGATTAGTAGTGGGTCCGCCGATTCAACCTGATAGCACGCAACAGGACGAGAAATACAAGGAGTTGGAGGTTCAGTATAACCTTAAGTATCGTTCTAGAGGAGCATTGCTGACTCAGGCACAGCGCGACATTCAGGGCACCTTCGGCGTAGCCCTCTCGACCTTCAATTTAGATCCGGCTCAGCTCGTAGCGATAAAAAAGCTATTAGTTGAACGCATTCTTAGCCGAAACGATGCACTCGAGCTTGCGGAGCAAAATCATCTCTCCCGCCAAGACAGGCAACAGGCAGTCACACAAGCCGAGAACACCGTCTGGAGTGATGTAAATAAAGTGACCGACCCAGAAACCACGGAGAAACTCAAAGCCATGGTCGCCGCTTCGTCGTACTACGGCGAGGTTGTTTATAACCTGGCTCCAGATTTAGCTTTTGAGGGCGTTCCCCTTAATGCTCAGCAGACCGTTGTGCTCGCAAATCTGTTATACGGGGGCGCCGCCCATTCGCAAGGAACCGATCCGTCGGAGAGTGACCAATCGGGCGGGAATGTCGCCGGAATCACCTTGGCGGATCAACAATCATTGGAGAAGGCCCAATCGATACTTGGGCCTGAGCAATTGACAGCTTTCAAGGCACTCCTGGAAAAAGATGCGCTGGCAAGAAAAATGGAGAAAATGAGAAACGCCTCGATGCACGAGTCCAATTAAACTCTTTTCGATCTCATAACTAAATTGAGGGCAATTTGTTGAATCTGGCAATAAAGCGCGAAGACATATCTGAATAAAATGAACTACAATAATGTGCAGTCATCCAAACTAGAATTCATCATCTGTAAAGTAGGAAAATGGCGAACCTCGGTAGCAACAATCTGTGGGCCGACTCGGAGATTCTATGTGACGTTAGTCATGTTTGCATTGGGATTCTATAACCAAGCATTTGCACAGGTGGTACACTCTGTGGGTGTAATATATGTCAATAATAGCAGGCAGACCACCACAGGCAATACAAATGACTATACCCTTACTCAGCAGATGGACACCGACCTTTCGCAAAATTCTGGTACCGCAGATTACAATTATCACCCTATTCAAGCAACAAGTGCGGATGATGCCAATTCGATAATAAGTGAAAATACTGCGAGCTATGATTCATATATAATAATCTGCCATGGTGACTATAATGCCGATACGGGAACGTTTGCCGGCACCATCGAGGCCGGCACGCAGGGTTCCCAACCGCCGAGCATTTTCGATCTGGCTGCAGCAAACGTATTTTATTGCGGCATGCCAAATCCCCCATCCGGAACACCGCCCGATGGGCATGTCACAGTAAATCTTATTGGAAGCGCTCTTGCTGCCAAAAATAGCGGAACATTCAAAGCCTTAGCAAATGGCGATGGCCCAATGATGGACGATGGGGACGATGATGACGATGACGACGATGATGATGATGATGATGATGACGATGATGACGATGATGACGATGGTGGTGGTGGCGGCGGTGATGATGACGACGACGGAGAATGAGCAAATGCCTCAAATGGATTATGTGCCTTTAACCTATAACATAAAACTATTGCACCATGAACGTTCCACATAAAATGCGAGTATTGTTGATACTAGGCGTGATCTTTATAGCGGCGCCATTTTCTATGCGCGCTGCTGCTATACCCACCTATCCCGCATCTCAAGCCGGGCTTCACGTGTCTGAGCATGCAATCATCGTAGGTACCTTATCGAAAGTTGAGGTGTTCCCAAAGACGGGTGATATATTGCTGCACATCAATGGAGTGTGGCCAGATCAACAGTTCTTCGCTTTGATACACGCCGAGCACGTTAGCGTCTTTCCGGACCTCAGGCCTTTCATTGGTCATGCGCTCGGGTTTAGAGGCATAATTTTGAAGGGCCCATCAGGGGATATCAAAATGCACCTTCAGAGATTCGACCAAATCATAGTTCCCAAACCTTAGGATGATATCTCAAAACCCACAGACCTAAAGCGGGTTTTAGATAGCTTGGTTTACCTGGAATTCCAAAGAGTTGGTCTTGCTCTGGATCCTCTCTGTCCTAGTGTTGTCTATAAGGTGCGTCTTGATTTCATGTGTAATGAGAACGGCGACGCATGAGAGGACATCGATGAATCCGAATCGGTAATGCCAGAAGCAATGGGAACAGTGGGCAATCCCTCAAAGAAATGTTGCCCTTGGTGGCCCTTTCCTTGGGGTTTGGTTTGCGGTATTGCGACTGTCATAGGTCTTTTGATAGCTATGAGCATCGCTGTTTATATGCTCTATAAATCCCATTGCAGAAGGCAGGAAGAAATGGGCGGTGCAGGCGTGTTTCATACGTTGTCTCAGGCATCTGAATTTGTTGGGCTGTCGCGGGGCTATTTGGAGCGGGCATGTGACAACAATGGAAGGTTCATATATCGTGTGAATGTCGTCACAGACAAGAGCAGTCGGGAATACAACATCGTTCGTCACTCTGGTGGAATATACGCATTGGCGATGTGCGATCCGGATTATTCTGATCCGGTTCTAGAGCGAACTATGGTGAGAGCGTCGGGGTTCTTGCTGCATAACTACGTGGCGAGACCTGAAACGGCGAAGACATCGAGTGAATTACTAGCGGTATGGGATACACTCGCCGCAAAAGCAGGCGACCGCGAAAGCTCTCTTGGAGCCAATGGTTTAGCTTTGGTCGCTTTAGCGAGTGTCGAGAAAAGGATACCCGGAACTTGCGCCGTCGCTAGCTTGGAAGGAATTGGGAATTTTATCCTGTATCTTCAGAAACCTGATGGCAGTTTTTATTGTAAGTATAGCACGCGAGCAGGAAGATTGGACAATTGGGAAAGCTTATACTACCCGGGGGAAGCTGCGCTAGGCTTGATTTGTTTGTATGAGCTCGATCATAATAGAAAGTGGCTTTTTGGTTCCGCGAAGGCTCTCGAATTTCTCGTCCGAAGTCGGCTTAGAGTCGCAAAGTGGCCACCAGATCAGTGGGCTCTGATAGCGACAGCGGAACTTATGCCGCATCTCGCGCAATGTGAAGCTATAGTATCACGCGATAGCCTGGTGGAACATGCCATGCGGATCAGCGATGTAATAATGTCTGAGCAGGTATACGAGTCAAAGAATGCTGCCATTATCGGGAGTTTCGATCCATTTGGTCGAACGACACCTGCCGCAGTGAGAATTGAAGGTCTTGTTTCCGCGTTTGGGTTTGTCCGTGATTCAAAAATGAGGATTCGAATTATGAATGCGGCTCAACGTGGCGTCGGATTCCTCGATCGGATGCAGATCAAAAATGGCAAATACGCAGGGGGCATGCCTGGAGCCTGGTCGGAGAGCGAAGGCTTGGATGTCGCACCATCAAGAAAGGACCAGTCGGAAGTGCGTATCGACTATGTACAGCATGCACTTTGTGCGGTGCTCCTTTATAAAAAGAAAATGCTATCCAATGAATAGCGAAACAACTTTTGGCGAACGAATTTTTACGCTTAAGAGGGTATGTTCCGCAAAGATTTCACGCGTTGCAGCTGTAACGCTTGCGATCTCCTACATTGCGGTCGCCCGAGCCGCTCATTTCGTGATAGATGCTCCGATTACGGCTACTCAAGGGATTCCGTCGTCTCAAGTACCTGAAAGGAGATTTGACCCATCTGGACAAGCACAAGATGTGGAGCGATGGCTCGTAATTGGACCGTTCGATCAAGCCGCTGATAGCGCTAATGGGCTTTGGACGAACTATTTGGTCCGAGCGGGGATGTCGCTTAGCGAGCTGTCGTCGATTCCTACGACCGATTCAGTAGGTAATATCGTACCGGGTCGCAAAGGACCCGGGCAAGATACGGTGCGGGTCGTGGTTGCCGGAGGTCCGACCAATCAGATTTATCTCAATGAAGCGCTAGGCGTGTCGGATCTACCGACACCGGGAACCGTCAGAGTAGCTTACGCAAGTTGCTTGATCGTAGCTTCGCTGGAATGTGATACTGCGCTTTTTGTGCGAAGCGATGCACGAATTAGATTAACTCTCAACGGGAACAACGTATTAATTAACGATGTTCAAGGCGACGAGTACGCCGAAAAATATCGTACTGTTTTACTTGTACATCTGAAGAAGGGGTTGAATCGTCTGACGGCGCATTTGGTATACAATACGTCTGCTTGTGGTCTGTGGGTTTCTTTGGATCCAAACATAAAGGAGGCTTTCCAGAAGGTCGCGGATGCGCCTGATCAGACCCTCGCCGACAAATGGTGCCTTAAGGGCAACGAGCATGCAAGAATTGCTGTACCGGTCGGTGGCGTTGATGGGTTAAAGGTCAATTTATTGTGGCGAGGCACTCCAATAAGTAACTCGATTAACAGCGGTCGACTAGAGCTTCCCGCGGGATGGGCATCGTCGGGTGTGGGGTACCTCAAAACCACCATTCAAGGCGTCGTCTTATCGCAACCGATATTTCTCGGAAATCCGGCGGAGGCAGTAGGCCGTTACGAGAGGGAATTTCAGGAGATCCAAAGTATGCAAGGCGCCGAACACCTCAAAGCGGCTTTGTTCCGTTGCCAACACTTGGTTGAGGCAGAGCACCTAACGCCGTCGGACATCGTCTGGCAACGCAACTTTGCTACCCAAGCGGCTATCTTCGAGGCAGCAGCATCCGCGATCCACGCCGGTGCGAACCCCTATCGAAACCGGCCCGGAAAATATTTTCGCGCATATCGATCCGCGATAGACGGTTCGATGCAATATTGCCTCGTTTATGTCCCAAAATGCGCAGTAAGGACTGGAAGCAAGCTGCCGGTAGTATTGCTGACTCCTGCGGTGCTGCAAAATGTGCGTCCGTTTCTTAGTAGTGTCTATGCTGCGGACGGAGGAGATTGGGCGACGTTTCGGATGGCAGAGCAATTTAGATGCATTGCTGTTCTTCCGGATGGAAGATGCAATGCTTACGGTAATCCGATCGGACTGGCGGACATGAGAGAGGCGGTTCAATCGTTGGCGCCGGACCTTCCCGTGGACCTACGGCGCATCAACGTCCAAGGTTGGTGTTCGGGCGGAATGTATGCCCTCATGCTGGGGACTTTTTACCCCGACGATTACAACGGAATCGCTGTCAACTTCGCACGGACTATTCGCGACAAAAACATGTATCCTTCCGACTCCGAAAGGTTGCCGCACATTGGCGGGAAAGAATGGCTAGAGGCCAATAACCCATTCGCACTAGCGGCAAACCTTAGTAGCAATGTGGTACTAATGGTACATCATGACTTGGAAGAAAAGCCATATGATAACCCTGGATTTGCAAACCAAACGCCGCTGTTTGCGGCTGCAATGGGCAAGGCAGCGCTGCCTGTTCAAGTTCTGTGCTTTCGCCGGCCGGGCTATTATCGGACTGACGAGATGGAATATATGTTTAAGTCTGGTTTGGCGGATGGCTACAATGCCAGTCGAAGATCCGGTTTTTTTGCCACATCCCAGACAAAGTATGGTCGCGGGAATGGCATTAAGATTGAAGAGCAAGAGCATCCGATGACAATGAGTAATGTCAGTGTCAGGAGAACTGGCCCCACTCGCTTGGAGATAACGACGTCCAACGTTCGTCAGCTAGCCGTAGATCTTCGCGTATACGGATTCCGAGATTACGAAATGCCCGCGTTCTTGGTCGATCAACGCAATATAGCGGCAATGAGTCTTGGCGAAGGTTGGGTGCGCATCCGCAAAAGCCCGGCCCCTCTAAATCCTTCAGGCAAGTCTGAGGGCTATGAGGGTCCACTTTCGCATATGTTTGCGCGGCCATTCATTGTATCCTTAGACGATGGCCAAAGCGACCACGCGCAAAACGCTCGGAGGTGGTGCGAATCATTTCGGAAAAGGTGGGAAGCCGATTTCTTCTGCCCATGCAGATTTAAGATGCTTTCGGAGATTACAAAAGACGACTGGCAAAGATTTGACGTACTATTATTTTCAAGTTCTGCCGAGAATTCTTTGCCAGGAATTGAAATGGCAGAGCGTCTAAAGATCACGCCAGAAGGAATAGAAGTTGCCGGAAGACCGATTTTAGGTAACGCCCTTGGCATAATCGCGATTTGGCGCAATCCTACTCATCTTGATCACTACATCGCGATAGCCAGCAGCAACAATTTCGCACACTGTGACTTTCCCGACGTTAACTTCGCATTTGAGGGATGGTTTGACCATCTGGTGTGGGAGAATTCTGAAAGCAAAACACCAAGAGTCCGTGAGGTTGGCGAATTTAACGTCTCGTGGCATTAGCCAAGAGTTGGATTGCGTTTAGAGTTACCCGCACCGGTCGAACCCCCAATCAACAAGTGGGACATCGAAGCAAGGTCTCCGATCAAAGGCTCTCCTGATCCGCTGGCTCCAATGGCAAGCGGTATTTCGGTAGTGTCCGTCAGGTTTCCCTTGCAGCTTCAGACTATGTTTTTGATTCGAGTAGGTCCTTCAATCGGATACAAAGCTTGTAAGAGCGAAATGACCGATCGTGTAAATCGCTCATGGATAACGTATGAGAGATCCCTGCCGATGAAGCGAACGACTTCCAGTATGCCCCACAATGTAATGCATGGAAACACGCGAACACGCCGAGCCGTACATTATCGCCCAAGGCCATCTGGCTGAGGTCCTCAAGTCGGAGGGCCTTCCTGGGGTGCTTGAGCACCGGCGGAACCCTAAGGGCTTGGCAAAATGGAAGGCGATTGAAGGCGAACGCCCAGGCCAACATTGCATGTGCCCACTGTGCAACGGAGTGGCGTTCATAAAAAGAAAGCCGAATTCTGCTTCGGAATACTACGCGGCGCATTTGGCCGGCTCGGCGCCGTGCCCATGGTCGAGAAAACGCTCTCTTCCAATAGCGCTCGATCTCGAAACCTTCGACGAGGTTTTTCCGCCTACGCCGACGGTCGGTGGGGAACTGAGCATTCGCCTCCCAAAACGTGCAAAAGCAATTGTGTCGAAGCCGGGGAAGCTGCGTCCGGAATCTGACGGAGGCATATCCACAGAAAGGGCGCGTCGCTCGGAGCATTCCCTCTTCGGATTCCTTTGCCTGCTTCTGGAATTTGCGGGCCTCAACAGTTGGTGGCCGGGGAGGACCTACGCCAAGGCGTTTCAGGACCTAATCGCGCATCTCGCCTGGTGTGTATCGCAGGCAGCAATTTCCCGTGTTCTGGGAGGATTTGGCGCGAAGCTGTTCTTCCCCGAGTGCCCCGGCAATTTCTTTCAGGCAATCGATGCCGCGGCAAACGCCCCGGGTTCCCCGCGCGGTTTCGACGGCCGGGCAATCGTCATCGGCCGCCTTTTCGATTACCAATTCACGCCCGCGGGCACGGAGGTCAAGTTGAGCTGGATGGGCGCGAAGCGGCTTATTTTCGAGAAGGGTGACATGTCTTATCACTGGAATTCTCACGTTTATTCTTTCGGCAAGGCCCTTCGCCTCGGTGCGGAAGCGGGGTTTCGAGACTTTGGTCATAGCCGTCGTTGAAAATATTGGGGGCAAACTAATGGTTCACAACGCGGCGTGGGGCTGGATAAAAGCTCACGGCATCCTGAGCACTAACCCCCACCGCTACCGTGAAGCGAGATCTTTTGAAATCCTTGTTATCGGTGACGACTTACGAAATGGACTGTGCCAGCATGATGAACATCTTAATTGAGGAAATGCCCAAGAAGCCGGACCCGGCAACGTCTCCGGGGTTTACGTGACCTAAGATTACTCTCATCGAACAGCACGATATCCCGGATCCTTCAGGTTCATGCATTCGTCCCTTATCGCCGTTGTCCGTTACGGCGAATATTGAGTGCTTTCATTAATGTCCTCCACACACACGTTTTTTTGCGACGAAACCGGTAACTCTGGTAGTCGTTTTTACTATCCGGAACAGCCACTCTATTTGGAAGGCGGATGGATTATCTCGAATGGTGACATCCCGAAAACAACCGAGGAGATATTGAGACTCGAGGCAGACGCAGGCTATACTTCAAAAACTAAGGGAGCTAGTTTGAAGAAGAGCCGGCCCGGCCGTGCATACATGAGGAAGGTCTGCGAGTTTATGGCGCAACGTGCTGTTCCTTTTGTATCGATAGTCGAGAAACGTTATGCTGTCTGTGCGAAAGCTGTGGATACGTATTTCGATGCGGCATACAATCCCGCGATCTCTAATGAGGAATTATGGGATCCAGATGCACGCCAGGCGCGCGCCCAATTATTCTATGATCTCCAGGAGGATGCTATTGTCCGCTTCGCTGAAGCCTTCCGATCAATGGATTCGAGCGCGATAGTTGAGGTGGGGGGCCGATGGGAAGAGCTATTGAGGGCGAACGGAAATGGAGGCGCAGCCGATCAGCTGGCGGCGGGGCTTCCTCTGCTTCGGGAGCATATCCAGGGCGAGTTCGAGACGCTTTCTTCTGATAAGCTGCCCTCTGGTTACGACAGTCTAAACCTTCCAATTATGGCACAGGTATTTCAGACGATTGAGCAAAATAGCCCTGAATTGGATATCGTCCACGACGAGTGTGCTAGCTTCGAGGAACTATATCGCCATGTGTTTCGAATGATGCGAGACGCCAAGCACGGTGAGTTGGTGCTTAAAGACGGGCGGAAACATGTTACAGGGTTTAGAGCGATCAAGACCCTGGCGTTCGCAGATTCGGAGGAACAGCCTCTCTTACGGGCAGCCGATTACTTAGTTGCTTGTTGCTCGGAATTTGGAGGGCTCGCTTTTCAATCCAAGCCAATAGAAGAGGATCTAGCTAAGGCTGCAATGCCGGCAATCGGAGCAATTATCGTATGGGCGCTCTCGAAAGCGCACAACCTTGGGCCAATGCCAAAACTGGGCGAGATGTTTGCTTCAAATACTTGGGTTGGGAAGTGTACGGCGAAAATGCTGCAATTCATGCCGCGCGCTTAGCTCAGTCGGCTATCGCGGTTTTTGAACGAAGCGGAATGACGCAGCGCGAGGGAATCAAGTTCCACACGCTCACCGGATGGCTGAAGCGCTACAGGCCGCAGGATAGGAAGCTAGCGTTTGCAGAGGTTCGGATGGCAAAAGCAGCGTCGCGGTCGGAGCTCATCGCCTCGCTGCAGAGTGGGCTAGTAGCGCGCGGGATGGACGCGGCGGCGATGGCGGACCTCTTCAAACGCCTGGGATGTTAAGTTTTAACCCGACGCAGCGGATCCATCAGTTTGCCTCACATCCCTAGGCAATGGGGACCGACAAGAGGGCTCCATTTTGGGCTTCGAAATGGTTGGCATCGAGTCGCCTGTGCCTCAAAGTAGGGACATGCCACATGCAAGCGAGATAGCGATTCAGGGCTACAAATCTTTTGCCGACACAGGGTCAGTGCAGCTAACGGACGGCGTGAATTTGTTACTTGGCGCCAACGGTGCGGGTAAATCGAATTTCATAAGCTTCTTTCGATTCCTTAACCGGCTTTGCGAGCAGCAGCTCTTTCTGTACACAGCCGAAGCTGGCGGAGCTTCAGTCCTTCTTCATAAGGGACCGCCGCCCGTTTCAGAGATGGCTGCACGATTGCATGTGGGCGAAAACGGGTATCGGTTTCGTTTGAAGCGCACAGAAGGTAACGACCGGTTTATTTTCCTAGAGGAAATCGCCGAATGGAAGGGGCATTCGCGCGCCTTAGCTAAGGCAGGTGCGAACGAAAGCGAGCTAAAGCAGTCGGAACAAAGAATCCCGAAATTCACGTACGAATATTTGAGTGGGATTCGGGTATTTCATTTCCACGACACATCGCCAGACGCTCCTGTCATGGGAAGCGAATCGGTTGACAACGCCAATGGCCTGTTGGGAGACGCTCGCAATATCGCACCGGTGCTTTTAGCTTTGCAGCGATTTGAGCCTGATGTTTATGCCCAAATTCGGGCAACGATTCGTCTTATTGCTCCGTTTTTTGACGATTTTGTGCTGACGCCAAGCGCGGCCGGAAATGTCAGCCTACGGTGGAGACAAAGGGGCCTGACTGAAGACACTTTTGGTCCCACGGCTTTCTCCGATGGGACGTTACGTTTTATTTGCCTCACCACGTTGCTCAACCAGCCGTCTGTTTACCTTCCAAAGTTGGTTCTGCTCGACGAACCCGAACTCGGCCTACATCCACACGCGATCCAAGTCTTGGCCGATATGCTCAAATCCGCTGGAAGTAGAACCCAGCTTCTAGTAGCAACTCAGTCGCCGCTCCTTATCGATTATTTCAGCCCCGAGAACGTTATTATCGCCGAGCGCATGGGGAATGCGACTGGCCTTACGCGCAAAGCTCCAGATGAATTTGCGGCTTGGTTGGAAGATTACACGCTTGGGGAAATTTGGCGCAAGAATCTGTTGGGCGGTACGCCGCTCTGACGTCACATGCTATTCGTGCTTTGCGAAGGTCCGACAGAGACATTCTTCGTCTCTCGTGTGCTGAATCCTTGGCTGACGGCTCAGGGAAAGTGGGCAGTTCCAATCGCGGCCGATGGATTGCGGCCATTTGCTAGGGTACGGAAGGATATCCTACGACTCTTGCGCAATCCACTGGCTCGTGTCACGACGCTCATCGATTATTATGGAACGCCATCCGACTATCCTGGAATGCCGCATGCGAAGCTGCCACCGGGAAATCCGGCCGCGGTGTACGGTGAAGTTGCACGGCTGGATTTGGCCTTGGGTGTAAGCATTGGTTCGTCTCGTTTCATCCCGCATTATATGCTGCATGAATTTGAGACCTTGGGATTCGTGGATCCGGCAATGGTTGAGGCGCAACGCCGCCGATTCGGCGGTACGACGATTGAGCCTGAAGTTCGCGCTATGCTTGCCCAGTGCGGAGGCAGGCCGGAATTGGTAAATGATGATCCGCAGACCTCGCCGAGCCACCGCCTCGAGGGTTTATGGCCTCAGGGACAGTATCAGAAAACGGTTGATAGCGTAGGCATCGTCGAACGAATTCCATTCGCTCAGCTCCAGGCTGCCTGTCCTCACTTCAATAATTGGACACGACAGCTTTAGCTCAAAATGGGCCGCCATTTTCTGCTTCGTCGACCGGTGACCAAGATGGGACGTCTAAATTAGCCGAGCGTCGCGGTCCTCCAACGCATGACGGCTCAATTCAGTTGCAAGGGGTTGGTGCGCCCATACTCAAGATTTACGCGTGAACACCGTCGAACATATCGTCGAATCCTATTTTCGGCTATGCCGCAATTGTTTCACCTACAACGACGTGAAGGTCGTGAGCGGGAATAACCGACAGCTGGATATCATCGCCGTCTCTCTTTCGCCGAACAATCAATACCATGTCGAATGCAGCGTTACCCATTGCCAGAACTGGTGCCCAACATCCGCCAAGTTGATAGCCGCATTCGAGAAGAAATTCTCCGGTCATCCGACACAAAAGGATGGACCCAATACTGATTCGACCAAGGGCAAGCGGTACGGAGGGGCGATACACTCCATGTATAGCCGCCTCGGCCTCGACCTGGCAAAACTCAAGCGGGTTTGGATTTGTTGGACCGTCAAGGATCCGCATAACTTGGCAACGCTCGTAGACCACTATTACGTCCGCACTGGGATTCGCGTCGAAGTGATCTCGTTTCGCGATGAAATCCTGCCCCAGTTGACGGAAGCGGTTTCGACAGCGAATTACGACGACGAGGTTTTACGGACGTTCAGCCTACTCAAGCAGAGGGCTGCGCAGATCGCCGCGCTACGCGGTCCATCCTCCTCTGAAGGCATTTAAGAGCGAACCTAGGACATTGGCGCTCCAGCAAACCGCCTCCAGTTCTCGTCATTAGCACCTCCCCGTCCGTTAAGGTCCGGCCTGAACACCTGAATATTGGCACAGTGATCGCATGCCAATATTAGCCAGACTGGAGCCCCGACCAGATTGAATCCGAAATTGTGTACCGCGGTCGCGCCCCCGCCTTGGGCGATGTTGACAACCGGCCGATAATTTCCGATGCCGCAGTAAATGCAATGTTGCGGCACCGATGAATCTAATACGTGAGCATTCATTTTGATCCTTTTCTCTAAGATTTCGATTTCACCAACCACTGCCGCTCCGTCTTTCAAGCGCCTGCCAACCTCTTCGACAATGAGTTTGTCCAGCAATTCGTTAACAAGAGCCATCTCCGGACTCGGAGACTTCGCGTAAATGTCGAAGGCTTTTTCGCGATGACGTTCCCTGGCAACCGATCGCCCCCCGATCATCCAATGGAGCAATTTCCCAAGCGAATATACGTCCGAGGCAGGCGAGACCTCCTCTTCCAATCCATTCTCGACTTCCGGAGCCATAAAACGCGCCGCGCCGACTGCCTCATCTAGCAACGTGTGTCGTTCTCCGCCTTCGACATAGCAGATGCCGAAATCCCCGACTACCGGCTGAAGATCATCGGTAACAAAAATATTTGCGGGCTTTACGTCCCGATGAACGACTCCTTTGGAATGCGCGTAGGCGATGCCTTCGCTAACTTCGCGAAAAAAAGTCAGCTTTTGTCGCAATGCCCAATTGCCGACATTCAATCTATCTAGAGAACCATTTTCGCAGAATGGCGCTACGAAAAATGGCTTACTACCGGTAAGGTCAGCATCGAGGATCCTTAGGACATTTGGATGCTCGCTCGTACGAAGGACCGAAACCTCACGTTCGAATCTCGGCAGGCGCGCGACATGTTTCAATCTTTTGAGGACACAAATCACGCCAGGTCGCTGAACGTTTTCGACCAAAAATGTATGCGCTTGTCCTCCCTCGCCGAGGGACTCCGTTACTTGCCAGTCTCCGTATCGTTGGGAGGCCACCGAAAATAGCTGATGCAAGGATGTGTATCCGTCGACGCATTTCCTGAGAGATCATCCCATTTTGAGGAGATATGGTTCAGTCGCACGCCAGGCGCGGCCGCCTTTCCGCTACCCAATAAAAGACGCAGAACCGCAAATGTCCTATGCCGTTGCCATGGGTTTCACGCCGGCTCCGCGCCGCCCTATAATTCTCTCCCTGCATGACTGCCACTCGAGCGACGGCGAATTCGCCGCCTTCCTTCCGGCGGGTCGCTTTCTTGTGACCTTTGGCACTCTGTAGGCGCGCGACGGACGCGGCGCGGCCTTTTCGAGCGACTCCGGCTGGGTTTGAGGCGGGCGCTCATCGATTCCGGCATGATGACTGGGCACGGCGGGACTTGGAGTCGCATTGACGGGGGCATCCTCTTCGAGGGATGACGGTTTCGAGCGAAGCACCTGCGAAGCCACGTAATCGGGGTGCCGGCGAAGCCAGGCTTCAATGTCACCCGGGTATGCATACCTGCCGGAAAAGGGATTATCGCCGAACAGCTTTCCGGCCCGCCGCACTCCCTTGACGAACGTAAGCGGCAAGCCGGGTACAGGATAGCGGGATCGTTCTGAAGCTGTTACGCTGCCGAGGATGCAGCGGGCAGGAAAGAGCGGCGGCGGCAACTCAGCGGGGAAGCTGA
>Ga0302319_10004234_pt1 | contig 29534 bp, 26 predicted proteins | sample Bog_T0_2_FD_203319 | JGI IMG/M metagenome (GOLD analysis project Ga0302319, IMG submission 203319) | Peat permafrost microbial communities from Stordalen Mire near Abisko, Sweden - Bog_T0_2 | ecosystem: Environmental > Terrestrial > Soil > Wetlands > Peat | place: Sweden: Abisko, Stordalen Mire... | reverse complement strand
GACCGTGCAGCCGGCGGCATTTGTGAGCCCTCGACAAATGTGGCAGCAAATGCGCCGCCTCAAACTGAAACGATTTCCTTAATTCCATTTTCATAAATCCTTTGACGCTAATTTCGCCAATTACCGCGAACTGGTTTTGTAAATTTGAAATTGCGTTAATTCGCTTCTAAATTCTTTGCTCAAAATCCGTCCACGTCACCAAATCCCCCAACGCGGGTCGTCCGTCGTGCCGCCAGGTCAGCGGCGGATTTTGCATCCGGCCAAGCGGACAGACGCGCGTCGCGCCCCAACGCGCCAGTTGGGCGGCGATTTCCACCGCCCGTTCCTCCGGCACAGCCAGCCCGACGGTGGAAACTTTTCCGCGGATGTCATCCGCCCCCTGCAACATCGCCGTCACATCCGCCACGCCCTTGACATAGATGAAACGGTTCAGACACGACAACTGAAACCGTGCGTCGGCCTCGTAAACCACCGTCCACGCCGTCGAACCCGGGCTGCACCAGTGCCGCGTCGTCTCCGGCGAATGCGCCGCGCGCACCTCGTAAATTCCACGACGCGATGCGATCGCCGCCGCGGGTTCCGACGGCAGCTCGCCACGCGGCTCGGTCAGTTCGCGCCGTTCCAGTTCTTCCGCGAGCAGCTGGCCAAAATGTTCCGGCGCCACCTCGCCGCCGAGCTGCACATAAATCACGTGCGGCGACAGGCAGCCGAGCTGGTTCCACGCCACCACGTCATCCGCCGCCGCCGCGACGATTTTCTTTGTGCTCGAACCATGCAGAACTTCGCCCGCCACAAAACCAAAGCTCACGCGCCGGCCGTAACCGAGAAAACGGGTTTTTACCGGCAGCTGCGCGCGAACCGCCGCCAGCGTTTCATCGCTGCCGGTGGCCGTCACGCAATCCGCCTCGGCGAACACTGCATTTTCTAAAGCGGCATTTCCACCGCGCCATTCAGCCACTTCCAGGCAAGCACCGAGCTTCGTATCCGCGTCGTAAATCGAATGCGCGAACAGCCGCGGCAGAAACGCCGAACCGCTGGCGCATTTCACGAACTGGGCCGAGCGCGTGAGCAGGCCGAACACCATGCTTATCAGGGTTGGATTGGGAATATTGGCCGCCGCGATGTGAAATTGAAACTCCGGCGCATTGGCCATCGCCGCCCGGTCTTGCTTTTGTTCGACCGGCGTCGCCGACAGAACGTCCAAACGCCTTGGGTCGCCGAATTCCTGGACAAGCAACGCCTGAAAATATTCACGCGTCAACTGGCTGAAAAAATTGTCCAGCCCGCGCACCAGAGTTTCGCGCGGGAAGCCGGTTTGCGCCGGGCCCAGCTCCAGCGCCAGTTTGCGAAAGGGATTTTCCGCCTGCAACCAGCCGTCCGCCACGTCGCTCAATATTTTCACCAGATTATCGGTCGAACGACCGGCCAAGTAACGCTCGCGGTTGCGCTTCAACGTCTGGCACGCCTCCGCGATCATGGCCGGCGACAGCACCGCTTCCGGCGGCAGGTCGGCGAGGAAATAGTTTGGGAGATTCATGCGGTCATCAGGGAACAGCCGCGCGGTTCGGCCAGTTGGGCGCGGCCAATCAATTCAAAGCCGTCGCCTCGACACACGGCCAGATCTTCGGTCTGAATGCCCGCGACGGAAAAGACATTTGCGAGGTCGAAGATGCGGATGAGTCCGGTTTCGCCATCGGCCACTTCGCGACCCGTTTCGGGGGAAACGATTTGCGCGCGCGCCCACGGAGGAAACCGAAAGTGGCGGGTGACGGGTGGCGGGTGACAAGCTTTTGTCCCGTCACTTGTCACCGGCCACTTGCCACTCGCCACACTGTCATAAGCCTGCGAACTGAGTTCACTCATTCCGTATTCGCAGAGGACGGAATGAAGCGGAATGCCAAGTTGCCGGCTGATGAGCGCATGCAATCCCGACTTGGGCAGCACGCGGGATCGGTTTTTGTAACCGCCGGTCTCCATCACCCGCGAACCTTGCGGCAACCGGAAATGTACATTGTTCGCCGCCAGGTAATCCAGCAGATGCACAATGGAGAAGGCCGGGCCGAGCAACGTCAGCGGCTCGCGCGCTCCGCACGCGGCCATCAGTCGTTCGATGGTCGCGCCAAAATCCAGCGTCCACGAACCGTCCGCTGAAACTTGCCCGGTAAACGGAGACTTCGACAGACCACGCTTCAGCCGCACAGTTTCAAACATGTGGACGAGCGAGGAGTGCGGGGACTGATTCGGAGGCGGAGTCAGGAAAAGACACCGTGATGAATGATGCGTGACCGGTAAATCGGCCAAAACACATTGCTCGAACCATGCCCAGAGTGAAACCTCATAAACCGCCAGCGACTCCGCTGAATGAAAATGACGGCTCGGTTCTTGTCCAGTCGTGCCGCTGGAATAAAAAACGGCGGTGCGTTCATCTGGCGCAAGACTGGTCAGTTCCAACTCCTTGAACGCTGCCGCCGGCACGGCGGGAATCTGCGTCCAATGTTCGATGGCTTCCGGCGTCAGCTTGCGCGCGTCGCAGATTTTACGGTAGGCGGAATTGTGTTCGTATTGGAGCGAGAAAAGTTCCAGCGCAAGTTCGGAGAATTGCCGATGGCCGATGGCCGATGGCCGATTGGCAATCAATTCGCGCAGGCGCGCCGCAAAGCTGGAAAGTTTTTGGTTCATGCGGTGTTTGTTTGTGGCTGGTTTTCCGCGACAGCCGGAAAGCATGGTAACACGAAGCACTCCCGCTGCAAGGGCGAAAGGCCTGCTGGACAATTTCAAAATTCATTGTTAGCGCGCAACGGCAAAAAAATGTTTTGGAATTGGCAAAATATGCAAAGGAAATCACATTGCCGTTTCCGAATTATCTTTCAAAGTCATCGGTAGAAAAATCAATGAGGACGGTGGTGGAAAGTTCTCGGGTTTCAAGGAATCGCATTGAAAAATGCGAGGGCATCCGATACCGTCATTTTAGAAATCACCCAATTGTTGGCAAACCAAAAACACATTAAACAAGCAAAAACAAGACAACTGCATGACAACAAACCAAGCACGGATATTCGGGATCGTGGCGGCGCTGGGCGTCGCCGCTGTTGGTCGGGCGCAGGACGCCACGCTCAATAACACCAACACCCTCGCCAAGACGGATGGCGTTGCCGATTCAACCCCGGCTTATCACCCATTCTCCATCAGCGCCGAGGCCGGCACGACAGGCATCGGTGGGACAGCGCGCTGGCGCTTCTCGGATCATCTCGGCCTGCGGGTGGGCGGGGATTATTTCAATTACAATGGCAACCGGACTTATTCGGGCATTAATTATGGTGGAGAACTGCGCCTGCTGTCCGAGCCGCTGACGCTAGACATTTTTCCGTGGAAAGACCGTTCATTTTGTTTGAGTCTGGGCGCGGCATTGAATCAAAACCGTTTGACCGGCACGGCGAACCCCGCCCCTGGCACAAGCGTTACGATCGGCAACACTACCTACACTGCCGCCGAGGCGGGCACACTCAACCTCAAGATTGAACCGAATCTAATCAGTCCCTATGTCTCCATTGGCGGCAACCTGTTCTATTTCGACAGCGGACATCATTGTGCGCTGGCCGGGGAGCTGGGCGTGATGTATGGCGGAAACCCCGATGTGACCCTCACCTCATCAACCGGTGTCGTGACCGCTGCGGATCTCGCGAACGAGACGCATAAAATTCAGAACGATGCGAATTACACAAAATTCTGGCCGGTGCTGAAATTGGCGGTGAACATTTCGTTTTAAGTCAATGCGGCTTGATGCCTCGGCCCGAAAATCAGGCCGGGGCTTTTTTGCCTTCATTCCAAAACACCGCTCCGTACCGTTTGACTGGTAAGGTTTGTTTCATCAGCCGTGCCGGCTGTCTTTTCCAGAATATTCCGCTCCTGAACGGAAGCTAACGGACTGAACTTTCTTCCGCGTTTTCCACGCTGGCTTTGGCGGCTTTTCGCATTACAATCCCGGTCCGACAATGAGCAAACGGTTTTACATCACCACGGCGATTGACTACGTCAACGGCCAGCCGCATCTCGGGCATGCCTATGAAAAAATCATCGCCGACGTCATTGCGCGGGCACGGCGCAGTCTGGGCCAGGAAGTTTTTTTTCTGACCGGTCTTGACGAACACGGCCAGAAGGTCCAGCAGGCGGCGCAGGCGGAGAAGAAAAACCCGCAGGAATACTGCGACGCGCTCGCGGCGGACTGGCAGGCATTCGCCAAAAAACTGGAGCTGACAAACGACGATTTTATCCGCACCACGCAGCCGCGCCACAAGGAATTTGTGCAGGCGACGCTCGCCAAGCTCAACGCCGCCGGCCATTTTTACAAAGCGACCTACACCGGTTTTTATTCCGCCAAGGAAGAAACTTTTCTCACCGAGAAAGATCGTCTGCCCGACGGCAAGTTCGACGCGAGCTACGGCGAGGTGGTTGAACTCAAGGAGGACAATTATTACTTCAAGCTCGGCGCGCACCAGCAATGGTTGATTGATTATATCGAGGCGAACCCGGATTTTATCGCGCCGTCGTATCGCCGCAACGAGGTGCTCGGCTTCCTGAAAAATAACAAGCTCGAAGACCTGTGCATTTCGCGTCCGCTGGCGCGGCTGAACTGGGGCATCCCGATTCCCTTCGACCCGGAGTTCGTCACCTACGTCTGGTTTGACGCGTTGGTGAATTATGCCAGCATCGCCGCCGTGCATGAATCCCTCGGGCTCTGGCCGGCGGACATCCACGTCATCGGCAAGGACATCGTCAAATTTCACGCCGTCTATTGGCCGATCATGCTCAAGGCAATGGGACTGCCGCTGCCGAAACAAATTTTGGTTCACGGCTGGTGGCAGAAGGACGGCGCGCGGATGAGCAAAAGCACCGGCAATGTGGTTGATCCCGTTGCCATCGTGAATGAATGGGGCGTGGATGCGCTGCGCTTCTACGTCTTGCGCGAACTCGACATCGGCCCGGATGGCAACTGGACGGACGCCGGTTTCCGTTCGCGTTATCAGGCTGAACTTGCGAACGGCCTTGGCAATCTGGTGAACCGCTCGCTCTCGATGCTGAAGCGTTATCGCAATGGAATTGTTCCGGCGAAATCAAACGACCTCGCGGCGGACGCGGCCAAGGCGGCGGATGAAACGCGCGCGTTGTTCAAGCAGAGCCAGCTTCAAGCCGCGCTGCAAAGCATTTGGGGACTTGTTAACCGTGCGAATCAATATGTGGATCAGACCGCGCCGTTCAAGCTGGCGAAAGATCCGGCGCAGGCGCAGCGATTGGATGAAGTGCTCTACAATCTCGCCGAGACGTGCCGCGTGCTCGCGGTATTGCTCTGGCCGTTTCTGCCGGAAACTTCAACTAAGATTTACGCACAACTCGGTTTGACCGGTTCGCCGGATAAGCTGGACGCCGCGACGTGGGGCGGTTTGCAGCCGGGCCAGGTGATCGGCGAACCCGCGCCGTTGTTCCCGCGCAAGGACGTTTAATTCACCAGCACAAACACCGCCGCCGAGTCTCGCAGAGACGAACCGACAATAGCCCGGCGTTTCAACGCCGGGTATGCCGTGGAAAAATTCGAGTCCCGCAGGGACGACCGAAAACGTCTGCCGTCCCTGCGGGACTTTTGGTGGCCGTGCGCAAGCACCCCGGCATTAAAATGCCGGCCTATTTTCAATGGTTCCTTCGGAACCGTCTTTTGCAACTAATAAACAAGGACGAGCACCGCCGCATCCTGCGCTGACTTCACCACCTCCTCAAACTCCTCATCCGCCGTGTTCGGCGCTTTGAGCTTGGCGGAAACTGCCGGCACCAATTCGAGGAAGCTCAAGAGCAGGCTGCTCTTGACCGCGTAATTCACATTCTCCAGGAGCGAGCCGCTCATGGCCAAGGCGGTTGAAGCATCTAGTTTGCTGCAACGTCATGCTCCCAAAGGTCGCCGTCGGGGCGAATTTGCCCCAGGCCTTGAGGATGGCGTTGGTGTCCTGTTCGATCTGACCGGGATTAGCTCCCATGACTCTATTGTCTCCTGACGGTCGTTTGAATGCCCGTTGGCGGCGGCCGTCCCAGTCCGTCGCGGAGCAGATGCTTGCGGCATCCAAAAATGGATAATATCACGGTTTTGGAGGCAAAATGACGATTTCAGGGCGGTAAATGATGCAAATTATCAGAAGTTATAGCACGGACGGTCAAAACGTGAGGAAGGAGGCGCGGATTTGGAACCGGGATTTGAAGATTTGCCATGCGAATCTGCGGATTTGCTGTCCAAATCCAGACATTTGCAGCCGGTATTTGCAAATACCAAGCGATAATTTGCAGATGTGGAGCAATGATTTTTAGATTCGGATGCTGAATCTGCGGATGCAACAATTCAACTTGCGAGTCCGAAGGTTGAATCTGCGGACACAAAGGTTTTGTCCGGCCAAGCATTTAATTCAGCGCGACACCGCGCCGGACAAACGTCGGAATGTCGAGGTCCTCGCCCTTGTGAACCGTCGGCTCGCTCTTGTCGAAGCGCCCCTTGGAAATGATCGCCAGCGGCAATTGTTCCTGACGCATTTTGGAAGCGGCTTTGCGTGGACGATTGGTGTGCCGGGCCAGCAATTGTTCGCGCGGTTCTGGCGCCGGTGCCGGCTGGGTGCAACGGGAAGACGCGCGCGCACCGGAACCGCGCGAAATCATCTGACCGGCCTGATCACCAGAGGTTCCCAACGAAGTTGAACCGGCGGGCGTTTCCGCTGTGGCGACGGCATTATGTTTCGCGGCAATGACGGTCACCGACAGACGGTTTTTCAATTCCGCGTCCACCGCCGCGCCCATGATGATTTGCGCGTGGTCGCAATGACGGCCAATTTGTTCCATCACGCGGTTCACCTCGGCCATGGTCAAATCCTTGCCACCCATCAGGCTGACCAGGACGGCGTCGGCTTCCGCCAGCGCGCGGCCTTCGTCCAGCAGCGGATGTGCGAGCAGTTTTTCCACCACCTCACGCGAACGCCCCGCCCCGGCGGCCTCGACAAAAGCAAAGGAACTTTCGGAATGCCGGTCGCGGACATGCGCGCATAAATCATCGAAGTGAATCTGGATAAGGCCGGGCCGCGTGAGCAACTGCCACACGCCGCGCACGCCTTCAACCAGCAGGCCGCCGGTGATGCGGAACGTGTCGAGCACGCTCGTGTTTTCGTCAATCAACTTGAAGGTTTTCTGGCTCGGCAGGCAGATGACGCCGTCCGCGACGGACTTCAACTGCTCCAGACTCTGCTGCGCCTGCTGCTGGCGGCGGTTGCCCTCGCACAAAAATGGCAGCGTCACAAACGCCAGCACCAGCGCGCCGGTTTCCTTGGCCGCCCGCGCCAGCACGGGGCTGATTCCGCTGCCGGCGCCACCGCCCAGACCGGCGACAATCAAAACCACATCCGCACCTCCGCAGGCGGTTTTAAGCGTGGAGAACTGTTCCTCCGCGATCGCGCGGCCGCGTTCAGGATCGCCGCCGGTGCCCAGACCGCGCAGCAGTTTGGTTTCAAGATGGATTTTGACCAACGCCGCCGATGTCGCCAGCGACGGGGCATCCGTATTGATGGCCACAAGACCGGCACCGGCAAATTCGCCGCCGTCCAGCGTGTCCAGCAGGCTCACGCCCGCGCCGCCTACGCCGATTATTTTGATCGTGCGGGCCGGGTTGGATTCGAGTTCCACGGCCGGTGTTTCAGGGTTGGTTTTCATGGCAACTTAATTTTAGGAGCGGCGTAAAAAACTGGTAAGGGTGCTGCGCAGCCCGTTCGCGAAAGATGATTTTCCCTCGCGCTTGCGGTTTTTGAGCGAACCGAACTTCGCCAGGCCGATGGCGGTGACAAATTCCGGCTGGTCAAGCGCGGACTTCAAGCCGCTGATGGAATTGGTCTGGCCCAGCGAGGCCGGCATCTGCATTAGCCGTTCAGCGAGCCGCGCGATTTGCGGCACGCGCACGCCGCCGCCGCAAAGGAAAACGCCCGCGCGCAGATAATCGGTCAGCCCGGCCTGCTCCAGATCCGACGCGATGATCTGGAAAATCTCCTCCAGCCGCAGCGACATGATGCGCTGCAGATGCTCGACGTTCACCGTCTTGAGCGGCAGGCCAAGTTCATTGACGATGGTGAGGGTCTGGCCCCTGACCGATTCGTCCACGAGCGCTGCGCCGTGTTCGAGCTTTAATTTTTCCGCACGGCTCAAAGGCACTTTCAGGCCGTAGGCCAGATCATTGGAAACGTGGTCGCCGCCGACTGCCAGCACACCGGTGTGCTTGATGACGCCGTCGGCGTAAACCACGTAATCCGTCGTGCCACCGCCGATGTCGATGATCAGCGCGCCGAGCTCCTTCTGTTCGCTCGTCAGCAGGGCGAGCGACGACGCGAGGCCGTTGAAAACAATTTCTTCGACCTCCAGCTGCAGGCCCTTTACAAGCCGGACGGAATTTTGCAGGCGGTTCGTATTGCCGTGGACCACGTGCATGTCCACCTCCAGGCGCGCGCCGAGCATCCCGACCGGGTTGGTGATGCCGTCGTGGCCATCCACCAAAAAATGCTGGCGAACGGCGTGAACGACCGTGTTCTCGGCGGGCAAATTGATCGCCTTCGCGTTTTTGATCACGTCCTGAACATCGTCCTCGGAAATTTCGCGGTCGGCGGAAACCACCGGATGCACGCCGCGATTGTTGAAGCCGCGGACATGTCCGCCCGTCACGCCCAGATAAACACTGCGGATTTCCACGTCGGCCATCTGCTCGGCCTCGACGATGGCGTTGCGCACGCATTCCTCGGCGAGCGCGGCGTCCACGATCTCACCCTTGCGCATGCCGCGCGCGGGCGACTGGCCGAGGCCGACGATGTTCAGCGTGCTGTCGGCATTTTGTTCGCCAACCACGGCGCAGACCTTTGACGTGCCAATTTCCAGACCGACAATGATGTTCGCATCATCAAACATTTTTCCTCCGATTTTTTGCGGGATTGTGATTTTTGGGGGTGATCACCGGAGTGCCGCCGGCCGCCATCCAGCACACCGGAACATTGTTGGACACCGCCAGATCCGCCGTGGCAATCGACCGGTTCAAGCCCTGCCCCAGATCGTAAATTTTTCGCCACCGGCCCAATTGTTGCGCCAAATTATCCAGACCGAAAGTAATTTCGCTGCCTTGTCCCGTTGTCGCCACTACGACGCCTGGCGACGAAACATCCACGCACCGCAGGTCCACCAACCCCGCCATCGGTGAATGTTCGAATGCACCGACCAGCGCCAGCGCCGCGTCCACCTGCGGCGATTCGACGCGATGCCCTGGCTGCAGTTGAAAAACATTCAAACCCGTGATCACGGGCAGTTGCGCGCTCATCTGCGACAGCGGAATCACGCACAGGCGCGGATCCAGCGGCTTCATGACGAAGCCGTTCGCGTCGAACTGAAAAACCACGACAGCAATGCCGCCGGCCAGGCCCGCCGTGGGCACATTCACCTGCGCCACCGGCTCGCGCTCCGTCACCCGGATTTTCAGCGTGCGCGGCAGCACGCGTTCGACCGAAACGGAATCAATCGTGGAAACCAGCTCGAGATTGCGCTTCACCGAGGCCAGATCGAGCGCAATGAGGTTTGCGCCCGGCCTCACATTCGTCCAGCGGCGCAACTGCTCCGGCGCAATGACACCGTCCGTCTGCACCTCGATGTTCTGGATGGCAAACGTGGAATTTTCATAGACGAATTTGTCCAGCGCCCACTCACCTGTGCGCCAGAACAGATAAAGCCCGAGCGCGGTGCAGACCGGCACCAGCAACAAGATCAGTCCCAGCCGGGTGCGCGTGGCACGCACCTGGTCGGAGCGCAGCTTCACGTCGAGCACATGCCCACGGTTCAACCGCCGGTTTTTTATTTCGCGCTTAAACCACATTCCACAAAGCGTATTTTGTTAATTCACCTGCATCACCCAAAAATTCTTTTAAATTTTCGCAGCCATTCTTTTGGGTGTTTCGATTCAAAGCCAGATCAATCATCCGCTGACACAACCCGGCGTAACTCAATCCCGCCGCCGCCGCCGCCTTGGGCAACAGGCTCGTCTCCGTCATGCCCGGCAGCGTGTTCACCTCCAGAACGACCGGTTCGCCGCTCGGCCGCACCATCACGTCCACGCGGGAATAATCGCGCCCGCCAATCGCGTGAAACGCGGCGAGCGCGGCGGCTTGAATCCGCTTGGTCGTCGCCGCATCGAAATCCGCCGGGCAGAAATATTCCGTGCGACCTGCCGTGTATTTGTTGCGAAAATCGTAGGCGCCTGCTTTCGGACGGATTTCCACAACCGGCAAGGCCCGGCCGGCCAAAATTCCCACCGTCGTCTCACGCCCGACGATTTTTTCTTCCACGAGGAGTTGCGAATCGTACCGGAACGCCTCGTTCAACGCGCCGTCCCAGTCCGCGACGCGCTCCACAAACTGCAACCCCACGCTTGATCCTTGCCGGACAGGCTTCACCACCAGCGGCGGGTGCCAGCCCAGCGGCCATGGCGTCTTGACGGACTCGACCACCAGAAATTTTGCCGTTGGCACCCCGGCTTCAAGGCACCGCTGCTTGGTCAGCACCTTGTCGAACGCGAGGCGGCTCGCCTCAGCGTCGCAGCCGGTGTAGGGCATCCCAAGCTTTTCCAACTGCAACTGCACCGTACCGTCCTCGCCATAAGCTCCATGCAATGCCAGAAAAACCGCGTCCGTCCCCGGCGGCAAAACCCAGCTTGGTGTCTGCGGATCCATTTCACAAACGCTGTGACCGAGCGAACGCAGCGCGTTCGCCACGCCCGCGCCCGAACGCAGCGACACTTCGCGTTCGGCGCTGGGGCCGCCGAGCATCACGACAATGTTTAATTTCCGGGACATTTTAATCTTCGCCAATGATTTGCACTTCCGTCTGCAATTCGATTTCACGGGTTTCCCAGGCCCGCGCCTTGAGCAGCGCAATCAATTCCAAAACATCGCGCGCCGTCGCGCTGCCGCCGTTCACGATAAAATTCCCGTGTTCCAGCGAAACCATCGCCCCGCCGACATGCGCGCCTTTCAGGCCGATTTCGTCAATCAATTTTCCCGCCGGAACTTTTTCAGGATTCTTGAAAATACAGCCGGCACTCGGTGCGGCCGGCTGCGATTCCCAGCGTTTTCCACTGAATGTTTTCATGCGCTCTTCAATCGCTTCCCGCGGCAGCGGCGTGCATTTAAACACCGCTCCTAGAGCGATGTGCGTTTTCAACGTCGCGCAGCAGCGGTAATCTACCGACATCTCCCCCGGCAAGAGTTCGCGGATGTTCCCTGCGAAATCCATCACATGCACCGACTCGACGGCATCGAACGTCGCGCTGCCCATCGCGCCGGCGTTCATGCGCAACGCACCACCGACGCTGCCGGGAATGCCTTCCAGAAATTCCACGCCGCTCAAATTGTTCCGCTTGGCTTCAACCGAAACATTTTTCAATTTCGCGCCCGCGCCGCAATGCAGGCGCCCACCAATGATTTCAATCCGACTGAAATGCGGATGCGCCAGGCAGATCACCACGCCGCGAACGCCGCCGTCGCGCACGAGCAGGTTCGAGCCGCGGCCGAGCATGAAAAACGGCAGGTCGCGCCCGGCGCAAAACTTCAGGATGGCCGCCAAGTCCGCTTCCGACGCCGGCTCGACATAGACATCTGCCGGCCCGCCCAGGCGCAAGGTCGTGTGCTTCGCCAGCGGCTCGTCGCGGCGGATCAGCGTCGCGCGCGAAACGTGGGCGCCCATTTCATCGGCGATTTTTTCGCTGGTTTGCATCGGGCTTTCCAAAGTGTCGGCAGCCGGCGTCATGGTTCAGTGTGCAGGTTTGGCCGCGCCGTGCGCATGGCCGCAACCACATTTGTTCATTTGCGATTGCCCGGCCTTTTCGGGCCGGGCAACGGCTTTCAAGATGATCTCCGCAATGTGTTCCGCCGCCAACGGCGCGTGCCATTGCGCGAGCGCAGATTGCATTTTTGCCCGCAATGTTTCATCTCCGACCAGTCCGCTTAAAATCTCCGCCACTTTTTCCGGCGGGGAATTCTTCTGCGCCATTAATATTGCCGCGCCCGTTTTCTCAAATGCGCAGGCATTGAAATACTGATGATTGTCCGCCGCCGTCGGATACGGCACGAGCAGCGACGGCAGGCGCATCGCCGCAATTTCGGCGAGCGATGATGCACCCGAACGGCTGACGGAAACCGCCGCCGCGCCGAGTGCCAGATCCATCTCCGCGAGGAATGGTTTCACTACGGCCCTGATCCCGCGCGCGGCATAGGCGGCTTCAACTCTTTCAAAATCATTCGCTCCGGTGAGGTGCAGCCATTGCCAGTTTTTTCCGGCTAGCAGCGGCAAAGCGGACAGGATCATTTCATTCAACCCGCTCGCTCCCTGGCTGCCGCCCATCACCAGAATGACCGGGCGGTTAGGGTCCAGACCAAGGGCCGCGCGACATTCGGCGGCATCGCGCGGCTGAAATTGCGGGCGCACGGGCGTGCCGGCGACAGTGACCTGACGGGCCTTTAATCGCAGGCCGGCTTCGGGAAATCCGACCAACGCCTCATGCACGAATCGCGCAAGAAAACGGTTGGCACGCCCGGGGATGGTATTGGATTCGTGCAGAAACGTTTTCGCGCCGAAGGCGTTGCCGGCGAAGACCGGCGGCGCGCTGGTGAACCCGCCCATCGCCAACACGGCCTGCGGCGGACGGGCCTGGAATATTTTCCTCGCCACACGCCACGAACGCCAGAAACTGCGGGCGAAGGAAAAATAGTTTTGATTCTGCAGCGCGACAGCGGGCAGCGTAAAAATTTCCATGCCTGGCATAGATTTCACGGCCTGCTGGTCCACATCCTTGGGCGAAATCAGCAACGCGACGGTGCAACCGCGTTTTTGCAGATGTCCGGCGACGGCGATTCCCGGAAAGAGATGACCGCCCGTGCCGCCACAGGCAATAGCGACGAAGGGCGATTTTGTTTCAGGTGAAATCATGCGGCCTTGGCGGCGAAAGGATTATCCCCGGCTTCAGCAACGGCTTTGGATATTTTTTCGCGCACCGGCGCGTGGCGCGCGACGCTGAACAAAAGCCCGATGCACGCCAGCATGGCGAGCAGGTTCGAGCCGCCATAGCTGATGAACGGCAGCGGCAGCCCCTTGTTCGGCAGCGCGCTGGTGACCACGCCGATGTTGATGACGGCCTGCAGGCTGATGAGAAACGTGATTCCCGACGCCAGCAGAAAACCAAAGGTGTCGCGGGCATGCAGCGCGATGTAAATGCTGCAGATCGCGATGACTACAAACGAGAGCACAACGAAAAGCGTGGCAACCAGGCCCAGTTCCTCGCCGATGTTGGCAAAGATAAAATCGGTCTGGATTTCGGGCAGGTAGCCGTTTTTTTGCAGGCCGTTGCCGAGACCGACTCCGCACCAGCCGCCGGAGCCCAGCCCGATCATGGCCTGTTGCGCCTGCAGCGCCGCGCCGCCGGCATGGGCTTCGGGATGCAACCAGGCGGAAATACGTCCTTTTCGCATCGAGTCGTGGAAAAGTGAAAAGGCCAGCCCGGCCGCGCCCAGAAAAACTGGAATCAAAATGGACCGCCAGCGGACACCGGCAATCAACAGCATCGCGCCGCTGACGGCAGCCAGCAGGATGGTCTGGCCGCGATCCGGCTCAACGAAAATTAATCCAAGAATGGCACCGATGATCACCATGGGAATCAGAATTCCACGTTTCCAGGTGTGCATCTGACGTTGATTGCGATCGCCATACCAGGCAAGCGCGATGATGAGCGCCACCTTGGCGAATTCGGACGGTTGAAGCGTGACATGGCCGCGGCCAATCCAGCGGTGCGCGCCGTGGCTGGCGTGGCCGACAAGCGGCGCGAACACCAGCGCCAGCAACACCAGCGCAAAACCAAAGGCCGGCCACGCGAGTTTTTTCAGGAGTTGATAATCCAGCGCCGTCGCCGTCACGCAAAGCGCGAACCCCAGCGCACACCAGACCAGCTGCATCATCAGGTCATGCGCCCCGGCGGACGTGGTCATCATCGAACTGTAAAGCATCACCAGCCCCAGCGCCATCAAGGCGGCAACGCAAAACGCCAGAGTTGTGACGGCGACTTTCATTTGAATGTCTCAAAACAAATGCCGACCGCAATCCGTCCGCGCTTACTTCGCGGGCGTCGCAGCCGGCGGTGTCACGGGCGCCATTGGCACGGGGGTGACCGGTGCCGCTGGCGCAGGTTCCGGCGCGGCCGCCACAGGCGCAGCCGGTTCGGCTTTCGCCGGAATTTTCAGCTTCTCGCCAACCTTGATTTTTGTGGTGGACAGATCATTGGCGGATTCGATTGCCTTGAAGGTCGTGCCATAATGCTTGGCAATCTTGGTCAGCGTGTCGCCGGACTTGACAACATAAACCTCGCCACCGGTGCCCATCCCGGTTGAATCCTCGGCCGCCGTCCCGGGCGAAACCGCCGCAGTGCCGCCAGCGGGAATCAAGAGTTTTTGCCCGATCTTCAGCTTGGTCGGAATGACGCCGGGGTTCGCCGCCTCCAGCGCCTTGAGCGTCACGCCGTTCTTCTTGGCGATTTTTGCCAGCGAATCCCCTTTGACAACGACATATTCCGTCCCGGCCGCCTCGACCGGCGGTGGCGGAACGACCACCGGCGGCAGATTGCTGTTGACGACGGGCGGCGCGACCGCTGTTGCGTTCGTGTCAATCGCCGTTGCATTTGTGTCGGCAATGGCTGTTGTGTTCGTGTCAATGGTCGGCGTGGAATTGTCGGTTGTGTCGGTCGGCTGCTCGCGCTTGCAGCCTTGGATCAACATCGCCGACAGTCCGGCGACGCCCACGGCCAGCACACAGAACACGGCGAGTTTCAACCGTGAACGGCGTTTGCTTTGTTGCTCGAGAATTGAGCCTTTGGGAACGAATGGGTTTGGATTATTCATGAGTTTGGCGCTGACAGCGTCCTTTCTTCGAGGCAGTTTTTATTGTTTTGAGTTTTTCCGCTGCAAAATTTTCCCTCGAAAAATTCAGCCGCGTATTAAATTGTTAATGTCCAGAAATGCCGGCTTGAAATCGCCGCTGAAACCAGAACCGACGGGTGAAATTAAAATAGTTCCGCCGGCCAGTGTGCGTCCTGCCGCTTTCGGGAGGATTTTTAACAGCCCCGTGTCGCGCACGCAAGAAACAAAGCGTGCAAAAAAAATCATTTTTATCCGATGCCGGCGTCATAATTTCATCTCAACTTCAACGTGGCCAGCGCGACCACCGCGAACAGCACGCATAAAATGTAAAACCGCATCACCACCTGCGATTCATACCAGCCTTTTTTTTCAAAATGATGATGCAGCGGTGCCATCAAAAAAAACCTTTGTCCGGTGCCATAGCGTTTTTTGGTGAACTTGAACCAGCCGGTCTGGATCAGCACCGACCCGGCCTCCAGGACAAAAACTCCGCCGGCGATTACCAGCACGAACGGCTGGTGAATCAGCACCGCGATGATACCAAACGCGCCGCCGAGCGCGAGCGACCCGGTGTCGCCCATGAATACCTGCGCCGGATGACAGTTGAACCACAAAAAACCCAGTCCCGCACCGATCAGCGCCGCGCAAAAAACGGTCAGTTCGCCCGCGCCGCTCACGAACGGAATCTGCAGATAAGCCGCCGCCTTCACGTTGCCCGCGACATAGGTGAAAATCAAAAACACAAACGCCACGATCAGAGTGCAGCCGGTCGCCAGCCCGTCGAGCCCGTCCGTCAGGTTCACCGCGTTCGAGCTGCCGACGATGGCGAGCAGCACAATCAGCACGCCGACCGTCGCACCAACTTCATATGGATATTTGCAGAACGGGAGCATCAGGTCGCTCACCAGATTGCTGTGCATGTGGGCCATGGTTTTTTTCCAGGGCAACTGCAATTCGCTCGTCGCCGGCAGCTGCCAGAGATATATACCGACAAACAAACCGAGCGCGGTCTGCACCAGAAGTTTCACGCGCGGCGGGGTGCCACCGCCGCTTTGCTGGATGATTTTTGCGTAGTCATCGTAAAATCCCAGACCGGACAAAACCAAAACGCAGAGCAGCGCCAGCTCCACCTGGGCGTTCCATTGCGCCCACAGCATCGTCGAAAAAACGAGGACGGTGACGATCAAAATGCCGCCCATCGTCGGTGTTCCCTTTTTGCTCAAGACGCGCGCCGCCAATCCGCCCGCTTCCTCGGCTTTGTCCTTGTAATCCTGGCCAAACTTTAATGTCTTGAGCCAATGAATGATTTTCGGGCCGAGCCACCAGCTCGACAGCAGCGCCGTGATCGCCGCGCCCGCGCTGCGAACCGTGATGTAGCGGAACAGCCGCACGAATGAGAACTGGCTTTCCCAGGTGGTCCCGTGCGCCCAGTCCAAAATGTGCTGGCTCAAATAGTAGAACATCGTTATCAGTTCACGATTTTTCCGATTTCAACGTCCCGGCGATGCGTTCCAAACGGGACGCCCGCGACGCCTTCAACAAAACCACATCCCCGGGCTTCAAGAAATTCTTAATGGCCCGCACCGCCGACTCCACATCCGCAAATTCAATCACGCGGGCCAAGCCGGCACCCCGCGCCGCCTGTGCCGTGACGGCTGACATCTGCCCGACCGTAAATAATTGTCCGATGCCGAGCTCCGCCGCGCGCCGGCCGACTTCCGCGTGCGCCGCCTCGCTGTGCGCTCCGAGTTCCTCCATGTCGCCGAGCACCGCCACGCGCCGGCCCTGCAGCGGCAGATCACATAATGTTTCGAGCGCGGCAATTGTCGAGTCCGTGTTGGCGTTGTAGGCGTCGTCGAGCACGCGCACCCCGCCGGACTCCCAAAATTGCAACCGCATCTCCGGCGGCTGGCAGTCGGCCAGACCACGCTGAATTTCCGCCCGGCCCAGGCCCAGTTCCGCCCCGACCGCGACCGCTAACAGGGCGTTCATCACCTGATGACGTCCGAGCAGGCTGATGCGGTATTCGCCGACGTGTTCCGCCTGCGGCGCTTCCACCCAAAACGTCACGCCGTTCTTGTCCAAACGGATTTTCCCGCCGCGCCAGTCGTTTTTTTTATCCAGCCCGACGCGAACAATTTTTGCGCGCGTCCTTTTAGCAACTTGTTCCGTCCATTCGTTGTCGCCATTGATGAACAGTTTTCCGTCCGCCGGCAGGAGTTCCGCGAGCCAGCCCTCCTCCTGCGCCACGCCCGCGACATCGCCAAAAAATTCCAGGTGCTCACGCCCGACATTGGTCAGCACGCCGAATTTCGGTTGGATCATGTTCACCAGCGGCGCGAGTTCGCCCGGATGGTTGGTGCCCGCCTCGAGCACGGCGGCCTGATGCGATTTCTCCAGGCGCAGCAGCGTCAGCGGCACGCCGATATCATTGTTGAAACTGGCCTCGCTCGACAAGGCTTTCAGCTTCTGGCCCAGCACCGAGGCCAGCAGTTCCTTCGTCGTCGTCTTGCCGTTTGAACCGCCGACGGCGATCACCGGCAGCAAAAAATCTTTCCGGTAAACCGCCGCCAATTTCCCCAGCGCGATGCGCGCATTGTCCACCACCAGCAACGCACAATCTGGCGGCGGTGCGGGAATTTTGTTTTTTTCAACGACGCTCGCCGCCACGCCCCCGGCCGCGGCTTGATCGAGAAATTCATGGCCGTCAAATCGTTCGCCTTTGATGGCAAAAAATAAATCGCCGGCTTTTGCCTGTCGAGAATCGGTGCAAACATTTTTCACCAGCGTTTCCGCGGGCCCGCGCCGGATTTCGGCGGCGCAGGCGGCGGCGACAAATTTCAAAGGGCGTTCTTCCACAAAATTATTTCAGCAAGAATGTCGCGGTGACGACGGCGGTGATGGTTTTGTCCAGCGAACTGGTGTCGTTTTCGCCGCCGCTGCTGGTGTCATTTTCGTGCAGGGGCGTGATTTGAAAAACCCCCATCTCCGCGTCGTGCAAATTGGCGATGCTCCGCCCGCCCTGGGCGGCGATCTGCTCGGCACGGGCGCGGGCATCCTTGGTGGCATCGGCGAGCATTTCAATTTTTTCTCCCGCAACCTTCGTGTAGAGAAACTGCGGCGGCTCGGTGGTGAACAGCACGTCCTGCTCCACCAGCGGCGTGGCGTCAAGCTGCGCCAACCGGTCAACATCGGGCGATTCCACGCACACGGTTTGGGTCAGGCGATAGCCGGTGGTGCGCTGTTGTATCCAACCGGCAGGATCCTTGAACGACGCCCTGACCTCCTCGATGTTGATGGGTGTGAAGACAAAGTTGGTCACGCGGCTGCCGCTCAAAAACTGCCCGACTTTCGTGGCGTCGGCCATGAGTTTTCTCTGCGTCTCCAGCAGCGTCGGCGCCTCGGTCGTGAACGAACCTTTCCAGACAACCAGGTCGGATTTAACATTTTTGCGGGTCGAACCTTTTGAGGTGATGAACTGCGAATTTTTCACCTTCAACCAGGTCGTCGTCGCAAGCATCGAGGAGAAAACCAGCCCGGCGGCAAGGAAAAGTCCGGCAAGCATCCCGAAAAGCTGGGGGCGTGAATGATTCATGGTGTCCCTAAATTGTTTGCGGTCCGGGCTGCGGCGACAATTGTCGGCGACGCGGGTGGCGTTGCAATTTCATCCGGCGGGATGTTCAAGTAGCTCGCACAGCGCTTGCCAATTTCGCTGAAAACCGGGCCGCAGAGCGCACCGCCAAAGGCGCGTCCGCCTTCCTTCGGCGAATCCATCACGATAGAAATGCAGATCTCCGGATTATCTGCCGGGAAAAATCCAATGAACGAAACAACAAACCGGTCGGAGGCATACCGGCCGTCCACGACCTTTTGCGCCGTGCCGGTTTTGCCGGCGACAACATAATTGGTCACCGCCGCCATCGCCGCGGTGCCATCCTTGCTCACCACCGTTTTCAACGCTTCGACCATTTCCCGCGCCGTGGTTTCCGTCACCACGCGGCGGACGCTCTGGGGTTCATAGCGCTGGACGACATTTCCGTTGGCGTCTTCCAAGCGCTTCACCAGCATCGGACGCATGAGCACCCCGCCGTTGGCAATCGCGCCCACGGCCATCACCATCTGTAGTCGGGTCACGGCCACGCCCTGCCCCATCGGAATTTGCGCGATGGAATATTTCCCCCACTTGTTCGCCGGCCGCACATAATTTTTCGCGCTCACCTCGTGCGGCAGCGGAATGCCGGTGAACGCGCCCAGGCCGAAATCCTGCATGTAGTCATACAGCTTCGGGGCCTGGAGCTGGATGCCGATTTTCGACGCGCCGATGTTCGAGGATTTCTGGAGGACCTGCTGGACGGTCAGGTTGCCAAAATGATGCCCCTCCGAATCGTGCAGCGTGATGCCGGCAAAATGAAAGACCCCGTTCTCGCAAAAGACCGTGTCGTTCAAATTTACGATGTGCTCGTTCAACGCGCCTGAAATGACAATGGTCTTGAACGTCGAACCTGGCTCCATCACGTCACTGATGACCCGGTCCGGCTCGGTGTTCGTGTTGATGGTGCGGAGGTCGTTCGGGTCAAAACCGGGCAGCGACGCCAGCGCCAGAATCTCCCCCGTGCGCGGACGCATCACGATGCCGGTGATGCTTTGCGGCGCGTGTTTTGCCATCGCATTGGTGAGGACATCCTCCACGATGTGCTGGATCGCCGCGTCAATCGTCAACACCACGTTCAGGCCGCTCTGCGCCTGCACATCCTCGTCCCGCAACGTGACCAGCTCATTCTTGCGGCTGTCAAACCCCGTGACCCGCCAGCCGGACGCACCGCGCAGCTTGTCATCGAAAAATTTTTCAATGCCGTCGTAGCCGAAGACCTCCGAAGTGTGGTTGGTGTTTTCCGTCGTCCCCACAAATCCGAGCACATGCGCGGCCAATGCGCCGTTCGGATAAACCCTCAATTCGTCGGGCTCGGCGGAAATGGCGTACTGGCGCAGATCGAGCAAAAACACGCGGTCAGCCTTCGGCAGTTTTTTTTCATCCACGCCAAACGAAAGCCGGCTCATCGCCGCCTGGATTTTTTGCCAAGTCTCCTCCGGGACATTTTTCTGGAGCCGGACGTAATGCAGCCCGTTCGTGAACGTTTCACCCTTGGAATTTTTCAACACTCGCGGAATCAAGCGCTGCAGCAAATCCGCCTCGCTCATCTGCAGCAGCGGCGCGAGCGCGCGGGCCACAACGGCCTGCTGGCCGCCGATCAGCGAAGGGTCCGCGCAGATGGTCTTCACCGGAACGCTCGTCGCGAGCAGGTTGCCGTTGGCATCCAGGATGTCGCCACGCTTGGCCGAGCGCCAGGAGGTCTGCTGCGTCTTTTTTTCGGCGAGCTTTGCCAGTTCATCATGCCGCCACACCTGCAAATCCACCAGCCGGAAGCCCAGCCCGGCGAAGGCAAGCGCCACCAGCATGAGCAGCACCAGCGCCCGTTTGAATTGTTGCTCCCGTTTTATCATCCGAAAACGGCCAGCCGCCCGTGACGGTCGGTTCCTCAACCAACGGCGTCACGAGCGGCGGCCAAAATTTTATGGTTTATTGCGGCGACACCCCCGCCGGCCGCGCGGCAATCTGGCGCGACAAATTTTTATTGTCCGCCCACGCGGAAAGCGTTTCCGACAACCGGACCACCTGCGCCGGCTGCGCCGGCATCAGTCCCAGACTGCGAGCGCGCTGGTCAAGCTTCACCGGTGAACGCAAATCGGCGAGCTGGTCATCCATCATTTCATTGTCACGCGCCAGCTGCGCCAGGCGGGTTTCCTTTTCGCGGATCTGCTTGCCAAGCTGGTAAACCTGGCTTTTTTGCCAGACGTAGCCGACCGCCGAACCCCCGATCAGCAGGCATAAAAACAACGCCTTCAACGCCGGACCAAACCGGATCGCCGCCGACAGGTTTTTTCGATTCTTCGCCATTTCAAATTTTCTCCAGCACCCGCAATTGCGCGCTGCGGCTGCGCGGATTTTCCCGCAACTCGGTTGCATCCGGCAAAATCGCCCGGCGTGAAACCCACTTCAATTCCGGCACGCGCGGCCGCCGTAATTCCGGCACGTCCACTTCGCCGCTGAAGGTGTAATCGCGCGATTGCTCGCGCCCGAATTCCTTCACCACTCTGTCTTCCAGCGAGTGGAACGTGATGACCACCAGCCGGCCGCCGGGCTTCAAAATTTTCACCGCCGCGTCCAGCCCGCGTTTCAGCGAGCCAATCTCGTCGTTCACCGAGATGCGCAGCGCCTGAAAAACCTTCGTGGCCGGATGCGCTTTTTTCCCGCGGCGCGGTGCGAGCCGTTCGATCAGATCCGCCAGTTGCCGCGTGGTTACAAATTTTTGCAAAGCACGGTCATGGACAATCGCCTTTGCAAACCGCCGGGAATCGCGTTCATCGCCGAACTCCCAAAAAATCTTCGCCAGCGTTTCCGCGTCCTCGCCATTCACCAAATCCGCCGCTGTCAACGGCTGCCGGTCGTCCATCCGCATGTCCAGCGGGCCGTCGTTTTGAAAACTGAACCCGCGTTCCGCTGCATCCAGTTGTGGCGAACTCACGCCCAGGTCAAGCAGCACGCCGTCGCAACTTTTTTCCGCAATCCAGCCCGCCATTTCTGAAAAATTTTCCCGGCGGACTTCAAACCGTCCGGCGAATTTTTCCGCCAGCCGTTTCTGCGCGGCTTCAACTGCGACGCCATCGCGATCGCACCCAGACAGCCATCCAGTCGGCAAACTCGCGTCCAAAATGCTCGCCGCGTGTCCAGCTCCACCGAGCGTCCCGTCGGCGTAACGACCGCCCGGACACGGCTTCAGCGCGGCCAGCACCTCCGCCGCCATCACCGGTTTGTGAATGAATTCTGGCACTGCGCATTTTGGTCCGGCTAAAGCGCGGTGGCTTTCATGATCCGTTCACCCAAAACCGTCCACGATTTTTTCGCCGGCAATCCCGCCGCCGGTTCACGCGCGGGGCGCGATTTCATCGGCACGATTTCCACGTCCGCATCGGTCAGGTCGTTGTGAACGACCTTCACCTTTTCCAGCGAAAGCTCGGCCTGCACGGGTGCCGCAAATTTGTTTGGAGCCGCAGTTGTGTCGCGAAAAATGGCAACCGGATTGAATTTGCTCGCCCAGGTTGCCGCCCGCGCCGGACTCGCCGGGGCGGCCATCGGCACGGCTACGGACATTTTTTGCGTTTTGGCCCACAGTGCCGGCGTGGTTTTCTTGACAGGACTGGCGGAAACCTGATCCGCCGGTCGGGTCAGTTCATTTTGCGCCGCCGAGCAGGCCGGACTCACAAACGGATTTTTGGGCGAGACAAACTGCGGCAGATAAACGCGCCTGTCCGTGCGATACGCGGCGGGTTTGCCGCCACTCACAAAACTTTTCCCCGAGCCAAGTAGTTTTCCCAAGTTCATAATTTATTATTCCATCAGCTTGAAGGCTTCCGACGCCAGCACGGCATCAGCGGCCTTCACGGTTTCGTAACGGTTTGGATTCCAAATCTCAAAACGGTCAAGCAGCCCGACGAACATAACCTCGTCCTTGATGGCCGCCGCGCGGGTCATCTCGTCCGGCAGACAAATCCGCCCGGATTTGTCGAGGCTCACCTGGACCGATTCACTGCCAATAAATCGTTTGAGGACCACCTTGTTCGGGTTGCCGTTGGGCATCGCATCAATGTCCGCCTTCATCTTCGCCATTTCCGTCGGCGGCAAAACGCGCAGGCAACTCCCCGCCTGATGCTGCGGCCAAAGCATCAAGGTCAATTCCGTGCCTGCTTTTTCCGGCCGCCACTTGGCCGGGATCTGGACACGCCGCTTCTCATCCACTCCGTGCCGATAACACGAATTGTAATAAGTCGGTTCCTTCATTTGCGCCGCGCTCATTTATTCACCATCAACCTCAAAACGGGCAACTCACCCACAACGCCACACTTTTAACCACTTTGACCCACCGCTGTCAATGTAAATCTGTTCGAAGGCGGATGTTTATTGGAAAGTTATTCACAATTTCCAAACGGATGGCATTCGCTGAAAAACTTTTGCGCGTGACGGCTTGAAACTTCCCGGCTGAAACTTGAAACTCGCCGCCATGCGAACCACCGACTTCAATTTTGTGCTGCCGCCGGAATTGATCGCGCAACACCCCGCGCCCAAACGGGATGAATCGCGGCTGCTGGTTTTGCATCGCGGCCGCGGCCGCGTCGAGCATCGGCAGTTCTGCAACCTGCTGGATTTTTTACATAAAGGCGACGTTCTCGTTTTGAACAACTCCCGCGTGATCCCCGCGCGGCTGCGCGGCGCGAACGCACAGAGCGGCGGCCAGTTTGAAATTCTATTGCTCGAAGAAAACACGCCAAACAACTGGTGGGCCATGCTGCGTCCGGGCAAAAATGCGCGCGTCGGAACGAAAATCATTCTTCGCAACACCCAGGGCGAACCGACAAAAATTATTGCGACCGTGACCGCCGTAAATGATGAAGGTCATCGGCGACTGCAATTTTCCGGCACGCCGGACCTCAACCGCGGACTGGATCTGCTCGGCGAGATTCCGTTGCCGCCATATATTAAGCGCATGAAACAAATGCCGGAAGACCATGAGCGCTATCAGACCGTCTTTGCCCGGCCTGCCGGTTCCGTCGCCGCGCCAACCGCCGGCCTGCATTTCACGCCGGAATTGCTGGCTGAAATCCGCTCGCGGGGCGTGAAAGTCTGTTTCGTCACCCTGCATGTCGGCCCCGGAACTTTTCAGCCGGTGAAAGTGGAAACTATTGCCGATCACAAAATGCACGAGGAACGGTTTGAAGTCGGCGAAGAAACGGTTCGCGTGATCAACGACGCGAAGGCTTCGGGAAGCCGTGTCGTTGCCGCCGGCACGACCAGCGTGCGGGTGCTGGAGAGCCTCGCCGCTCAAAACAGCGGAAAACTCAATGCTGGCAAGAGGAAAACGCGCATCTTCATCCATCCGCCCGGCGATTTCAAAATCGTGGACGCACTGCTCACAAACTTTCATCTGCCCTGCTCCACCTTGCTGATGCTGGTCAGCGCTTTTGCCGCGCCGGGCGAAACACGCGGGTGCAAAATGGTTTTGGCCGCCTACGCCGAAGCGATCCGCGAACGCTACCGGTTCTTCAGCTATGGCGACGCGATGCTGATTTTATGAGTTCAAAGTCCAAAGTCCAAAGCCCAAGGCTGCCGTTTGTGTTCGTCAACATGGCGATGACGGCGGATGGAAAAATTGCGACGGCAAACCGCGCCGTCGCGACCTTCGGCAGCCCGCGCGATCACGAGCATCTGCTGGAGCTGCGCGCGACGGCGGACGCGGTGATGGCCGGGGCGGCCACGGTGAATGCCGCGCCCATAAACTTGGGTCCGGGCGCGGCAAAGTTCCGGCGACGACGGTTGAAACATGGACTGGCTGAATTCAACCTGCGGGTGATCGTCAGCGGCAGCGGCTCGATCAATCCCGGCGCGGAAGTTTTCAAGCACAGATTTTCACCCGTCATCATCCTGACGACGGCACGAATTTCAAAGATCAACCTGCGAAAACTCCGTGCCATGGCGGAGGAGGTGAAAATTTGTGGCAAAACGGAAATAAACTTTCGCGCGGCATTGCGCTGGCTATGGACAAAATGGCGCGTCCGGCGGCTGCTTTGTGAAGGCGGCGGGGAACTGAACGACGCCCTGTTTCGTGCCGGACTGGTGGATGAAATTAACCTGACCCTCTGCCCGTTAATCTTCGGCGGACGAAATGCGCCGACGATTGCCGATGGCATCGGGTTCCAAAAACTGGCGCAAGCGGAAGAATTTAAAATCCAATCCATCAAGCGGTTTGAAGGCGAGTTATTCACCGTGTTTTTCCGGGAGAAATAAGGTATTTTGCCTTGTTTGAGTTTAACCACCGGCCCTTTTTTTAAAGAAAACGGGCGGGTTTCGGATGAAACCCGCCCGGTGCATTTTTATCTAATTCCGCCACCGCAGCTTACGGCTGGCGAATGAGGTAGAACTGCTGCGCACCGGTCGGCGCCGGGTTGGTATATTGATAAATACCAGAGCCGGCAGGACTCTCCACGGCAGTCCCGACCACGGGCCAGTTCGCCCTCGGCGCCGCAAGGTTATTCGTTGACAGAACCGAGAAACTCAATCCGGTGACGGTGGTGAACCGCAAGGTAAATCTGCCACCGCTCAACGAGCCGGCAAGGGTGTGGGCGACCGGCGCAAAAGCAACGCCTTTCAAAATGGCATTTGAACGAGTGGTGTAAAGAGTCTGGAACGATCCCAAACTGATGGGCTGATTATAGCCCGCCGAGTCCGTCACCTTGACAAGACTGTTGCTGACGGTGCCGCCAGTTCCCGTGGTGTAATAAAGATCAACCCCACCGGAGGCATTGGTGGCGGCGCACAAACCATCACCGCCATCCGGAGTGGGCGCAGAGTTCAGAACGCCCCCGTTAATGAGCAAGGACGAACTGCCGGCGGGCACCCACCCCTGCTGTCCATTAACGTCATCGTTCGCCGGATCATAGGACAGGCAGAACTTGAAGATGGCGCCACTGGTTGTGTTGGTGCCATCAATGTAATACAGGATGTCATTGGTGCGGCCATGCTGGCCGGAGGCAATCATATAGAAATCCGTCGCGAGGGGTTCCACCGGGAAACCATTCAAGGGATAGAGCGAATTGCCGTCCACATAATTCATCAGCAGCACGGTAGGCTGCGTGCTCCCGGCCTGGGTCATGGTATAGATTTTGCCGCCAAAACATTTTAAAGGACGGACATTGGCACCGGTGCCGCTGACCACAACATAATTGTCATTCGTATAAACGCCTCCTTTCTCACCCATATAAAACGAGTCGTTGTCAAGACTGGTGGCGCTGCGGGCCTGATCGGAACTGACCCCGACATAGGTCGCCTGCAAAACGTAATTGCCGGAGGGATCCAACGTCCCGGCACCGCGGTTGGTGATGGTAGTTTCATCAGCGGTTGTCGAGTCGCCGTCCAAAAAGCCGGCAAAACACAACAAAGCCCCGTCGGCACTGGTGGACAGCCGACCGGTGCTGCTCGAATTGCTAATGCGCATGGCGTTCGTGCCCGTGGCAGTGACGGGAAAGGTATTGACCGGGGACGACAGATAGCCGGAGGGGCTTAATTCAAGAATGCTGAAAGTTGAATTGTTCGCAGACTTGTCCACTTGCAGGACGGCCAGATTGCCGGGGGTGAACCCGGCCGTCGCCGGTGCGGGAATGTCAAAGGCGGATGAATTTGTCGTGGTCGACGACAAGCCGCCCAAACCGGTGCTGCTGCTGGCTTTGAAGATGATGGTTGCGCCGGAAACAGCGGCCGGGCTGGTGGCTGACAAATTGGTAAAAGTGACCGTGCCGTCAGTCAACACCTGCACGGCGGCGCTGCCGGTTCCAAAACTCCAACCGGAACTATTAGTCGCCACATAAGTGGCAGAGCAATTTGTCGCTATGTTGTTGTATTGGTCCAAAACCGCCAACAAGGGCTGCGTAACCAGCGTGCCGCCATTACCGGTCGGCGCCTCCGGTTGCGTCTTGATGCTCAATTGTTTTGCCGCACCGGGCGCGACATACTGGATCACCTGGGCAGGCGTATAGCCGCTCGCGAAAATTGAAATGTTCAATGAACCGGAAGTTTGGAGCAGACGGGCGGGCATGGAAGCAGCGGGGGTGAATATGACATGACTGGCAGAGACGGCATATCCGGCGCTCAGCGTGGTGCCGTTCACCTTAATGCTGGTGATGGCATTGTGCCAAGACAATGTGTCGGTGAAAGTATTCGTGAAGGGATCATCCACCGTGGCAACAGTAGCCGGGGAGACGGTGGGCGGGGTGGAAGCGCCGGAGCCCCCGGGCGTGCCGCTGATGATGATGTTGTCAAAACGCCAGTTACCCGAGCTGTTATTCAAGGCAGATCCCTGGGTGCTCACACAGGCGGCCCCGGTGGACGCGTTGACCATTCTGATGCCAAAGTTTGGATTTCCAACCGCGTTCGGATCGGTGATTGTCGCAGTCAAATTGGTGAACCAATCCTGCCCGGACGGTGAACCATTGATTAAAAGATTATTGCTGACATATGACCCCGTGACCGAATTTACGTCCGAGCCGCCGCTGTTGTCCACAACCACCAATCCCAGCCCGCTTTCAGACGGGGGGATTGTAATCGGAATATTAATCCAAGTGCTGCCATCCGTGGTGTATTGGAGCTGCAGATTTGCCTCACCCTGGGTCGTCGCATACCAATCGAAGCTGACTTGAACCGGACCGTTGTCGTATCCCGTGGTGTCCACGTTGAACTGCGCGCCCTGCACGCCGACCGGTGCCGCGCTCGACCAGCCATTCCCCCCCCCGGTTGCCCGGATGCGCCAGATCTGGGTGGTATCGGCAATGCCGTTCCCGCCGGTGTCTGAACTCTTGCCGAGCAGGACATCTGGGGTGTTCACCCCCACTCCCGGGCTTGCGTAAGTGCCCATTCCGATTGAGGAGGCCGAAGGCAACGTCACGCTGTTGTCCGTGCTTGGAGCCGGACTCAAAGTAGGAGCCAGGACCGGCAGATTGTCGAAAGTCCATGCGGCGATGGTGGTTTGGGCTTGAGTCCCGGACAGCGAAGCAAGAAGCAACGCCGCCACCGATGCGATTATTTTATTTTTCATTTTTGACCTGTCTTAATGGGTTGTTGAGCAATTGTTCCGGTTAATGGTTTGAGCCGCCTCCAATTTCCGTATTCTTCCCGAAAATCAGGCGGCCACGTTAGCAGGAATTGGCGAGCACTCAACGGCGGGAGGGTTACGGAGCAGTTACAAAATGGTGACAGCATCAGCGCCACCGACGCGAACAAAGCAAGTCACCCAATCGTGACAATTCAGCCATCTCATTGTAACGGGGCTGCTTCATTCTTTCCGGACTGGAAGGGTCAATGTTTTCCCGATCATTTATGGTTGAACCAAAAATTATGAATTTGAATCAAAAGAGAGCCGGCGGCTTCACCCTGATTGAACTGCTGGTGGTCATCGCCATCATCGCCATACTGGCCGCGATGCTACTACCCGCGCTGTCCCGGGCCAAAGCCAAGGCGCAGCAAATCGCCTGCTTCAACAACCTGAAGCAATGGGGACTCGCGGACACGATGTATGTGGATGACAATAACCAAGTTTTTCCGTGGCCGAGATACCAGGTGCCTTCAACGCTGCAACAGGACAACCCGCAGTGGGGCGATGTCATTACTTTCAAGGATTTAGGCGAGGGGAATGATGTCTGGTTCAACGCCCTGCCTTCCTATGTAGCCGGCAAACCTTTGTATAACTGGGCGGCCAATCCAACCGCCTTTGCCACCACCAAATCCATCTTCACCTGCCCGACGGCCACGTCCCAAGGCATCAACGGGGCGGACATCCCGCCAAATCATGGATACATGGTGGCGGCCGCCCGTCCGCTTTTCAATTATGGGATGAATTCAAAATCCCTGGCGAACGAGGCGGCAAACGCCATCCTCAAAACCGGAATGGTTCTTCATCCATCAGCTTTCGTGCTTTTTTCCGATGTCCGCAACCGTTCCAATGAGACGCCGTTTTCCGGCAGCGCGGCAAACAAAATTGATCTTGCCACCCCGCACTGCTACACGACACGTTTTTCCGCGCGGCACAACGGCGGCGGCGACATCACTTTCGCCGACGGCCATGTATCTTATTTCAAATACACCTACGTCGTTGACAGCAGCGGAAAAGACCCCGGACGTCCTGACATCAACTGGGATTGCAGCGGCATAACCGTCCCCTGAAAATTTCCGCCAATAAAAGTGAAAAAAATCCGTGCCGGTTTCAGCGCCGGGCATTCAAGCGGCAAAAATAACACAGCTTGGCAGCCAGAGTTCACGGAGATTAAACTGTTCGTTTGACCGGCTTCGGTTCAATTTGGATCCTAGTTTTTGACACAAAGAAAAATGAAAAAAATAATTCTTGCGGCGCTGGTTCTGGCGGCGGCCACGGGCGCGATCCACGCGCAAAGCCCGGCATTTCTTCCGGGACAACTCGCGGTCCTGCGCGCCGGCGACGGCGTGATCGAACAGCATGTCAAGCAGGCGCCCCTGTTTATTGACCAGTTTGATCCAAAAGCCTTCAACGCCGCGCCGACCAGCACGGTGCCAATTCCCACCAACGGGGCGAACTCGTTTTTTTTCAACAGTCATGGGGCAACCGAGGGCATGCTGACGCGCTCGGTTGACCGCCGGTTGCTGGCCTTTGCCGGTTATGGCGGAGTGAACCTGCTCGAAAAACCCGGAACGCCCTCGCTGCTGGATATTCAGCGCGGTTTCTGCACCGTTGATGCGGCGGGAACCATCCACACTTTTTTGTATCTGCCGCATGATTCAAGCGAAAAAGTGAACCCACGGGGAGTCGCGACCGACGGGACCAACAATTTCTGGGGCAGCGGCAACGCGGGCGGAACATTGTATTTCAATCCAAGCGACGGCAAGGGAACCATCCAGTT
>Ga0302319_10004233_pt1 | contig 29544 bp, 27 predicted proteins | sample Bog_T0_2_FD_203319 | JGI IMG/M metagenome (GOLD analysis project Ga0302319, IMG submission 203319) | Peat permafrost microbial communities from Stordalen Mire near Abisko, Sweden - Bog_T0_2 | ecosystem: Environmental > Terrestrial > Soil > Wetlands > Peat | place: Sweden: Abisko, Stordalen Mire... | reverse complement strand
GTTGCGGCGACACGGAGGTGTTCGAGGGCTTCCCGCAGGTTCGATTGGCGGAGTAATGCGCGGCCTAAACCAAACTCAGCCGCGGCGGATTTCTGATCGGCGTCGACAGCGTTTCGATATTGAGTCGCGGCACTCTCGGGATCTCCCGCGGCGAGAAGCGCTTCGGCGTAAAAGAAGGCCGGGCGGAACTCCTTCGGCCTGGCATCAGCCGCGTCTTTCAGAAACGCTACGGCATCTTCCGGCTTTTTATCGCGTAGTAACAAAATGCCGAGGTTGAGGTTTGCCTCGTAAAGACCCGGCTTCAATTCGAGCGTGCGGCGATATTCGCTCGCCGCCTCTTCGTCTTTCTGCTGCATGCTCAGCGCCAGGGCGAGGTTGAAGTGAAGCGTGAAGTCGGTTGGTTGAGAAGCCAGCGCCTGGCGCACCTGCGCTTCCACGGCCACGGGGTCTTCCGTCTGGGCTGACACCAAGGGCGCTGCCAGCAGAGCGGAGAGTAACGCGGCAGATCGGAGAGCAACGCGGCAAAGAGAGCGGAGAGCGGCGGCAGTCGCCATGCAATAACAGTTTAAAGCCTTCATTTGGTTCCGTGTTGCCTCGTTTTCACGGCTGAATCTCATTGCTGAATTTGGGGGCAGTAATGCGACAATAAGGATTCAACAATGGGCGTACCTGTTTCTCAGATGTGGACTGTCGCCAGTTATGTGCTGAAGCAGCGCATGGCCGGCCGCCGCCGTTATCCTTTGGTTCTCATGCTGGAACCGCTTTTTCGCTGCAACCTGGCTTGCGCGGGATGCGGCAAGATCCAGTATCCGGCGCACGTTCTCAAGATGAACCTGAGCCCGGAAGAATGTTTCCGGGCAGTGGATGAATGCGGCGCGCCGATGGTGTCCATTCCGGGCGGCGAACCCCTGATGCACCCGGAAATCGACAAGATTGTCGAGGGGCTGGTCGCGCGCGGTAAGTACATTTATTTGTGTACCAACGCGCTACTCCTCAAAGAGAAGCTTCACCTTTTCAAGCCCAGCAAGTATCTGACTTTCTCCGTACACGTGGATGGTGAACCCGACCACCATGACTTCTCGGTCTGTCGCGAGGGCGGCTATGAAGCGGCTATCGAAGGGATCCGGGCCGCCATGCAGGGCGGTTTCCGCGTAACTACCAACACCACTCTGTTCGACGGAGCCGATCCGAAGAGCGTGCGGCGATTCTTCGACGAGATGATGGCGCTGGGCATTGAAGGCATGATGCTTTCGCCGGGTTATTCGTACGATAAGGCGCCAGACCAGCAACATTTCCTCGGGCGCGGCCGGACACGGCGTCTGTTCAAGACGATTCTTTCCAATCGGAACCCGGAGTGGCGGTTCAATATGTCGCCCCTGTTCCTCGAATTTCTGATGGGTGAGCGGCATTACACATGCACTCCCTGGGGCATGCCGACATTCAATTTGTTCGGCTGGCAGAAACCTTGCTATCTGCTGCAGGATGGCTATGCGGATACTTTCGCGGAGTTGATGGAATCGACTGCGTGGGAGAAGTACGGCACGGAATCAGGCAACCCCAAGTGCGCCAACTGCATGGTGCATAGCGGATACGAAGCCTCGGCGGTGCACGACACCTTCAATTCGTTCAGAGGCTTTATGGCAACGGCGAAGGCGACGTTGTTCTCGCGCTACCCGAACGCCGAAGCTAAGCGGATGCTGGACGAAGAAGTGAAGCCGGTCCACGCGCCGGCCGGATTGGTTCAGATCGAGAATCGGCGGGAGACGGCGGAAGAGGTCGGTGCTTGACGCCTGCCGAAACTAAGGTCAATGTGGGTGTTAATCCCGGGGTTAATCCAGATGATCTTGAAGTTGCACCCGGCTTTGAACACGAACAACTCGAAGGCCGGATTTGGGAATCGGCGTCTGAGCCGGAGCTTCTCGAAGCCCTGGAGAAAGCCTTCAGCTATCGCGGCGACATCACGGTGATGCTGCGCGATGGATCGTCTTTTGAAGGCTATCTGTTCGACCGGACCATTGGCGCCACGCTGGCTGAATCCAAAGTGCGCCTGATGCAGAAGGACGGCCGCAAAACCACCATTGCCTGTTCCGTGATTTCGGGCCTGAAATTCTCGGGCCGCGATCCGGCTGCCGGCAAAAGCTGGGAAGCCTGGGTTAAGAAGTACTGGGAAAAGAAGGCGGCCGGCGAGAAGAATATCCAGATCGCGCCGGATAGCCTCGATTAGTCCTGCGTTCAATTGTGCCGACGGCGACTCAGCTTCCTCAATTTCCTCGACTTCCTGAACCTCCCTTTCTGTACGGCACTGCCTGGAAAGAAGACCGTACCGCCCAACTGACTGGCTTAGCGTTGCGGGCCGGATTTCGCGGCATCGATACAGCTAACCAGCGGCGGCACTACTTCGAGGCAGGTGTGGGTGAGGCGCTCGAAGAAGCCTACCGCTCGGGAGTCGTCAATCGCGGCGACCTGTTCCTCCAAACCAAATTCACTTACCGGCCGGGACAAGACCACCGCTTGCCTTACGATCCGTCCGCTGCGCTTTCCGTTCAGGTGGCCCAGTCGATGGCCAGTTCGCTGGAGCATCTGCATACCGGCTACATTGACAGCTTCGTTCTGCATGGACCCGCGTCCGCCCAGGGATGGTCGCAGTTTGATGTGGAGGTCTGGGCCGCCATGCGTATGGAGCGCGATGCCGGACGGACTCGAGTGCTCGGGGTCAGTAACGTCTCGTTAGGGCACCTGGAACAAATGGAAGCCAATGAACGCGAGTTGCCTGCGTTCGTCCAGAACCGATGTTATGCGCGTCTCGGATGGGATCGCGCGGTCCGTCAATTTTGCCTGGCACGGAATATTGTGTACCAGGGCTTCTCGTTATTGACGGCGAACCCCGAAGTGCTGCGGCAACCGGTGGTCCTTGGTGCGGCGGCGCGTCAGGGGGCCACGCCCGCCCAAATCGTATTCCGCTTTGCCCAGGCGATTGGTATGTTGCCGCTGACCGGAACATCTGATCCTGAACACATGCAACAGGATCTGGCGGCTTCGTCGCTGGTGCTCACGCCGGAAGAAGTGCAGGCGATCGAGACCATTTCCGGCTAGGCAATAATGCCGGTCACGTCGATTTTATGATGAGGTGAAAGGTAGTTAGCTGTCCAGCCCTGGCGGACGGGGTTATACTTCGGCCAATGGTTCCCTTGCGCGCTCAATCCGACTGGCTTCGTTTTGTAAAACGTCTGGTGGGTTTAACTGTGGTGCCGGGTTTGATTTTGCTGATGGCTTCCGTCGTCTTCGGCGCGGAGGCTCCTGCTTCGTTTACCGATGTAACGTCAGCTACCATCGCCCATGGATTCCGCGCGACGGCCGTCTACCTGAGCGACGCGGGTCAGCCTTTTGGCGGTCGTTTCATCCATCAGAAAACTGGCTTCACCCTGGATCTCATCCAGATCCAATCGGTCCCTCAGGCTTTCACCTGGACCAACACGTTTCCCGTGTCCGACAAAGGCGAGCCGCACACCCAGGAACATCTGCTGGTCGGGAAGGGTAATAAGGGACGCGCTCTGGCTGCCAGTGAAAGCATGACGCTGACCGAATCGAGTGCCTTCACCATGCAGCGCCAAACCTGCTATGACTTCAATACGAAAGCCGGCCTCGAAGTTTTCTACGATGAGCTGAAGTTACAACTAGACGCCCTTCTGCACCCCGATTACACGAATGAAGAAATCCGCCGTGAGGTACGCAACTTCGGCATCTCGGAAAACCCTGCCACACATCAGTTACGCCTCGAAGAAAAGGGCACCGTTTACAACGAGATGATCAGCTCGATGAATCAGCCCGCGTGGCCGCTATTCCGGCAGATCGGTATCGATACTTATGGCGCCAATCACCCACTGGCATACAACAACGGCGGCGAGCCTTCCGGTATCCGGCTCCTCAAACCCGAGGATATTCGTGCTTTTCATGCCGACCACTACTTCCTCGCCAATATGGGTTCGATTGTTTCTCTGCCCAAAGGTGAGACGGTGGATGCCGAACTCGCGCGCATCGACGTGATCCTTAACGCCGTTCAGCCCAATCCGGTAAAGCGGAAGGCGGAAAAGGAGTCCGATCTGCCGAAACCGCAGCCCGCACCGTCCGGAACCATTCAGATCGTCGATTTTCCCTTTGAAAACGATCAGCAGCCGAGCTTCGTTGGATTAGGATGGCCCGCCAACCGCCAACTTTCCGAGCGCGATGCGTTGTTGCTGAGTGTGTTCCTCGACAGCTTTGCCGGCGACGCCAGCACGGATCTCTATCGTCTGTTCGTCAGGGGCGCCACCCGCAAAATGGATATCGGCGCGGACAGTGTTTTCACCAATGTCAGTGAGGACGAAGGTTTTCCCGTCACCATTGGCTTCGATCATGTTGCCGCCGCCAATCTGAACGAAGCCAAAGTGAAAGAGATTCGAGCCCTGGTTGTCTCGGAACTGGAGCGCATTGCCGCACTGCCTGCGGGGTCGCCCGACCTCGCTGCTTTCAACGCCCTGGTCCGCTCCCGTTTGGTGGATGCTCGGCGCCAGCTCAGCAAGCTGGTGAATTCGCCGCCCGGGTTTGGCGCCCGCAGCACTTATGCGACCTGGATGGATCAGCTGAATCACCTGAACCGCGAGCCGGGCTTCCGCAAATCGGTCACGCAAAGGCCGGATATCGATTCGATCAGCGCTCTGCTCGACACGAAAGGCAACATCTGGCATGACCTGCTGCCGCGCTGGCACATCACCGGCGTGGTCCCCTGGGGTGTGGCGGCGCGACCCAATCCGGCGTTGCTGAAGAAGAATCAAGACGAGGCACTGGAGCGGACCGCGGCCGAGGCTAAAGTGCTCGAAGCCCGCTACAACCTCGCCGACGAACAAAAGGCCATCGCGCGCTATCAGACCGATTATGATTCCGAGAGCGCTCGTCTCGATACACTCTCGCGCGCCACTACCGGGAAATTCCTCACCTCGCCGCCCCTCACGCTGGATGAACAGCTGGAGTATCGCGAAACCAAATTACCCAGCGGAATTCCGGTGGTCTCGTCATTTTTCGACAACATGACGAGCGCGACCACCGCGATTGATCTGCGGCTTGACGCCGTTCCCGAAGCCGATCTGCCATTGATCTCGCTTCTGCCGGATCTGCTGACGGGCAGCGGCGTGATCGATAACGGCAAGCCGATCTCGTATGAAGAGATGCAGGAGTTGCTCCGCAAAGAGATCCTCGCGCTCAACGCAACCTTCAGCACGGATGTCCGCTCCAATCGCGTGGAGATTCAGATGGAAGGGGCAGGAAACGATCTGCCGGAGAGCCGAAGGGCTGTCGAATGGATGCGCCTGGCGCTCCTACATCCTGACTGGCGCCCTGAAAATCTGCCCCGGCTGCGCGACCTGGTCAGTCAATCCCTCAACCGCCTCCGTTCCACCATGCAGGGTCCGGAAGAAGCCTGGGTGATGAATCCAGTGATGGCTTATTGGAAACAATCGAAGCCGCTTTATCTTGCAACGGCTTCTTTCCTGACCCGTGCCTATAATGCCGACCGCCTGCGCTGGATGTTGGCCGACGCCGGCACGCCGGAGCAACGTGCGGCGCTCGCGTCCTTTCTCGCGACCCTGGCGGATGCGGCGAACACTCGTAATCGCGATGAACTCAAGCAGATGCTGGCAGCTATCTTGGGACCCGGTCCTCTGGCGCAGGATATTGCACAGGATCTGACCCGGTTGCTTGCCGATGTGCCCGATTCAACGCTGAAAAGCGACTGGCCCGCGCTGTGTAATCAGATCCGTGCCGATATCCTCGTAACTCCTGCGCGCACACTGGAGCGCCTCAATGCGATCCGGCAGGAAATGATTTACGCCTCGCGCTCCTGGCGAGTTGGCTCTCGCGCCAATCTGGATCAACTCGATACGGCCTTCGACTCGCTTATGTCGGATCTGCCGTCCCATAAGACTGCCACGGCCGCATATAGTGATGCGCGCTCGGTTGACCTGCGCTTGCACCAGCATCAGTCCGATTCCGCAGTGCCCCGCTTCGTCGGCCTTTACGATCCGAACCTAACCGGCGGTGTGATGGCTACCATCGTTCCGGCAACGTCATATGACGACACCGGCCGCGAAGCCCAACTCGACTATTTGGCTTCACGCCTCTTTTCCGGCTACGGGGCGCATGGCATTTTCACGAAAACCATTAGCGCGGGTTTGGCGTATAGCAACGGCATTCGCGGCAACCTGCGCGAAGGTTATACGGGTTACTACGCTGAGCGCATGCCGGAGATTCCGCAGACGCTGCACTTCGCCATCGATGTCGTGAAGAAAGGTCCTCGGGATCCCTCGATGCTGGAATATGTGATTGCACTGGCTTTTCAGGAATCGAATGCGGCCCAGGGATACGAAGCCCGCGCCCAGGCCATCGCGAATGATCTGGCCGATGGCATACCGCCCTCAAAGGTCAAACAGTTTCGCGAAAGCATTCTGACTTTGCGCAATCAACCGGACACAGCAGCGGAAGTCATGAAGCGGGTTGATTCTGCCTATGGCGCCATTCTCCCGGGCTATGGACCGAGAGCTAAGAACGTGCCGGGTGTGGTCTATTTCATCATCGGAAACGACAAGCAGTTCTCCGCGACCGACGCCGACGTTGCGGCCCGCGAAGACGAACACGTCTATCGCTTATATCCGCGAGACTTCTGGCTGTTGAATGCGCAATAAGCGCGCTTACATCTTGTAGCGGCCGAAATCGTCTTCGCCCAGGTTTTCCAGCAGACGTTTGAGTTCCTGATTGCCGCTGACCCGCTCGGCCACAGACCCTGCGTGTTTGGAATTCTTAAGCACGGAATCGTCGACGAAGATCGGACAATCGAGGCGAAGGGCCAGCGCCAGAGCGTCGCTCGGACGCGAATCGACGGAAATCAGTTCTCCGTTCCTCTGCACCCAGATGACGGCGAAAAACGTGTCATCCCGGAGTTCGCTGACGACCACCTTCTGTATGCCCGCATCCAGACCCAGCAGGAGCGTTTTGATCAAATCGTGCGTCATGGGGCGGGGCGTCGAAACCTTTTCGATTTCGAGCGCAATCGCGTTCGCTTCGTAGATTCCGACCCAGATGGGAAGCACGTTGGTGCTGCCTACGTCCTTCAGGATGACGATTGGCATGTTGGTCACCGGATCCATCATCAAGCCGCGAATCTTCATCTCGACTTCCATAGCTCAATTACATCACGTCGTCACATTATGTGGACGATCAGGCGGTGGCAAAGGTGGAAACGCTCTCACCGACCAGGGAGTGAGGGCCGGCGCGGGTCACGCGGACGGGTAGATATTTTCCGTTCAGGTCTTCTTCGCGTCCATGCGTAAAGTTCAGCGTGAGGTTCTGGGAAGTGCGCCCGATCCACTGTCCGAGGCTCTGTTTAAAGCCTTCGACGTTGACTTCTTCGACTTGCCCGACCAACTCGGAATTGCGGCGGATCTGAATGGCACGTTGCTTTTCCTGAACTACGAGGAGGCGGCGTACCTTCTCTTCTTCGGAAATGTGATCGGCCATCGCCAGTGCCGCCGTATTGGGGCGCTGCGAATATTTGAAGCCGAACAGGGAGTCGAACTCCACCTCGTCGAGCAGATTCAGCGTGTCCTCGAAATCGCGTTCTGTCTCGCCAGGGAAGCCGACAATGATGTCGGTCGTAATGGCGATCGGCCGTTTTGCGCTCTTCATCCATTCGATACGGCGCATATATTCATCGCGGGTATACAGGCGCTGCATCCCGGCGAGTATCCGCGAAGAACCGGACTGTACAGGCAGATGGACATGATTGCAGAGGTTCGGATTCGACTCGATCGCATCGATGATCGGCTTGACGAAATCCCGGGGATGCGAAGTGGTGAAGCGTACTCGCCGAATGCCGGGCACCTGTCCGACCCGGTCGAGCAGGGTCGCAAAGTCCCAACCGGCGGGCGAAGGATCGCGGTAGCTGTTTACGTTCTGGCCCAGCAACTGAATTTCGGTGTACCCGGACTCGGCCAGGCGGGTTGCCTCTTCGATGACGCTGGCGCTGGTGCGGCTCCGTTCAGGTCCGCGCGTGAAAGGCACGACGCAATAGGAGCAGCTCTTGTCGCAGCCTTCGATGATCGTGATGTAAGCCCGGTGAGGATTGTCGCGCCGCGTGAACGGGGTATCGAAAGCTTCCGGAGTATCGAGACTCAGGCCCGTGACTCGCTTGTTGCCGGCTTCCAGTTGAATCAGCATCTCGGGGAGCCGAGTATAGCTGGCCGATCCGGCGACGAGGCTCACATGGGGGGCGCGCTCGAAGATCTTCTCGCCTTCCTGCTGGGCGACGCAGCCAAGCACGGCGAAAACCTTGCCTTTACCGGTGCGTTTGAAGCTCTGTAAGCGATTGAAAACCTTCTGTTCAGCCTTATCCCGGATGCTGCAGGTGTTGTAGAAAACGTAGTTTGCTTCTTCAACGGTTTCCACCTGCGAATAGCCCTGTTGAAGCAGCGTCCCGATGACTTTTTCGGAGTCGTGGGCGTTCATCTGGCAGCCGAAAGTCTCGATATAGAAGGATTTTTCCACGTGTTTCCATTGTAGTTTGACTCGGGCGCTACAATACGGGTGAATGAAACGGGGCTTGCTTCTGCTGGCGATGGCAGCGCTCACCCTCACTGCGGGCGAGGCGGTCAAAACCTTCACCGGAACCGTCGTCGACAACCAGTGCGGCGCGAACTGCGCTACGTATTGTCCGCTCGTGAAGGGTATCCGTTATACCCTGCAAACGGGCGACGAAGCATTCGTTCTCAGTGACCAGAAAGCCGCGGCGCATTTCTCCGGTAAGAAGGTGACGGTTACAGGCACTGTAACCCCCAGCAATCGACTTAAAGTGGTCTCCATCGCGACGGCCAGATAGATGACCGAATCCGCCGCGTTGAAGCAGACACCATTGAATCGTGTGCACCGGGCTTCCGGCGCGAAGATGGTCGATTTCGGCGGCTGGGACATGCCTGTCCAATACTCCGGCATCGTTGACGAACACAATACCGTGCGCACCGGAGTCGGTTTATTCGACGTCAGCCACATGGGGGAAATCGAAGTGCGCGGACCGGAGGCGCTCCGGTTGATCGACCACGTTTCCACCAACTGGGCCGCGAAGCTGAAGCATGGCCAGGCGCATTATTCGGGCCTGCTCTACGAACACGGTGGTTTCGTCGACGACATCCTGGTTCATAAAGTAGCGGATGACTCATTCTTCATCTGCGTAAACGCGTCAAATCAGGAAAAGGATTTTGAGCACATCCGCGCGGCCAACACCTTCGGCTGCGAAGTTGATTTTGCCAGCGAGCGCTATGCGCAGATTGCGATTCAGGGGCCGAAGGCGGGTCTCGTCGCACAGAAACTGACGGACGTGGAACTCGGTGGGATTAAATACTACTGGTTCCAGGACGGGACATTCTCGGGCGTTCCCGCGCGCATTGCACACACAGGCTACACGGGCGAAGACGGCTTCGAAATCTATGTAGCGCCCGAGTACGCCGAGGCGGTCTGGGCCGCGATTATGGCGGCGGGCGCTGGATTCGGGATCAAGCCCTGCGGCCTGGGCGCGCGCAATACGCTGCGGCTCGAAAGCAAGATGGCGCTGTATGGGCATGAGATCGACGCATCCATCACGCCGCTCGAAGCGGATCTGGCATGGATCGTCAAATTCGATAAAGGCGATTTCGTCGGCAGCGCCGCACTGCGGAAGCAAGTGGAAAAGGGTTTGACGCGCAAGCTGGTCGGGTTCGAGATGCGTGGGCGTGGAATCGGCAGGGATGGCTACGAAGTTCGCATCGCAGGTGAGCCGGCTGGCTGGGTTACCAGTGGTTCTCCGGCGCCGTTCCTGAACAAGAACATCGGCCTTTGCTATCTGCCCATCGAACAAGCCCGGCCCGGCGTGAAGATCGAGATTATGATTCGAAACCAGCCTGTTGAGGCTGAGACCGTCCCCACACCTTTTTACAGGAGACCTTCGAAATGACGTACCCCGGCGAATTTCGCTATACAAAGGAACACGAATGGGTGCAACTGGCCGACGGCGTTGCGACGATTGGTATCACGTTTCATGCGCAATCGGAATTGGGCGACATCGTATACGTTGATCTGCCCAAGGCAGGCACTAAGGTCGAAAAGGGTAAGACGTTCGGATCGGTTGAATCCGTCAAAGCGGTGTCCGATGTTTACTCTCCTGTGACCGGGGAAGTAACCGAATCGAACGACCTGCTGTCGTCTGCGCCCGAGAAATTGAACGAAGATCCCCATGGCGCAGCCTGGCTGATTCGCGTCAAAACCACCAACGCGGATGAGATCGCGAATCTCATGCCCGCTTCCGAGTATCAGACCTATATAGGAGAGTAGCCACCGATTGCGATATCTGCCGAAGTCCGATTCCGAGCGCCGGGAAATGCTTCAGGCGTGCGGTCTCGAGTCAGCTGAAGAGTTGTTTGCCCAGATTCCGGAAGCAGCGCGTCTTGCTCAGCCGCTGAGGCTGGCGCCGGGGATCTCCGAATACGAGATCGTCGATTACTTCCGTGCGCGCGCCGACAAAACGGCCACCGGTTATGCGAGCTTTCTCGGAGCCGGCGTCTATAACCATTACCGTCCGGTGGTGGTGGACACGGTCGTTTCTCGTGGAGAGTTCCTGACTTCTTACACGCCGTACCAGTCGGAGATCTCGCAGGGAACGCTGGTTACGATCTTCGAATTCCAGACGCTGATTTGCCAGTTGACGGGCATGGATGTGGCCAATGCCTCCATGTACGATGGCTCGACCGCAGTGCCCGAAGCGGCCATGATGTCGGTCCGCGTGACCGGGCGTCAGAAAATTCTGGTGGCTCGCTCGGTTCATCCCGAATACCGCGATGTGCTGCGGACATACGCGAAGAACCAGGGGCTGCCAATCGAAGAGTTTGGTTACGACGCTTCAACGGGTCAGATCGACTTTGCGGATCTGGAAAAGAAGCTGGACAAGCAGACGGCGTGCGTCATTATCCAGTCTCCGAACTTCTTCGGAATCGTGGAGGAAACGCGAAGGGCGGCGGAACTGGCACATGCCGCCGGAGCGTTGCTGGTCTATACATTTTCGGAAGCGGTTTCGCTGGGGCTGCTGACGCCTCCGGCCGACGCGGACATCGTCGCTGGTGAGTTGCAGTCTTACGCGATCTCGCCCAGCTATGGTGGACCCTATGCCGGGATCATTGCAGCCAAAGAGAAGTTCATTCGCCAGATGCCGGGCCGGCTGGTGGGCCAGACCGTGGATGCGAACGGCAACCGCGCATTCTGCCTGACGCTGGCAACTCGCGAACAGCATATCCGGCGTGAAAAGGCGACCTCAAACATCTGCACCAATCAGGCCTTAATCGCTCTGATGGCAACGGTGTTCATGGAGCTTTACGGTAAGCGGGGGTTGCGGGAACTGGCTGAGCAGAACCTTTCGAAATCGCATTATCTGGGGTCGAAAATTAAGCCTCTTTTCAGTGGTCCGTACTTCAACGAGTTTGTGGCTGCCAGCAAGTCTTCCGCCGACGAACTCAATCGGAGGTTACTGGATGACCGGATCATCGGAGGTCTCGCCCTGAAGAAGTTCTATCCGGAGTTGGGTGAGGCCGTGCTGCTTTGCGCGACAGAGATGACGAAGCGGAAAGATATGGATCGTCTGGCGGAGGTGTTTGCGGCATGATCAACAAAGTTCGCTCTCATCCCAGCCAGAACGAAGGTTTGATTTTCGAGCGCAGCTCACCCGGCAAGATCGGTTATCAACTGCCGGATCTGGATGTTCCCGCAGTCGATCCTGTCGCAGCCCTGGGCGCGGCTCACGTTCGCGATGAGATCGCCGGGTGTCCGGAGGTGAGCGAGGTCGAAGTAATCCGTCATTTCACGCGCCTCTCGACCTGGAACTATGCGATTGACCTCGGGATGTACCCGCTGGGTTCGTGCACCATGAAGTACAACCCGCGTATCAATGAAGCTGTCGCGCGCATCGAGGGCCTGGCGTGGGCGCACCCGTATCAGCCCGAGAGTTTGTCGCAGGGGGCGATGGAGGTGATCGCTCACCTTGAGGACGCCCTTTGCGAGATTACCGGGCTTGACTCGATTACTTTACAGCCTTCGGCCGGCGCGCATGGCGAACTGACCGGCATTCTACTGATTCGGGCTCTGCTTGAATCACGAGGCAACGCACGGAAGACGATTTTGGTACCGGATTCCGCCCATGGGACGAATCCCGCGACAGCCGGAATCGCCGGATACGCGGTGCAGAATATTTCGTCGAACCAACAGGGCATGATCGATCTGGAACAACTGGATCGGGTCACCGATGAGAACGTAGCGGCACTGATGGTGACAAATCCCAACACGCTGGGAGTGTTCGAGGAGAGCATTGCACGCGCTGCCGAGATCATGCACGCCAAGGGTGCGTTGGTCTACATGGACGGCGCCAACATGAATGCGCTGGCGGGAATCGCTCGTCCGGGAGATTTCGGCATCGACGTGATGCATCTGAATCTGCACAAAACCTTCTCGACACCGCATGGCGGCGGCGGTCCAGGAGGCGGTCCGGTGGCGGTGGTCAAGGCGCTTGAGCCGTTCCTGCCGATTCCGCGCCTGGTGCGTCTCAAAGACGCGCTGACATGGGATTACGATCGCCCGCAGAGCATCGGTAAGCTACGCGCCTTTTACGGTAATTTCGGCGTGCTGGTGCGTGCGCTGGCTTACATTCTGGCTCATGGCGGTCCGGGTCTGCGCAACGCAACTGTGGATGCGGTGCTTAATGCGAACTACATCCGGCACAAACTGCGCCCTTACTTCGATCTGCCCTACGACCGGCCCAATATGCACGAGGTCGTGTTCAGCGACGATCGCCAGTCGGCCAAAGGCGTTAAGACGGGCGACATCGCCAAACGGCTCATCGATTACGGATTCCACCCCTACACGGTGAGCTTTCCGCTGATCGTTCACGGCGCGCTGATGATCGAACCGACCGAGACGGAATCGAAGAACGAACTGGACCAGTTCATCGACGCCATGACTTCGATCGCTAAGGAAATCGACGAGACCCCGGAGTTGGTTCTGAAGGCTCCGCACTCCACGCGGACGGCTCGTGTCGATGAGGTTACAGCCGCGAGGAAACCAATTCTGCGCTGGAAGCCGACTGCGTAGAACTTATTGCATTACAGCTTGCTGGGTCAGAGCGATGGCCCCGCGTTCACGCAGGCCATTGAGCGCCAGACCATAGCGTCCGCGGACACCGGTTTTCTCGAAGATATGCTTCAGGTGGATCTTCACCGTTCCGGTCTGAATACCAAGATTATGCGCGATTTCGCGATTGCGCAGGCCTCGTTCCACTAATCCGGCGACTTCGCGCTCGCGGGGAGTGAGGTCTGTCCGGCGCGACTGAAACAGCCGGTCAGTAGTCCCAAAAATTCCATCTTCCAGCCAGGTGCTGCCTGAAGTTACGGAGCGCAGACAGGTCAGAAACGTATCCGCATCGGACGTCCGGCGGAGAACCCCGCGGGCACCGGCCTGCAGCAGACGCAGAGCCTCCGATTCATTAATCCCCGCGCCCCACACGACGGCAGCGGTAGTGCTGTTCAGCGCTGCCAGGTTGGCCAGCCAGGTAGTGATGGCAAATGTGCCCAGCGCTTTATCCAGAAGCACCACGGCCGGTGTCATTCCTCGGGTCAACTCCATGGCCGCTTCAAGTGAGGAAACCGCCCCGGCGAACCGGAGATCACCCGCTTGTGCCAGGACGCCGCGCACGCCTTCAATGGCTACCGGTTGGGTGTCACACACCAATACCGTCTTCATTACCGGATTATTCATCGGCTTTACCTCGTTGAGATGTATCGGCTGATCCGAACTGAAACATTAGTGCTTCAGTGCGAGGAATATCTCAATTTTTACTTGAGGTTAATAGTGCCACGGCATAGCTCGGAGCCACAACTGCAGGGTATGCGTTCGATGTCTTTGGCGAAGTGGTAGTCGATGGTCAGTTCTTCGCCTTTGCGAATGGCGCGCCGGGTCAGATAAACGATGCGTTGGCCGCGTATCTCGGCTTCGACGTTCGGATCGCAGCGGTGGTTAATGAATTGCGCACCGCTGCCGCCCACGGCACCGTCGAGGGTCCAATAGTTGTCCAGAGTAAAGAGATAGATCATGCGCCCCTGCTCTTCGCTGCGGCGTTTGGTTTCGCGGCGACTGATCCGTTCGCCGGTGTATTCCATGACCTTTCTGCGGGCGGGAATGTCTTCGAGCGCGAAGACGCCCCAGCGGTGGATCTTCGAGGGCTTAATCTTCAGCCGAAAGCTGGCGTAGCGTTCATCGATTTTTGGGGTATCGGCTTTCGGGTTATCAGCGCCGGGGGATTCGCGTTTCACGAAATCAGCGGAACCCTTCCCTGGGGATGTCCCTGTGGACGCGACAGTCTTACTCCTGGGCATTCCCCGCATTGTAGCGGGAACGATATCGTTTTGAGAAGAGGCTTCGCATGAAAGCCGTACAAATTAGTGGCCGGCCGAGCGTTATGCTGGCTGGGACGCAAATGTTCTCACTCAAATCGAAGACCGCTTTGGTCACAGGAGCCGGACGTGGCATTGGACGAGCGATCGCAACGCAACTTGCGGCGGCCGGTGCAAACGTGATGCTAACCGATCTCGATGCCGCACCTCTGTCCGATGCCGTGGCATTGCTTCCGGAGGCCCGGTCGCTGGCCGGCGACATGACGGACCCCTTTTTCCCGCAAATGCTGGTGGGACAGACGCTGGCGGAATTCGGTGGTATCGACATCATTGTCAACAATGCCGGGTATACGTGGGATAACACGATTCAGAAAACCAGCGATGAGCAGTTTCAGGCCATGCTCGACATTCACATAGTCGCCCCGTTCCGGCTGCTGCGAGCGGCGGCGCCGTGGATTCGTGACACGGCTAAGCGGGAAGCCGCGGAAGGCCGGGGCGTCAATCGAAAAGTCGTCAACATTACGTCGATCGCAGCCACTGACGGCGGGGCGGGGCAGGCCGGCTACGCTTCCGGTAAGGGCGCCATCATCGGGCTCACACGGTCTCTGGCCAAAGAGTGGGGGCGGTATCGGGTGAATGTGAATGCGGTGGGCTTCGGGCTGATCGGCACGCGGCTGATAGAGCCGTTCGGCGACGATTCGAAGATTGAGGTGAAAGGCCACGAGATTCGCGTGGGTGTCCAGGCGGGGTTACTGGAAAAGGTAGTGGCGGCAAGTCCACTGGGCCGGGTGGGGACGGTGGAGGAAGCGGCTGGACCGGTTCTATTCCTCTGCTCTCCCCTCAGTGACTTCATAACCGGTGAAGTGATTATGTGTACCGGCGGAATGCATTTCTGATTGGCGTTACCCTCCTTTAGAGAGTTCCAGCAACCTCAGCCAGGCTTCGTAGCGGGGGCCGCCCGCTTCGCGAATGGCGCAGTCCGGTTCCGCGTTGTGGGTGCAGTCGTTGAAGCGACAGCGTGCTCCGCTGAATTCCGGAAAGGCCGCCTTCAGTTCGTCAAGGGTCACCGGACCCAGCCCGAACTCCCGGATACCGGGCGTGTCGATGATGCGTGCGCCATTCTTCAGGCGATAGAGCCGCGATGCCGTGGTCGTGTGACGACCCTTGCCCGTCTCTTCGCTCAGGGACCCGACACGAGCCTGATCTACTTCAGTAAGTGAATTCAGAAGCGAGCTTTTGCCCACGCCGCTGTGGCCGGTGAGAACAGCGAGGCTGCCGGCGAGCCAGTCGCGAAGCTCGTCGATTCCCTGGCCTGTCTTCGTCGAACAGCGCACCATCGGTATGGCATAGCCTTCCACGGCAGACGTATCTGTGGAGAGGTCGGTTTTGTTGATGCACAGAATGGCTTGAATCCCCGCACGCGCCGCGGCGATCATGTAGCGGTCGATCAGACCCGTGCGCAGCGGCGGGTTGGTTATTGCCGCGACGATCACCATGCGATCGACGTTCGCCACGATTACCCGCTCACGCCGTTCATTGACCGGGTCGGTTCGGGTGAGAATGGTCCGCCGCGGCGCGATTCCGCAGACGCTGTCGTTCAGGACGGAAACTTCATCGCCCGGTACCACAGGGATCTCGCAGCGGACGTGGCGAATGGACCCTTCGATGTCGACGCTGCAGAGTCCTGGACCAATGCCGATAACAAGTGCGTTTAGTTCGCCTGCCTCCGTCGCGGTCGGCTTTGCCTGTGCTGCCAGAAGCTTCTGCCGGCGCAGCAAATCTTTCCGGCTTTTATCACCTTCACGCATTCGCGGAACACAGTGGGCACACTATCAGAACGTGCCTGCAACGAGAATAATCACATAATCAGGGTATCGAAAGGCGTCGCGCGCCGGAAGTGCCACAGAGGGACGTACGATTGAATGGCATCGGCATACGATTTTAAATCGTATAATTTCCTGCTGCGGCTAACATTCCCTCTGATGTCGCCGAGTTCGGCATCCTGACAGTCCTCTGGCGTTCCGGGCCAAGCACTGTGCGCGAAGAACACAACGCTTAGTCAAAGAACACAGGCTACACCAGCACACTCAAGCAGATGCAGGTAATGCACGAAAGGGGCCTGCTGAAGCGCTGCGAGCGGTATCGATCTCACCTCTACGAATCTGCCGTTACAAAAGATGAAGCGCAGGCGCTGTTCGCCGGCGAGTCTCCAGAAGTCCCGGCAGCGAAGCAAGAAGCAGGGCTAGTGTCGCCCAAAAGCAAAACACCCGTCAGCGCAGAGCCAACGGGCGGTCAAGCTACTAATGGGAATCCGGGAGCCACACCAGCGGCGATGCCTGCTCCGACCGCCGAGAACGTCTCCGCCAAAGAATAAACGAATACGAGCGAATAGTCAGTCATTTCAGCCTCCATTGCCCGAAGTGTCAGGCTTCTTAGTACAGCAAGCAACCAGACAAACAAAAGCCACAGACAGCCGAACCAAGCACCCAAGGAATCGAACCCTACCTGAATTCCCCCGGAACCCCTACTGTATCACCGCCAGAATCCGTTAAATGCGGATCGGCCACCGAGCGTGAGAGAGGAATTGGGGGGACGATCATCCCGCCGTTTTCGTTCATGAGAAGGAGCGGCTGGATGTGAAGAAGTTCGAGGAAGAGCGGAGCAATCAGGGCGGCCGGGCTACCCACCGCAGATGATGTTGATGATCTGGCGACGCTGTAGGGTCCGCCATTGGGTCCGTTGGGCACGTTGCCGAGCCCTGGTTTGCCCACATTGCGGAAAAACCTTCTGCGCGCCGGATCAGTGACAGTTTTCAGGATGCCGGCTATTTGAAGGTGACTTTCATTTTTCCGGCAGGCGTGGTCCAGGTGAGCACCAGATTTTTGGGCTTCTCTTTTTCAAGCGGGAAGAACAGCAGTCCGGTTTCGGACTCGGCGGTGGTCTTCTCTTCCAGAATCTTCTTTTTTAAGAGTTCGAGTGCCGGATCGGGCTCTGCGTCGTCTTTGACTTCATTACGGGACCCATCGATTTCGCCGGAATGCGGGGACGGGGCACCCATGCCAGGCGAAAAGATGGGACCCGCCATGCCGCTGACCCTGCCTTTTTTGTCTTTAACGCCTTCGTTGACGCGATGAACCACCAGTTCACCGGCGCCGCCGATTTGGGAAGCCGCAAACGGTCCACCATGTTCGCCGGTCGATTCCGAACGGAGGTAGAAGTCGTCCAGGTGGACGGGCAACGGCTTGCCGTCTTTCGGCGTGAGTTTTACTTCAAGCACGGTGAACTGGTTATCGAAATCCGTATTGAAGATAGCCCGGATGTCTTCCCCTTCGAGAATAGTTGCGGTGAGGGAAGAGCTGGCGTCACTACCGTCGCCGTGCGCCAGTTTACGATCGGCGCTGAAAGCCGTCGAAAGAGCTATCGAAAAGAAGAGTGTCACGCGCAGCAGAGACATGGGGGAATTATAACGACAATTGCGCCAGAATCGCGCCGGTGAGAGCCAGCGAGGCGATGCCGAGGAGCGTTCCGAGAACAATTCCCGCCAGAACATCGGTGAGATAGTGCAATCCCAGAATGACGCGGGAAGCGGCGATACTGAGCGCGCAGAACAGCAGTACAGGCATGAGTTCCGGATAGGTCAGACCGACCGGCACGGTGATGGAGAACGCGGAGATGGTATGGCCGGAAGGGAAGGAGAACCTGTCGTGCGGCAGCAATCTTGACCAGCGGTGGGATTCGAGGGCACAGGGGCGTTCACGGCCGAACAAGCGCTTGAGTACGAAGAACGTGAGTAATCCGGCGCCCACTGCCAGCAGACCGGAGGTGAGGGCCAGCAAGCGGCGGTCTCGACCGAAGGCCAGAAGCAGAAGACCGAGGGCAATCCAAAGCCATCCGTCACCTGCCCGAGCGGCCCAGGTCATCCAGCGCCTGATCCATAGCGGCGCCGGCCACTGGTTCAGGTGGTGCATCAACCGGCGATCTCCTGCCAGAATATGTCCCCACATAAGGAGAAAGCGCTGCTGATTCGATTGTACGCCGTCGCCGTGATGGGCTATGGGAGAATCGTCACGAATGAAAACACTCGAGCTGGTGTTTTTCGATGCCGGCGGAGGGCATCGGAGCGCCGCCAACGCCTTATGCGAAGTGGTTCGGAGGAGCGACAGGCCGTGGAACATGCAAATGATGAATCTGCAGGAACTGCTGGACGAAATGGATGTGTTCCGCAAGCTCACCGGCATTCGGTTACAGGACATTTACAACCTGATGCTACGGCGCGGATGGACGCTGGGTTCGCCGACGCTGATGAAGGGAATGCACGGCGTAATACGAGTGCTGCACTCGCAACAGGTGAAACTGCTGACCGGTTATTGGAAAGATCGGCGGCCCGACATGGTGATATCGGTGATCCCGAACTTCAATCGCGCATTGTTTCAGGGCATGGCGCGGGCTTTGCCGGGAATTCCGATGGTCACGATTCTGACGGATATGGCGGATTACCCTCCGCACTTCTGGATTGAGCGGCAGCCGCAATATCTGATCTGCGGGACGGAACGCGCGCGCCGGCAGGCTCTCTCGATGGGACATGCGCCGGAACGGGTTTTCCTGACATCCGGTATGATTCTGAATCCGAAATTCTATGAGCCGGTCGAGGTGGATCGGGGTCGGGATCGCAAGGCTTTGGGCCTTGATCCGGCCAAACCGACGGCTCTGATGATGTTCGGCGGAGAAGGTTCGGCCGCCATGCTGGAGATTGCGCGGCTTCTTGATACCGCCGATGCCGCCGCGGCCGGTCTGGATCTGCAGATGATCGCGGTATGCGGTAAGAATGCCCGGCTGGAGCAGAAGATGCGTGCAGCCGCGTGGAAAATGCCCATGCATATTGTGGGCTTCACGCGAGATGTCCCGAAGTTTATGCGGCTGTCGGATTTCTTTATTGGAAAGCCGGGGCCGGGCAGTATCAGTGAAGCGGTGGCGATGGGACTGCCGGTTATTATCGAACGCAACAACTGGACGCTGCCGCAGGAGCGCTATAACGCGGATTGGGTGGAAGAACAGGGCGTCGGGATCTCGCTGCGTAGTTTCGGGCGAGGCGTGGTGGATGCGGTCCGGAAAATGCTGGACCCGGCTGCACGGAGCGCTTTTCAGACGCGTGTGGCCGCGCAAAAGAATCGAGCGGTATTCGAGATCCCGGAAATTCTGGAGAAAATACTAGCGGACAGTAACGGCCGCTAGTATTTTCCGGAATGACCGGACGATTCAGTCGATTTAATGGCTGTGGCGTCGATTGATTTAATGGCTATCGCCATCGTGATCGACGTCGCCGCCTCCGCTGGCTGCTTTGGCCTGTTGGCTTAAGTGGACCGAATCTTCCGGCGTTTTTGAGGCTGCCGGCTGGGGTTGCTGTCGGACCTGGTTGGTGCCTGAAGGAATGGCACTGGCGGACGAGATTGCACTAATCAAAGGAAAACCTCCAGTTGTCTTATCGGCACTTTCGCGTCGGAGTTTAATTTTCGCCGGGCGCTCATCTAAAAGGGGCATGTAATAACATCTAACGGGAGAGGTATCTCATGAAAAATTTCAAAGTACGCGGCGTGGCCCTTTTGGTGGGCTCGGCTGCCGCTTTTGTGCTGATGTCGGGAAGCGCCGTGGCGCAGAAGCTCGAGGCAAGCGCTCAATTCTGCGACGATTTCGACCAAACCGTAATCGTTCAGGGCAAACTGGATCAGGCGTCAAAATACCTGACCGATGATTTTGTGGAACACAACGTCCGCATGCTGGCCAACGGCCTGGGACCATTCGTCGAAAAGATGAAAGCGTTTCAGGCGGCGAATGCGGCGCGCGGAGGCGGCGGCAGAGGTCGCGGCAGAGGCGGTCCGGCACCGGTAAAGACGGTTTTCTCGCACGATGATGTAGTGGTATTTATCTCGGTCACACCCGAGCGTGACGATCCGGCCAATGCTGGTCAGAAGCTGCCCCCGTCGACTCATTTCGACGTGTATAAACTTCGCGGCGGCAAGATCTCCGAGCACTGGGATTAACCGGGATTAACCGGGATTAATCAGTCAGCAACGCGGTTGAATAACGAAGCGGAGGCATGGCTTAAACCAACCTCCGCTTTTTCTATTTCCCACGGTTCGCCGAGCAACGGTAACAGCGTGTTGTTCCTGGCCAGAACCAGTTGCACGTCGCCGATCTGGCGTTCACGGAAAGCCCCTTCGCAATAGGCCAGGTAGTAATCCCACATGCGGATGAAGGGTTCATCGAAACCGAGCTTCCGCACTTCCGCGCGGTGTTCGTTAAAGCGTCGGCGCCACTCCGCCAGAGTGAAGGCATAATGCATGCCGATGTCTTCGAGATCGAAAAGCGAAAGTTTGGTGGATCGCACGAGAGAACTCAGAATTTCGCGGACGGATGCCAGTTCGGAGCCGGGGAAGATCCGCTGCTGAATCCAGTCGCTGCCGCGGCAGTATTGCCGGAAGCGGTGCTCATTCATGGTAATGGTCTGTATGGCGAGTGAGCCGCCGGGCGTAAGCAGGCGATCGCAGGCGCCGAAGAAGTCGTCGTAATGTTCGAGTCCCACGGCCTCAAACATCTCAATGCTTACGAGCTTGTTCCAGGTGCCGTTGAGCTTCCGGTAATCCTGCTGGAGGAGAGTAATTCTGCGGCAGGGCTCGCCTGATGCGGCGAAGAGTTCCTGGGCGTAATCGTGTTGTTCACGGCTGATAGTGGTAGTGGTCACGTGACAGCCGTATTCGCGGGCGGCATGTAAGGCGAAGGCTCCCCAGCCAGTGCCGATTTCGAGTACACGGTCGCCCGGTTCGAACCTGAGCTTGCGGCACAGACGGTCGATTTTTTCGATCTGGGCGTCTTCGAGGCTGGTCTCGGCAGTCGGGAAAATCGCGGACGAGTAGACCATGTTGCGATCGAGGAACAGCCGGAAGAAATCGTTGCTGAGATCGTAGTGGGCGCCGATGTTGCGGCGGCTGCCGTCGATGGAATTATGATTCCTGCGGTGGGACCAAAGCTTGAGCAGCCGGCTCGCCCAACTGAGCAGAGCGCTGCCGGACTCGAGCTGCTTCAGATTGCGAATGGCCAGGCGGATCATGGCGACCGGATCGGGTGAAGACCAATCTCCATCCACCCAGGCATCGCCCGCGCCGTCTTCGCCATTCAGCAAAACGCGCGAAAAGAAGCGTTCGTTGTGAACGACTACGGTAGCCGACAGGTCGGAATGAGGATCGCCAAAGCGGTGCGATTCGGCGCCGGTGATGAGTTCCAGTGAGCCGCCGCTGATCCCCTGCAGCATGCGGAAGACAGTCTTTTTCCAGAATTCGCTCATTTACTATGCGGCGCCTCCTTCGGTAGCGGATCACGGTCTGGGATGCGATCCGGATGCGTGAAGACGGGGACTCGTTTGGCCCAGAGCCGCAGCGCTTCCCAGTGAATCGCCGCGATCACTTTGGCCGTCATGGCGGGGTGACGCAATAACGCGCTCGTAAGCGTGCCCGCAGTCCAGGGCCTGCGATCGAGAGTCAGAGTGGCGTCGAAAAAGCCCTGGCCATTGTCGAGAGTATTCATATGTGCAATCAAACGCTCGGCGGGTTCGGTGACGACAAATTCGTAATCCAGATTCATCGCCATGAAGGGCGAAACGTGCATGGTTTTGGGGCATCGGAAGCGCAAAGATTCGCCGTCGCCGAAAGCGTTCCAGTCGCCCAGCCAATAATTGCGGCTTTCGCCAAACGTACTGTTCACTTCAGCCATGACGATTGGCTTGCCGCCGGCTTTTTCATAGCAGAAGAAAAACGAAATGGGATTGAAGCAATAGCCCAGATAGCGGAGGTGTGTGAGAAGGAGGATGGGTCCATCCGGTAAGCGGATTCCCTGTTGCGCGGCGTCGTGTGTCAGGCGCTGGCGCAGGCTTTGCGCGGGGTCGCCGAAATGGTCGGCCTCATGGAAGCTGGCCCAGTTGAATCGGTTATAGGAACTGAAGCGGGATCGTGCCATCGTCTGCGGAATCGCATCGATGTCGAGCAGCACCATGAAGAGTGAATAGGTGAATTGGTGCGGCGTGGGACGGAAGCGGCGGTGCCGCAACTTGCCGGTATAGAGAGCGGGCTCGTGGAGGACGTTCACGGTGTCGCTCCCATTTCTATTCCCAAGCTCTGTGCGACACGCTGGGCGGATTTTACGCCGTCCTCGTGGAAGCCGTAAAACCACCAGGCGCCGCAATAGTGGGTACGATTGTGACCGCTGATTTCAGACCACCGGCGCTGTGCTGCAATCGCCTGACGGTCGAATATCGGGTGGCAGTAGACCATGCGGCCCAACACCTTCTCCGGCGCTACCGAGCCATTCGAATTCAGACTGACGCAATAGTCTTCTTTTACTCGGAGAGCCTGCAGGCGGTTCATGTGATACGTCATGGTTACGCCGCCGCCTGCTTCGAGCAAGTAGTTCCACGAAGCCCGTGCGGCTGGCCGGCGTGGCAGAAGACGTGAATCGGTGTGGAGGCAAACCTCATTGCGGCTCGTGCGGAAATGCTGCAGCGTTTCGCGTTCGGTTTCGGTAGGCTGAGCTAACAGAGGCAGGATCTGGTTGCCATGACACGCGAACACGACCTCATCGAACTGCGCGGCTGGCCGGTCCGCAAACTGAAGGCTGATTCCATCGGCGCCGCGAACCACCGCGGTAATGTCGGCATTCACGTGAAGACGCTTCGCAAACGGCGCGCAGAGCGGTTTCAGGTAGGCCTGACTGCCGCCGCGCAGTGTCTTCCACTTCGGATGTGTATGGATCCCCAGCATTCCATGGTTATGAAAAAAGCGGATCAGCGTGAGGGCAGGGAAGTGATTCATATCCGAAGGCGGCATGGACCAGATGGCGGACGCCATGGGATAGAGGTAGCGCTCGATGAACCGTTGGTCGAAGCGGCCGGCGTCGAGGTAAGCCGCCAGGGTGATTTCTTCGCTGCCTGGTTCATTGAGAAGGCGCGGAGCCTCGCGATTAAACCGCATGATCTCGCGCAGAAGTGAAAAATGGCGAGCCCGCGCGATGTTCCGCCGCTGCGCGAAGAAGCCACTCAGGCCTCGGCTGGAATACTCGAAATCTTCGCGGCGGGAAGTGACGGCGAAAGACATGTCGCTGGGCTGTGTTTCGATGCCTAGTTCGCGCATCAGAGCGCAGAAGCCTGGATAGGTCCGGTCATTATGGACGATGAAACCGGTATCGACCGCCAGCGGCCCCTGGCTGGAATCGACGGTCACGGTGTGAGTATGGCCTCCAACGCGAGGATCTTTCTCGAAGACCGATACCTCGTGTTTGCGGCTGAGATACCGGGCGGCCGCAAGTCCTGAAATACCCGATCCAATAACGGCGATCCGGCTCATGCCGCTTCCGATGTACGCGTCGCGGCAGGCAAAGGACGAAATGGCCGCATGTCGCGCACCAGACCCAGCCAGGCGAACGCTTTCAGCACACCGTACGTGATGTCGATCTCCCACCAATGCAGGCCCTGGCGGCAACTGCCGGGCGAATAGTGATGGTTGTTGTGCCAGCCTTCGCCCAGCGTCAGGAGTGCCAGGAACCAGTTATTGCGGCTCTGATCCGCGGTGTCGAAACGTCTCGATCCGAAAAGATGCGCGAAGGAATTGATGCTGAACGTCCCGTGATAGAGCAGGACGGTCGAGACGATGTAACCCCAGAAAAACGCCGGCCAGCCGCCCAGCAGTTTGAGGATGATGGCGAAGATAGTGGTCGGTATCCAGTGATGCCGGTCGAGCCAGCGCAGTTCGGGGTAGCGATAGAACTCCGTCATCTGAGCGGGGTCATAGTTATCGTGCCGGTTCGAAATGACCCAGCCGGCGTGGGACCACCAGAAGCCGTCGCGCCAGGGGGAATGCACGTCGCCCTCACGGTCCGATTCGCGATGATGATGGCGGTGATGGGAAGCCCACCAGAGCACGCCCTTCTGGGCCGAAGTCTGAGCCAGAAACGCCACGGCGAACTGAGCGGCACGACTTAATTTATAGCTGCGGTGGCTGAAATAACGGTGATATCCGGCGGTGACGCCGAACATTCGCAGCGCGTAGCATCCGACGACCAGAGCTAGTAATTTCCACGAAATGGGTGCCCAAAAGACAGCCAGCACGGCTAAGTGCAGCAACAGGAATGGAACGATCGCCCCCCAACGATACGAATCCCTCATGAGATATCCTTCAATCGTAGCTCAGGCAAATGCAATCGTAGGGTAGGCAAACCGCACGACCTCACTCGTGGTCCCCCCGATAAAGAAAAATCATGAAAACCGTTCTTAGGCTCGTTTTCGTAAGCATTTTTGTCTGGATGCTTATTACTACGATCAACACCAGTCTTCGGATGACCTTGAGGAACGCGTGACCTTCTGGATGCTGGCGCTGTGGGGAACGGCATCGGTCGCAACCCTGATGCTCATCCTCTGGGCGATCCACCTCTATCTGAAGAACGCGGCCATTGTCGATGTCGGATGGGCTATCGGCACCGGAGGTCTGGGCGTTTTTTATGCCATTCTCATCCCCGGCGATCTGCACCGGCGGTTACTCGTTGGAGCCATGACGGGCATCTGGGGGCTGCGCCTGGGTCTTTACCTGCTTTTCACACGGATAATCGGCCATGAGGAGGAAGGCCGGTATCGCGCACTACGGCGTGAATGGAAAGACAATCTGCCGCTTAAGTTCCTGATCTTCTTCGAGTTTCAGGCAGTGCTCTGTACCGTGCTGTCTTTTCCCTTCCTGCTTTCCATACTGAATCCCGCGCCGCGGATCGGCTGGCTGGAATGGCTGGGCGCGGGAATATGGCTGGCGGGCATGACGGGGGAAGCCATCGCGGATGCCCAGCTTGCGGCGTTTAAACGAAAGAAGGCCAGCCGCGGCCACACCTGCCAGGCAGGGCTTTGGCATTACTCACGCCATCCGAATTACTTCTTCGAATGGCTGATCTGGGTTGGCTTCGGCCTTCTCGCGCTGGCGGCCCCGCATGGGTATCTCCGGCTGGTCTCGCCTGCGCTGATTCTGCTGTTCTTGTTGCGCGTGACCGGAATTCCCGCTACGGAAGCTCAGGCTTTGCGCACCCGGGGTGAGGAATATCGCCGTTATCAGCAAACGACCAGTCCTTTCATCCCCTGGTTTCCGAAGTCGAGGCCTTCCTGAATGGCCGCCTGGTATGAATCGATTCTGGAGCGTGATCGAATACCCGACCCAGCCATCCGCTGGTCGATCCGGCGTCTTCTCAAAGAGCGGCTGAAGGAAGAATCCGGACGCAGTCTCGATCCTCTGATCGGCGTCCTCAAGTCGAGTGCCATCGCGGTCAATACTCCCGATGCTAACCGCCAGCACTATGAGGTGCCGGCCAATTTCTTCGGTCTCGCGTTAGGCGTCCGGCGCAAATACAGTTGCTGCTATTGGCCGGAGGGAGTTACGACGCTTGACCAGGCCGAGGAGCGGTCTCTCGCGCAGATTGTCGAGCGCGCGCAAATCGAAGACGGCCAGCAGATCCTCGAGCTCGGCTGCGGCTGGGGATCTCTATCTTTGTATCTTGCGGAAAAGTTTCCTGACGCGCGCATTCTGTCCGTCTCGAATTCGAACAGCCAGCGCGAGTACATCGAAAAGGAAGCGCTCCGCCGCAATCTCACGAACCTGAGCGTTCGCACGGCAGATATGAATGTTTTCGATCCCGCTGGCACGTTCGATCGCGTAGTTTCCATTGAGATGTTTGAGCATATGCGGAACTATCAGGAATTGTTTCGCCGCATCGCGACGTGGATGAAACCGAACGGTCTGCTGTTCGTACATATCTTCTGCCATCGGCGCATAGCTTATTTATTTGAAGACCGGGGCGATTCCGACTGGATGGCGCGCCACTTCTTCAGCGGCGGTATTATGCCCAGCGACAATCTGTTCGATCGATTCCAGCACGACGTTCGCATCGTCGACCGCTGGCAGCTGGACGGAGCGCACTACCAGAAGACCTCCGAAGCCTGGCTGGAGAATCTGGACGCCCACCGCGATGAAGCGCTGAAGTTATTTGCGGAAGTTTACGGCGCCACCGATGCGCTGAAGTGGCTGGTTCGCTGGCGCATCTTCTTCATGGCTTGTGCTGAACTGTGGGGATACCGGGGCGGATCCGAATGGATCGTCTCCCACTATCTTTTCCAGCCCGCCCGCTAACTCTCGATCCCAATCTGCGTCAGGCGGTATCTCAAAGCGTTGCGAGTAAGTCCCAGAATCCGCGCCGCCTGGCTCTTATTCCCGTTGGCCTGTTTCAAAGCGTTTCGAATGAGTTCCTGCTCATAGGCGTCGAGGCTCATGCCTTCCGGCAATCCCAGTTCGCCCGCCGCCTGACGCGGACGCAGGTTCATATCCAGGCGGATCTCCGCCGCGTCCAGCTTGTCACCGGACGCCATCACGATACTGCGCTCGATTACGTTCTCCAGTTCACGCACATTGCCTGGCCAGGAATATTCCATCAGCCTGTCGATCGCGGCATCGGTAATCCCGTGCACCATGTTGCCCGATTCAGGGGCCAGCTTCTCGACGAAATGCCGCGCCAGATACGGTATGTCCGTCTTGCGTTCGCGCAATGGCGGAATTTCTATCGGGACTACATTCAGCCGGTAATAAAGGTCTTCGCGGAACGTGCCTTCTTCGAGCGCCACCCTGAGATCGCGGTTCGTCGCCGCGATCACCCGGACATCGATATGAGTCGTCTTGTTACTGCCCAGCCGCTCAAACTCGCGTTCCTGTAAAACGCGCAGTAACTTGATCTGAATATTCGCCGGCACGTCCCCGATTTCATCCAGCATTACGGTCCCTGTATCGGCTTGCTCAAACTTACCTGGCTTCGAGATGTTCGCGCCCGTGAACGCGCCTTTCTCGTAGCCGAACAGTTCGCTCTCCATCAGATTTTCCGGCAGCGCCGTACAATTGATTTTCACGAACGGCCGGTCTTTGCGGGGCGAATGATGATGGATGGCTCGCGCGATCAGGTCCTTACCGGTTCCGCTTTCGCCCGCCAGCAGCACGGTTGCGCGTGACGGAGCGACTCGCATAATCGTCGCGAAAATCTGCTGCATCGCCGGACTCCGCCCCACGATGTTGTCCCAGCGATATTTCCTGCCTAACTCTTCTTTGAGCTCGCGGTTCTCTTCGCGCAGATTGCGAATTTCCAGTGCTTTGCTCACTACGGCAATCAGCTGATCCAGCGAGAATGGCTTCAGCAGGAAATCCGCCGCGCCTGCCTTCATGGCGTCAACCGCATTCTCCACCGTGCCGAACGCCGTCATTACAATCACCGGCAAATGCGTATCGCTGCGACGGATCAGCTGCAACATTTCAAGACCGGTCATTTGCGGCAGTTTGAAGTCGGTCAGAATTAAATCGGCGCGGTCGATAAGCGGCAGCGCTTCTTCCGCCGAACTCGCTTTTACTACTTCGAAACCGGAATCCACTAACTGCAATTCCAGAATCCTTCGCAGCTTGTCTTCGTCTTCTACGATGAGTACGCGTTTCTTCATTTAGTTTGTCGCAACCGGATTCGGAATTGATGTTGGTACGGCCATCGGAAGGCACACAAGGAACGTGCTGCCCCGGCCGGGTTCGCTCTCGACGGTCATTTTACCGCCGTGTCCATCCACGATCTTGTCCACAATCGCGAGGCCAAGTCCGACGCCATTCTGCTTCGTCGTAACAAATGGATTGAAAATGGTCTCGATCTCGTCCTTGGGAATCCCGCATCCCTCGTCAATCACACTGACGTGGACTTCACCCTCATCCTCACGTACACGAACCGTAACCGGCGATCCCGGCTCCGACGCCTGCGCGGCATTCTGTATGAGGTTGAGAAATACCTGTTCCATCAGCTGCGTGTCGATCGCGATATCCGGCATGGATGAAGGGTAATCGCGTTCAATATCCACTTTGGCCCGCCGTGCGGCACGTTCAATCACTTCAATGATGGAAGCCGATTCGCGGCGCGGCTCCAGCGGGCGTGCGAAGTCAAGAAAGCGTGTTACCAGGGAGTTAGTGCGGTCTACTTCTTCGCTGATGATCTCGGCCAGCTCTTTGGCCATCGGATTGTCCGCCGTTCCGGACCTGACCAGTAAGTCGGCTGAGCCCTTGATCGCTCCCAGAGGATTGCGCAACTCATGCGCCAGCCCGGCCGATAATTGCCCCAGCGCAGCCAGACGTTCTGACCGCCGCATCGCCGCCTCCGCCGCCATTAGATTCTGATTGGCCGCGGCTAACTCTTCCGCCGCCGCCTTGTATTTCGCCGACTGCTTCCGAATCACATCCGCGAGGGAGTTCACCAGCAGTGCTGCCACCGCGGGAAGCAGGCACCGAATAGTTACTAAGTGGAAGGCCTCGTCTTCAATACTCCACTGCGTCCAGTCAACATAGAGAAAGAAGGATAGATAAATCCCGGTCGCCACCGCCGTCCCGATGATGGTTCCGGCAACTCCCAGATAGGTCGCCGTGGAAACGATCGGCAGCAAGAGCACCAGGTAGTAGGGGCTCGTAATTCCGCCCGTATAGCCGATCAGCAAATACCCACTCAACAACTGCAGCAGTATCGAAATGAGGCGCACGGAGGGCCGCGCCAGAAGGTCCAGCTTGCCTTCCAACAATTGCAGAACCGCCAGGATCGCCACAAACAGCCGTTCCCACGCGTCATGCGCCAGCAGGATCAGCACGCCGAACATCACAGCGAGCAGAATCTCTCGCACACCCACTGCCAGTCGTGATGGGGCTTTATCTGACGTCATCTGTCTTTGACGAGTGGTGCTAATTTCCTGACTGCCTGACCCTGCAGCGCCCGCAACAGATCCCGCATACTCTCGCGCGTAACCGGATCCCGCATTTCCGGAACCAACTCCGCGAGAGGCGCCAGCGTAAACCGCCTTTCACGATAGCGTGGGTGCGGAATCTCCAGTTCCTCCGCCTTCACTACCGCATTTCCGTAAAGCAGCACGTCGATATCGATATTCCGCGGCCCGTTTGGCACTATCCGCCTGCGTCCCATCTCGCGT
>Ga0302319_10004232_pt1 | contig 29551 bp, 31 predicted proteins | sample Bog_T0_2_FD_203319 | JGI IMG/M metagenome (GOLD analysis project Ga0302319, IMG submission 203319) | Peat permafrost microbial communities from Stordalen Mire near Abisko, Sweden - Bog_T0_2 | ecosystem: Environmental > Terrestrial > Soil > Wetlands > Peat | place: Sweden: Abisko, Stordalen Mire... | reverse complement strand
GAAGCCGCCGTTAGTTGTGTAGTTGGTCCCGCTTCCAGGGGCGAAGTCGTACGAGTATTGTCCGAACGCGCACGCGGCGCCCGTCAGCATGAGCATCGCCAGCCGCAACGCCCGCCAGCCGCCGCCACTCGACCATACTGCGCGCGTCCTGACCACACCCGTCCCCACCACACCCGTCCCCACCACACCCGTCTCCACCACACCCGTCCCCACCACACACGTCCCCACCACCCGCGACCTCAAGAGCCGCGACTGTGAAGGAGCGGTAGCCAAAACCCCCAATTACGCCCCTCATTGCGCCACCACCTGAAAATTCGCCAGACTAAAGCCCTGCTTGTGACTCTGCATCGCCGCTTCAATCGAGGCCGTCGGCGTCTTGCCAACCTCAAAAACGAGGATCTCGGGCCGCGTATCGGCCAGCACGGCGTCGAACGCATGATGGTCGACGGCGACCATGTGCACAATCGCCATCGTTCCGTCGTCGGTGCGCGTCATCCGCCAGGCTATGATTCCCGGCCGCGCCACTGTGTACGCCGGAGTAGGCGCGGGCCGTTGCCCGGTCGAAGTCTGCCCCGCGCCAGGCGCTGGACCGGGCGCCGGATTCTGCGCCGGACCATTCGTTGTAGCCGTCGTCGTGGAAGTCGCGCGCCCGATTGCGGCAGCGGCGCCGGCCTGCGCGACCGCGACTCCTGCGCCCACATACTCGGGCACAATCGGATCCCCCGCCGCCCCCGATCCGGTCAAATGCACCAGACAAACCACCCGATAATACCGCTGAGTCGCATCGGCTCCCTTCAATACAGGAAGAATCCCGCTCGCATTGATGCAAAACAGGGCCACAAGAGCACAACATTTCCGCATGAGGAAAACAATAACCTGGAACTGACGGCTCTTTCAAACCACAAAGTCGTTAATTATGAATCCACTCTTGCCGAAATGTGATATTGTTAACGGCGTAATCCAACGAACGTGATCGGCGTTCATCGGCGGCTAGTCCTCTTTTTTCACCGGTGACTGCAAAGTGTAATCCATATTTGCCTTGCCGTCAGTCATTTGCAGCCGCGCCCTCAAATTGTCCGGGTTCCCATGAGCTATCTTCAAACCGGAACAACCATGCGACTCATCCGCAATTCTGGTATATTTTCTACAGGGTCCCGCTCGCCCCACGCCCTCAGCCGCGCACCACAAGAAACGCCCGCGCCAAACAAAGCCACCAACCCATTGAAAACAAAGACCTGGCCACGAAAAACAAACCCACCAGAACCCCTATCAAACCCAAATTTAAGCCGCCAGAAAGCCATTTCCGCCCCCACAAAGCCATTCAAGAGCCAAGCCCCGCCCCCCGCACGCGCGCTTTCCGCCTATCCCCTACACTGGAGTTACCGTGATCTGTTACATTGATGCGTTCTCCGGCCTCGCCGGGGACATGTTGGTTGGTGCGCTTGCCGATGCCGGCGCGGACCGCGAGGCCATCACCCGCGCGCTCCGGTCCCTCGCCACCGAGGGTTCTTTCGCCTGGGAACAGGTGAAACGCCGCGGCATGAGCGCCGCAAAGTTCCGCGTCACGGTCAACGAAACGCCGAAACACCGGCACCTCAGCGGCATCCTGAAGATAATCGCGGCGGCCGACCTGCCGGACCCGGTGAAGGCCGCCAGCGCAAGCGTCTTCCAGGTGCTCGGAGAAGCCGAAGCGCTCGCTCATGGCGTCAATATCGAAAAGGTGCACTTCCACGAAGTCGGCGCGGTCGATTCCATCTGCGATATCGTCGGCATCTGCATGGCCCTGCACCTGCTGGACGTGGACAAACTCTACTGCTCCGCCATCAACGTCGGCAGCGGCACGGTGAACACGGAGCACGGCGTTCTGCCCGTTCCCGCCCCAGCCACGGCGCGCCTGCTCGAAGGCAAACCGATTTACGCGCGCGGGCCGGCGGTCGAACTGACAACACCTACCGGCGCGGCGATCGTCGCGGCGCTGGCCGACGGATTCGGCGCCATGCCTGCCATGAGCGTGCGGTCGATCGGCTACGGCGCCGGCGACCACGACTTCAAAGAACACGCCAACATCGTGCGCGTCATGATCGGGTTACCGAACAGCGCGCCCGAAAGCACCACAGTCTCGGTGATCGAGGCCAACATCGACGATTCGTCGCCGCAGTTGATCGGCTGGGCGACCGAAAAACTGCTTGAAGCCGGCGCACTCGACGCTGTCGTGATCTCCGCGCAGATGAAAAAGAACCGCCCAGGCGTTGTTCTGCAGGTGATCGCCGCGCCGGAAAAGCGCGAAGAACTGATTGCCCTGATTTTCCGCGAAACCACCACGCTGGGCGTCCGCTTTTACACGGCCGAGCGGCGTGTGCAGGCCCGCGACTGGGCGGAAGTGACGACAGCCCACGGCGTTGTGCGCATGAAAACCGCACCCGGCGCTTTCGCTCCCGAATATGAGGACGCGCGCAAAATCGCTGCCGCAACCGGGCTGCCGCTCAAACAAATACTGGCCGAAGCCGTCCACGAATATCTGAAAACCCGATGAAATACTACCTCACGACGCCGATTTATTACGTCAACGCCGCGCCGCATATCGGCCACGCGTACACGACGCTTGCCGCCGACACGATCAAGCGCCTGAAGACGATGCAGGGCTACACCGCCGTTCTGACCACCGGTACCGACGAGCACGGCCAGAAGGTCGAGCGTTCCGCCACCGCGATGGGCAAGTCGCCGGAGGAATTCGCGACCATCATTTCGAACGAATTCCGCACGCAGTGGGACAAGCTGGGAATTCAGTACGACCACTTCATCCGCACCACCGAAAAGAAGCATCACGAGACGGTCCGCTGGCTGTTCCGGCGCTGCCTCGACAACGGCTACATTTATAAGGGCACTTACACGGGCCAGTACTGCGTATCCGACGAGGCGTATGTCAACGACGCGAAACCGGGCGACACCTGTCCCACATGCGGCCGTCCCACCGAAACGATCACCGAAGAGAATTACTTCTTCAAACTCTCCGTTTTCGCCGATCGCCTGATGAAGCTGTACGAAGACGATCCGGAGTTTATCCAGCCGGAGTCGCGCCGCAACGAAGTGATGAGCTTCGTGCGCGGCGGCCTGCAGGATCTTTCCATCAGCCGGACCACGATCAAATGGGGTATTCCGGTCGAAGAAAATCATGTCGCCTATGTCTGGTTCGATGCGCTGATCAACTACATCAGCGCGGTCGGGGGCCCGGCCTGGGCCGCACAGGGACTCTGGCCCGCGGATCTGCACATCGTCGGAAAAGAGATTCTCCGGTTCCACGGCGTTTTCTGGCCCGCATTTCTGATGGCTGCCGATCTTCCTCTGCCGAAGCGCATCTTTGCGCATGGCTGGCTGCTCTTTGAGAACGACAAGATGAGTAAGTCGCGCGGTAACATCGTGCGCGCCGAACCGATCCGCGAAGTGATGGGCACGGAAGCCCTGCGCTACTTCCTGTTCCGCGAGATCGTCTTCGGGCAGGATGGCGGCTTCAGTTACGACGCGCTCGTGAACCGCTACAACGCCGAACTGGCCAACGGACTGGGCAATCTCGCCAGCCGCACGCTGACCATGATCCGCCAGTATCGCGACGGCGTGATACCGGCACACGCCCGTGAACTAAGCTCGCTGGCCGAAGGGGCCTCGGCTGCGATCGAACTGGCGGCTCGCGCCTTCGACGCTCTGGAATTCTCGCGCGGCCTTGAGGCCATCTGGGTCATGCTCTCGTCCGCCGACAAATTCATCGTCGAGCAGGCTCCCTGGAAGCTGGTGAAGGCGGGCGAGTCCGCGCGCCAGCAACTCGACGACGCGCTCTATGCATCGGCCGAGTTACTCCGGATAGCCGTTGTGCTGCTGCATCCGATCCTTCCCGAATCGACCGCGCAAATCTGGGCGCAGCTGGGTATGACGACGCCGCTCGATAAGTTCGATCTCCGCACTCTCGCGTGGGGCCAGCTGACAGCCGGTCAGCCGATCGGTATGGTCTCACCGGTTTTCCCGCGCATCGACGCGAAAAGTGCGATCGACCGTATGCGTGAGCTCGAAGAAGTGGAGACGGCGCACCAGGCCAAATTGCTGGGCAAGGAGACGGCGGCCGCTGGTGAAGTGCCGCTGGCATCGCCGAAAATCGAGTTCGACGATTTCGCCAAGGTCGATCTGCGCGTCGGCGTCGTGGTTTCCGCGGAACCCGTGAAGGGCGCCGATAAGCTGTTGCACCTGAAAGTCGACATCGGCGAGCCTGCGCCGAGAACCATCGTCGCGGGCATCGCTCAGGTCTATGCGCCGGAGAAGCTGGTTGGACGCAAGGTCGTCATCGTGGCGAACCTCAACCCGCGTAAACTGCGGGGCATCGAGTCGAACGGCATGATCGTGGCGGCGTCGCTGGAGGGTGGCAAGCCCGTTCTGGCCGGCTTCCTCGAAGACGTGCCGCCGGGCGCGCGCCTGAAATGACCCGCATGAACGCTGGCACCGCGCACCTTCCCCGCAGCCCGCGCCTTCGCTATCGCACGCCGCACCTTCGCTACAGAGCCGCGACCGTGAGGGAGCGGTGGCAAAACCCCGAGGGCGCACCATGACCCTCACCGACTCCCACTGCCACCTCGACCACGAGAAATTCGCCCTGGACCTCGACGCCGTCCTCACCCGCGCGGCCGACGCCGGCGTCACGCGAATCCTATGCATCGGCACCGGCGACGGCCCCCCGGAACTGGACCGCGCCATCCGCCTGGCCGACCGTTACGAGCAGATCGTGGCCACCGTCGGCGTCCATCCGCATGAGGCGGCGAAAGTCACGGCGCAGACTTATACCGATCTGCGCCGCTTAGCCGCTCACCCGAAAGTTGTGGCCTTCGGCGAAATCGGCCTCGATTACCACTACGACTTTTCCCCTCGCGAAATCCAGCGCGAGGTCTTCATTGAGCAGCTCAAACTCGCGCGCGAACTCGGGCTTCCGATCACGATCCATACCCGCGAGGCGTGGGACGACACGGTGTCGATCCTGCGCGATCACTGGTCCGGACCAGGCATTTTCCATTGCTTCACCGGAGACGCCGCCCAGGCGCAACAGGCCCTCGATTTGGGCTTCCATCTGGCCTACGGCGGCGTCCTGACCTTCCGGACGGCGGAAAATGTGCGCGAAGCTGCCCGGATCACACCGGACGATCGTCTTTTAATTGAAACCGATGCGCCGTTTCTTGCGCCCATAACTTATCGCGGAAAGCGCAATGAGCCTTCTATGATGCCGGAGACCCTGAAGAAGCTGGCGGAGGTGCGTGAAACCACGCCCGAGCGCATAGCGGATCTGACGACGGCCAACTTCGACCGGCTGTGCCTCGGGCCACGAAATCCGACCCGTTACACTGAGATTTCCAATGGAAACTGAACGGGCAAACCAGGCTCTGACGGCGAGCGAGATCTTCGATCTCGTCCGCGAGGATCTGGAACTGGTGGAGAAGGCGATCGACGTCGAATCCGTGGCATCGGTCGAGACGGTCACTACAATCGGCCGATACCTTCAGCAGAGCGGCGGCAAGCGCCTGCGCCCCGCGCTGCTCCTGCTCTGCGCCCGTTTTGCCGGCGGCGGGGGTAAACCCGTCAACGCCAAGACAGCCATTCAGCTGGGCGCCGTCGTGGAAATGATCCACGCGGCCACGCTGGTTCACGACGATGTGATCGACATGGCCCGGACGCGCCGCGGACGGCCTTCGACAAACGTCCAGTGGGGCAACCATACCTGCGTGCTGGCCGGCGACTGGCTTTATATGCAGGCGTTTCAGGCCGCTCTGCGCGAACGCAATTTCCATGTTCTCGATCTGCTGATTGGCCTCACGCAGCTGATGGTGGAAGGCGAACTGATCCAGCTGGATCGCATCGGCCAGATCGGCATTACGGAAGCCGACTGCATGGAGCTGGTGGATCGCAAAACCGCGTGCCTGTTTTCGGCCTGCGCCAAGCTCGGCGCGGTAGCCGGAGGCGCCGATACGCAATTCGAAGAGAAGCTCGGCGAATTCGCCTGGAATCTGGGCATGGCTTTCCAGCTGATCGACGATATGCTGGATTTCACGTCGCGCGAACAGACGCTGGGCAAGCCGGTGGGCGGCGATCTGAAGGAAGGCAAAGTCACGCTGCCGCTGGTGTACGCGCTGGAGACGGCGACGGCGGCCGAGCGTTCGGTTGTGGAGAGAGTGCTGGCCGCCCGCTCCTACGACGCTGTGCCTTTCGCCGACATTCTCGCCCTGGTGGAACGCCATTCGGGCATCCAGCGGACGCGGGAACGCGCGCAACAATTCACCGACCACGCGCGGCAGATCGTTTCGGAGTTCCCGGAGAACCCCTATCAGCGCGCGCTGTTCACCCTGACCGATCTGGTGACTGCGCGCGATCGCTAGCCATGACAAGAAGAACTTCCGGTTGCATCGCCCTGTGTTTGATTGCCGGCGCCATGAATGCGCAGCAGCTTTCGGCTCCGCAGGCCGGCCAGACGAAGGTCAACGATAAGGACCAGCAGCGGTACGCCTGGGTACCGCCGGGCAAATTCACCATGGGCTGTTCACCGGACGATCACCAGTGCGCCAACGACGAGAGCCCCGCGCATCCGGTCGAAATCACGCGCGGCTTCTGGATGGGCCAGACGCCGGTTACGGTGGCGGCCTGGAAACACTACCGCGCGGCCGTCGCGAAACCCGCGCTGCCGGCTGCGGACGAACTCGGAAGAAAACTCAATGAGGCCGCGGACGACAACCAGCCGGTCGTCGAAGCGACCTGGGACGATGCCAGGGGCTACTGCCAGTGGGCCGGAATGCGCCTTCCCACCGAGGCGGAATGGGAGTACGCGGCCCGTGCCGGCACGACGGGCGCGCTCTACGGCTACCTGGGCGACATTGCCTGGTACGGGGACAACAGCGGCAAGAAGCCCGTCGACAGCACGGACCTCTACCATGCGGACGAAACCAAGTACGAGAAGCGGCTTTTCGGTAATGGAAACGGTCCGCGGGTCGTGAGGCAGAAGACCCCGAATGCCTGGGGGCTTTACGACATCCTCGGAAACGTGTGGGAGTGGGTGGCCGATTATTACGCCCCGAATTACTATGCGACGAGCGAGCGTCAGAATCCCAGGGGGCCGGGCGTGGGAACCCAGCGCGTCCTGCGCGGCGGCGCCTGGGATTCGGTGATGAACAACGTGCGCGTTTCTTACCGCCTTACCAATCCTCCGGGCGACCGGGTCAATATTTTCGGTTTCCGCTGCGCCGGGGATTTGCCGTAGATCAGCTGCCAGGCGTCGCGAATATGGCAGGCGAGTTCCTCGTCGTCAATTCGCGGCAGTTCGATGCCGACCCATCCCTTCACGCCGACGTACGGCGGGCGGAAGTACGTTTCGGGCGAAGCTTCAATCCATGCGGCCTGATGACCGGACGCGGCGGGTATCCACACTGCGACGCGCCCGTCGTTGTGATGGTTGTTCGAGAACATCGCGAACACTCTCTTGCGAACGAAGAATGTCGGCGCGCCGTGCGACGGCTTTTCCGTCGATTCCGGCAGGGCGAGGCAGATCCGGCGGACGCGGCTGAGATGGTCTTCCGCCGGGCTGTTTCGGAGTCGGGTCATAGTGGAGAGTTCGTCCCGTGGTACGCCGAAAACCGGTTTCCTGTTTGGCCTCTTGGCCGGTTTCTGTCTCAGTTGGAAACCTTCTGTGCATGCCTGAGACGAGATTCTTTTGGAATCCCTACGCAAGCCGGATCTACGGCACAGTTACCGCTTCGACGGCGTCGGGAATCGTCACAGCTTCGGTATCCAGCACCGCCGCGGTTCCGTGAATCACGCTGGCGATGCGGATCGCCGCGAGGATCGTTTCTTCGCTCACGCCCTTCTCGCGCAAGACGCCTTCATGCGATGTGACGCAGGCCTCGCAGCCGTTGATGGCCGAAACTGCGGTGCACCACAGTTCGAAATCGACCGGGTCGGCAGCATGCGAGCGGATCGCCTGCATGCGCAGCCTTGCGGGAATCTGAGAGTAGCGTTCGTTGCCGCTCAGATGCTGGAATCGGTAGTAGATGTTGTTCATGCCCATGATCGCGGCGGCGGACTTGGCCGCGCCCATGGCCTCGGGAGACAGGTGCTGGTTCGCCTTCGCCAGCACCGCTGCGATCAGTTGCGGATTGCGCGAAGCGACCGCCGAAGCGACCGCCGTTCCCCACGTTTGCCGCTCCGTGAGTTCGGGCTGCTTCAGAACGTTCTGAAGATTGATCTTCAGATCGCGCGCGTAATCGGGAAACAGGTGGTACAGATTATCCATTTCAGACCTTCAGGACGGCGTCGCCCTTCTGCCAGTTGCAGGGGCAGAGTTCGTCGGTCTGCAGAGCGTCCAGCACGCGCAGAACTTCCTGCGGATTCCGGCCAACGGAGAGATCGTTGACCGAGACGAAACGGATGACGCCGTCGGGGTCCACCACGTAGGTGGCGCGCTGGGCGACGCCCGCATTGCGGTCGAGAATGCCCAGTTCTTTGCAGAGCTCGTGCTTGATATCGGCCAGCATGGGGAAGGGAAGTTCCTTCAGGTCGGCGTTATATGTGCGCCATGCCAGGTGGACGAATTCGGAATCCGTGCTGCCGCCGAGAATCTGGGCGTCGCGATCGGCAAAGTCGCCGTTGAGTTTGCCGAAGGCCGCAATCTCGGTGGGACACACGAAGGTGAAATCCTTGGGCCAGAAGAAGTAAACCTTCCACTTGCCCGAGTAGTCTTTGTCTGTGATCTTCTTGAACGCAGTTTTCGGATCGAGGGCGACCGTTGCGTCCAGGCTGAATGCGGGGAAATTATCTCCAACGCCAAGCATGATGTGTTCTTATTCTCCTTGTTTTGGTGAAACGGGTCGATATAAACGTTCGATCTTCGCGGCCAGCACGAAATCGCTTTCGGTCAGGCCGTCGATCTTGTGGGTATAAATCGTGACCTCCACCTTGCCCCAGGCAAGCAGGAGGTCGGGATGATGCCCCTGTTCCTCGGCGACCGCGCCGGCGCGGTTGACGAAGTCGAGGGCTTGCTGAAAATCGGGAAAACGAAAGACGCGGAAGAGGTGGTGCTCGTGGGGCGCATCCCATCCCGGAACTTCGGCAAGCAGGGTTTTGACGGCGTCACCTTTCAGGGCGGGTACGCCGCCTTTACAGGGGACGCAGGTTCGATCGGCTAACGGCATTTCACACACTCTCCTCTCACGACGACTTCATAAGACCGGATGCGGCGCGGGCCCGAGCGGCTTCGCGATAATGCGGGCACTTCGAACCATTCGAGGTCTTCCACAACACCGCAGCGGTCGCAGACAAAATGATGGTGCGGATGCAGAAAGGCGTCGTAGCGCGCGGCGTTGGCGTCGAGCTTGAATTCGCGGACCAGGCCGGCTTTCACCAGCGAATGGAGGGTGTTATAGACCGTGGCGCGCGAGGCCCGTGCGTGACGCTTGTTCAGGGCGGGCCAGAGTTCGTCGACGGTGGTATGGTCGGGATGGCGCAGAAGGTAGTCGAGGACGGCGATGCGCTGAGGCGTGCGGCGGAGGCCGGCGGCGGCCAGGGCGTCGTCGATGGCGCGGGTTGCGGACAGATTCGACACAGATCCAATCTTAGACTAAATTCCAATGTAGCACAAGGGCATTTGCCGCTCGCACACTGTGTCGGTCCCCGGGGCGGCCAACGATCAAGCCATTGCGCAGGGAAACGCCATGTGCAGCCCCCGGTCCCCGATTTTTCAGGACGCCGCGGTTAGCGTGGAGAAAAGCTCTTCGATGCCGACGGAGATTCCCCCGGCGCGAAGAGCTTCGGTGGCGCGAACCGGCTCGGCGGAAGCGTGGTATTCCCAGGCGGTGCGCTTGACGGGGTCGATGACCCAGCAGTGAGGAACGCCCCAGGCATGGTATTCCTCGCACTTGCCGAGCATCGTGCCGAGACGGTCTTCGGGAGACAGGATCTCACAGCAAAGCAGCACGGGTTCCGTGGGGTACGGGCCGGGGAAGTCGTCAGCCACACAGACGTCCGGCACGAGATACTTCGTTGGCGAAATGCGCAGCGTCAATTCGGGCAGAGGCTGCACTCCCTGGCCCCGAAGCAGCATCTGCACCGCGAACTGAATGAGGGAATGAAGCTTTGTGGGCATCGCCTTCGGGGTAACCACTCCATCCCGGTACTCGCGATAAGGCTTCTCCGTCAGACGAAGATACTCTTCAACCGGCGTGAGAGCCGTCGTGCTCATGACAGTATTCTACCTTTTCGCGCTGTCGGTGGGCTCCCGGAGCAAATCGCCCAGCCGGTCGAGCCGGCGGTCCCAGACCGAACGGCGATCGGCGATCCATTTTTCCGCTACCGAAAGTCCCGCGGATTCGATGTTGCAGGTTCGCACCCGCCCGACCTTTTCGGTACGCACGAGGCCGCTCTCCTCGAGAATCTGCAGATGCTGGACGACCGCGGCCAGAGTCATGTTCAGCGGTTCGGCCAGGCGCGAGACCGATATGGGTCCTTCGCTGACCTTCTCCAGAATGGTCCGGCGGGTGGGGTCGCCGAGGGCGTGGAAGACGCGGTCGATGTTGGGCTTTTTCATGGGTGCGGAACCGCTCTTGAGGAACACGCGCAAGTCACGCCGCCGGACCCGGCTGAGCGCGTGGTTCCTCCGATGTCCGGCGCCGGGTCCGGCGGCTCGTGCGCTCGCTCGCGGTCGCGGCTCTGTAACGCGGGCGCGCTAGCGTGCGAGCTCATCCGCCAGTTTCCCGAGGAGCTTGCGCCATCCGCCTTCCCGCATCTCTGGACCGTCCGAGCCTTCGAAAAAGGCCGCCTGATGGGTGAAGATGAGGTCGGTGCCGGTTTCCGTCGGCAGGAACTCAAACGTTATGAGAGACGCCGAGATGCGCTTTTCGCCGAGCGTCATGGTTGCGGTCATGACAATGCGGCTGTTCGGCACGATGTCCTGATAGCCGGCGTCGTTGACGAGCGCCACGCCAGGAAAAATCGTCCCGGGCCGGAAGCGGTAGTGTGTAAGCTCGCGTCCGCCCTCCTCGAAGGCCATCTCGAATCGCTCGATGTTCGTGTGTTCGCCCTCGGCGAACCAGCGGCGCTTTTGGGCCGGGTCCGAGAAAGCGGCGAACACCTTTTCCGGCGTCGCGGGATAACTGCGTTCAATAACGAATGTGTTGTGGATAACGGATTGTTCTTTCATGATTTCCTCTCTCGCGCAACAGTTAAGCTGCAACTTAACTATAAAACGCCCCGGCTGAATTGTCAAGTGTTCGCTTAAGTGTTGTAGGGCGGAATTTTGGAACCGGCTACAATGGCTTTCAGTGCGTGTATCGATCATTCTGGCCCTGACTTTGCTGGCGTGTTCGTGCGCGCCCGGCGTCGAACAACCCCGGCACACCCTGCTCCCGACAACGGCACTGGCTCGCCGGATCCGCGCACTGCAAAACCCGGACGGACACGACACCCATGCGCTGAAGACACGCCTCGCGAATATTCGGCGCGATGTGGGCAGCTTCGTCGTCCGGCAGATCGACGCGTACCCCGCCATCTCAAATTGCGATCTGCAGAAGCAACTCGACGCGGCATTCGCGTTCGAGTACGAAGGCTGCGGTGGACGAGACGACAGGAATTCCGGCGAGCCCCGCGTCTTCGCCGTGCCCTGGGGACCCAGGACCAGCCCTCGGGTTTTCGTTATCGAGTACGGTGTCTGGTTCGGGTTCTACGGCGGCGGATCCGAGACGGTTCTCGAAAGCTATGTATGGGACCGGGACGGCGGTGCGCATGCGGGCGCAGGGTTGGTCCCTGCCGCCTTCAGCGGACTCCTCACTCAGGCGGACGAGGTGGGCTGGTTCGCCGACTCCGACAGCTGTTGGGTACTCATCTCGGGCAGCGTGGGCGGAGGCAGCGGACGGGTGATCGGAGGGTCGGCTGCCGTTTTCGAAGTCAGTGCAGAAGCGGTTAAGGCCGTGTGGAACGCGCCGCCGCGTATTGGCAACGTCGTGGCCTACGCTCATCCGTTCTCGTCGCGATGGGAGCTGGAATATGCCGACGTGAAGCGATTCTATGCCGAACTTCCCAACGCTTCGCTGCCCGACATTTATCAGGTCGATTACGCCAGGCACAGCTACACCCGGCTGGTGCACATACCCCAGTAACGTGCGTGCAGGGACAATAGAGAGGAATGAACCTCGCTCCCGCACGCAAAGCCGCTTTCGCCGCTCTTCTGGCGGTGGACCGCGGCGCGTGGTCGGCCGAAGCGCTGGCGGCGAAATCCCTTCAGCTCGATGCACGAGACGCGAGTCTTGCCTCCGATATCGTTTTCGGCGTGTTGCGGCGGCGCGGCGAGCTGGATGGCGTGATCCGGCGTTATTCGAAAGTTCCGCTGGACCGGCTGGACCCGGAGGTGTGGATCGCCCTCGAAATGGCGTTTTATCAGATCCGGTTTCTGGACCGCGTTCCGTCGCACGCGGCGGTCAACGATGCCGTCGAACTGGCGCGGCGCGCGGGGACGGCTTCCGCCGCGGCTTTTGTCAATGCGGTCCTGCGGCAATCTTTACGGAAGCCGGTGGAAGTTCCGGAGACGCTCTCGACGCCGGCGTGGCTGATGGATCGATGGACAACGCGGTACGGCCTTGAAGCCGCGCAGGAGATCGCACGGGCCAGCCTGAACATTCCCGAGCGCTATATCCGCGTGGGATCGGCCGAGCCGCCGGCGGGCGCCGAGGCGACCGAAGTTTCCGGCTGTTACCGGCTGCAGAGCGGAGATCCGGGGCCGTTCCGGTTTCAGGATATTTCGGCGCAGGCGGTGGTGCCGTTGCTGCGGCTGGAGGCGGGGCAGACATTTCTGGATCTGTGCGCGTCGCCCGGCAACAAGACGGCGCAGGCGATCGAAACGCCGCTTCGCGCGATAGCCTGCGACCTTCATCCGAGCCGCGCGCGATTGCTTTCATCGCTGGGAATTCCCGTGGTGGTTCTGGACGCCCGCGATCCGTTGCCATTCAGCCGGAAATTCGACCGGATTCTGCTCGACGCGCCTTGCTCCGGCACGGGCACGCTGGCGCGCAATCCGGAGATCAAATGGAAACTGGAGCCGGAGGACTTCGCCGATCTGCAGGAACGGCAGATCGCCATCCTGCGCAATGCGCTGGCGCAGCTGGCGCCGGGCGGACGGCTGGTTTATGCCACCTGTTCACTCGAACGCGAAGAGAACGAGGACGTTGTGGCGGCCAGCGGCGCGGCGGTTCTGGCGACAATGCAAAGAATTCCGGGACGGGACGCGGGGGACGGTTTTTTTGCTGCGGCACTCGCGAAGGTTGAGCGATAATCAAGAAACCTATGGTCCACATACTGCCTTCCCTCTTTGCGGCTGATTTTGCGCGCCTCGGCGAGGAAATCGCCGGCGTCGAGCGCGGCGGCGCCACCATGCTCCACGTCGATGTGATGGACGGCCACTTCGTTCCCAACCTGACCATGGGGACGCCCGTCGTGGAATCGATCCGCAAGGTGACGAAGATGATTCTCGACGTGCACCTGATGGTCACGGACCCGGACAAGTACGCGCCCATATTCATCGAGGCGGGGGCCGATCAGATTTCGGTTCACTATGAGGCCGCGACGCATCTCGACCGCACGCTGCACCACATCCAGTCGATGGGCAAGAAGGCGGGCGTGGTGCTGAATCCGGCGACGCCCGTTGGCGTGCTCGAAGACATTCTGGATGTGACGGATTTCGTCCTGATCATGAGCGTGAATCCGGGATTCGGAGGCCAGGCGTTTATTCCGAACGCGCTGAACAAGATCCGCCGTCTGGACCGGATGAGGCGTGAGCGCGGGCTGTCGTTCCGGATCGAGATCGACGGCGGCGTTGGCCCCGATAACGTTCAGGAGATCGTGCGCGCCGGATGCGACTGGATGGTGGCGGGGTCGTCGGTCTTTCACAGTGCCGATTCCGCTTCAGCTGTGCGGGATTTGCAGCAACTGGCGGAGAGCGCCCGTTCGATCCGGGTGTGATCCGGGTGTGATCCGGCGGGCTTTGGACGGCGGTCCGGACGCGGGGGCGGTTCGGCAGCCCGCATGCCCTGGGAAGTGGTTTAATAGGAGTAGCTCACGATGCGCCCACGAAATCCTTTGTTCCGCAGCCGCCTGATGGTAGTCGCGGCCAGTTTACTCTCGGTCAATCTGCTGTGCGGGTTCGGCCTCTTCCACAAGAAGAAGTACGAAAAGCCCATCACCAAGGACACGATCCAGCCCGATAAGGTGCTGTTCGATAAGGCGATTTCCAATATCGAGCACGGCAACTATCTGACGGCGCGGCTGACGCTCAATACGCTGATCAACACCTACGATACAAGCGAGTACCTGGCGAAGGCGAAGCTCGCCATCGCCGACAGCTGGTTCCGGGAAGGCGACGCGCACGGCCTGGCGCAGGCGGAGATCGAGTATAAGGACTTCATCCTGTTTTACCCGAACATGGAAGAGGCGGCGGAGTCCCAGTCGAAGATCTGCGATATCCACATCAAGCAAATGTCGAAGCCCGACCGCGACAACGCCGAAGCCCAGCGCGCGGAGGACGAGTGCCGCGAGGTCATTAACAAGTTCCCGAATTCGCAGTTCCGCAAAGACGCCGAACAGAAAGTCCGCAATGTGCAGGAGATACTCGCGGAAAAGGAATTCGAAACGGGGGATTACTATTTCAGGCGAGGCAGTCTGCCGGCGGCCCAGGGCCGGTTGTCGTACGTCTCGCAGCAGTATCCGAACTACAGCGCCACCGATCAGGCGCTCTGGGAACTGGCGGACGCTTACCGCAAGATGGGCGACCGTTTCGAAAATCAGGAAGCCGACTCGCTCACGAAGATCGTGCGCGATTACCCGGCCAGCCTGCACCTGAACGAGGCGAAGGCTCGTCTGACGGAGATGAAGAGGCCGGTACCGGACTCCGATCCCGCGGCTTATGAGCGCATGAAGTACAACATTCAGCATCAAACGCACGAGGGCGCGATCGCGAGGGCGATGAGCCTGGTAACCGGCCGGCCGGATATGGGCACTGCGGCGAAGCAGGGTGCGCCGGTGATGGCCGCAATCGCACCGACCGCACCGGTGAGCGTGCCGCTGGAGGCCGCCGGATCGGTCGCTGCGGGCGCGCCGGGGGGCACCGGGGTTTCCGATGTCGGAATCGGTGTGGCCAGCAGTTCCTCCGGGCTGGATCAAAAGAACGATGCACGGCTTTCGTCGCAGACCGAAGGGGAGCACAAGGCGAGTGTGGACTCGAATGGCATTTCCACCAGTTCGTCCGCTGCGCCCGCTCCGCAAGCGCCGCTGCCGACCAACCATCCCTATACAAAAAAGCAACTGGATGAACTGAAGAGGAGACAGGACGCCGCCGCCAGGGCCGTGAAAAAGGCGACCGACGCGCAGGCCAGGAAGTGCGCGAAGACGCCGACGGCGCCCGATTGCATAGCGCCGCAGGTGGCTCCGCCCCAGGGCGCCACGTCCAATTCCGCTCCGCTGGGCGCCACCGTGCCGCCTGTGACTTCGATGCCCGGGACGACGCTCAATTCGATCCACTGATGAGCCGAATCCTGCTCGCCGACGACAGCCCGCACGCGCAGCGCATGGGGGAACGGATTCTCCGCGACGAAGGCCATGAAGTCGTCACAGTCAGCGACGGCAAGGTTGCCATGTTGCGTCTGGAAGACGTTCAGCCCGATCTGGTGATTGCCGATATTTCGATGCCGGAGGTATCCGGCTTCGAGTTGTGCGAGTACGTCAAGCGATCCGGCGGAGTTCCCGTGATCCTGACGGCGGGGCCTGTGGAGGCGATCGACGAGGCCGAGGTGGGCCGGGTGCGTGCCGACGGCATCCTGCGCAAACCGTTCGAGGCGAGCCTGCTGCTCGAATCGGTCGGTCGCTTTGTAAACGGGAGCAGGAAGCAGGCGGCGATTGCGCGGTCGGCTGCATCGGCGTCGGTGCCGGCGCGGTCGGTCGCCGTGATCGATGCCGAGCAGGTGCGCGCGGCGGTCACGGTGGCGCTGGACGGCGCGATGCCCGGATTGGTCGATCAGATTGCCGCGAAAGTGGTTGCGGTGTTGTCGGGGCGAAAGAGCTGAGGGTTCGGTTCCGCAACACCGGGAACGGGGTACTTTCGTCCCACCTTTCGTCATCCGGCATTGATACCGGCGCAGCCCGGCGGATTACTTAGTATACCGTTTCCGAATTGAGGGCACGTATCTTACCTGCCTCTTACGTACCGCTCAGGAATAAATTAGCGAACTTCTGAAACGGCGGACTTAGTAAGTGAACCGAAGCGTCAGCTGAATCCTGCGATTGCCGGTCACACCCCCGCCGCCCAGTCCCTGACCGGTACTGACGGAGCTGATCGATTCGCCGAAGAACGGCGAGTTGAGCGTGCCGATCGGATTTGCCAGGTTCACGTGATTGAAGATGTTCGTCGCCTGGACCGTCAGGCCCAAAGTGTACTTGTGGCCTGCGCCGCCGACCTGACCGAATCCGCCGCCAAATCCGCCCGGCCCGCCACCGCCGCCGAACCCTCCTGGTCCGCCGCCGCGTCCGCCGCCACCCCCACCGCCGCCAGGTCCACCGCCCCCAGGAGGAGGTCCGCCACCGCCGGGTCCGCCAGGACCACCGAAGCCGCCACCGTTCGGCGGCGCGACATTGCGTTTCTCGCCCCACCCCCAGCTTCGGCTGAAGCGCATGTCGACACGCCACTGATCCGGACCATTTCCATAGTTGACGGGAATGATCGTCGCGCCCGCGCCCGGCGCAATGTTGAAATTGCCGAAGGCGGTGCACTTGATGTTGTTTCCGCACGCGGCGCCGGCCGGCGCAAATGCGGGACGGTCGTTATTGACTCCGTCGCCGTTGTAATCGATGCCGGATGTGATATTAAACGGCGTCGACGAGTTCACCGAAAGAATCGGCGATGCGGTCCAGCCGTACGGCAGCCCCAGAGTACCGAAAAGATTGATGCGGTTGGTCGGAATCGCAGCCCGTCCCCAGTCCTGGTTCGTATTGTATTCGTAACTCGGGAAGCCGTTTGTGTTGCTGTGGTAATCGGTCCACGCGTAGAATCCGTTGAGCGCGATGTGGCTGTTCACCCGCGTATTCACGCTGGTAATGACCTGTAATTCCTTATACAGCCCCGAATCTTCATATTCGTAGATGTAGCCTTGTCCCGGGTATGGCAACATACCGCCCGATTCCGTCGCCGGGTTGTAACTTCCCGGCAGCGGCGCGTTGATCTGGCGCTGCCGCATGTCGTGCACGCCGCGCGAATCGGTGACGTTCAGGGTGAGCGTGGTGCGGCCTGGCAGCGCCCGCTCAATCGATCCCGCTGTCTGAATCATGTAGGACGTCTTCAGGTTCGGATCGGTCTCGTAAATCGCCTGCGTCGAAGTCGAAAGCAGCGACAACGGCGGCATTCCCGTGGCGGTGCCGAAGTAAGACAGCGCCTGCAGCGCAGCCGCCCCGCCAGAGGCGGAAATAATGTCGTAATTCTGCTGCCCGCTGCCGTTGTAGCGAATCGTGTTCAAAACGTTGTTCAGCGGAAACCGATAATAAAATAAGCCGGTGCCGCCGCGAAACACGGTCTTGCTGGTCTTGCCCGCCTTCCCGCCCGGCGCCCATGACGCCGAAATGCGCGGAGCGAAGTCGGACTTATCGTGGACGTTCGTCTGCGTCTCGAAACGCAGCCCGCCGCTCAGCGTGAGGTTCGGCCGCACTCGCCAGTCGTCCTGCGCGAACACGCTGGCATCGAACTGGTTTTTCGCAAACTGCGTCGGCCCGGCGTTCAGCGTGTACGAAGAAGGACCGCAGCCCTCGGCCAGAATCATCGGCATCGGAACGTTCTGCGACAGCAGTAACTCCGTCTCCTGATAAACGTCGAGCGAATTCGGATTCGTATAACCCGAGAGGCAGGGCGCGGTCGCCGCACTCTGCGGAGTAGTAAACGTGTAAGTGCCGTTAAAGTTCGACGTCGACTGCGTGCTCAGCTGGCTTTCCCGCAGGCGCGAACCGAACTTCATCGTGTGCTTGCCCTGCGTGATCGTGTTATTTTCCTGGAGTTCGTAGCCGCGATTGCGGTTGTAGTTATTCGCCGTGTTACCCCCGGACGTGAAGGCGCTGGCGACGTTGATCGTAGGCCCGCCGAATCCCGAAGCCGCCGTGTTCTGCCTCTGATCGTTGAACTGGAACAAAATCTCGTTGATCGACCTGGTCCCGATCACCATGGTCTCGGTGGCCTGAACGGTCGAGAACTTACTGACGCCATAAGTCACCTGCGAAGGCAGACTGAATCCGCCCACGCCGCCTTCGTTCGAACCGCTCGACCGCATGTAACGCAGAACCAGCGTATTATTCGCGTTGATTGCATAGTCCACACGCGGATTCACCGAGTAATTCTTCGAGGGCGTCGCATAAGTCGCGTTGTAAGAAGTCTGCGCCAGCGTGGCCGGGTTGAGCGTCTCCGCGTTGATCAGCTGCGACGTATTGAAATTGCGTTCGCTGAGATCCAGAAACCACGAGATCTTCTTCCCCAGCGGCCCGCTGACGTTCCCGGACAACTGACGGTTGTCGTAATCGGGCATCGCGCCCTGAACAAAGGGATTCCGCGTATCGAGATCGTGATTGCCATAAATGAAAAACGCGCTGGCGTGGTAGCTGTCCGTGCCGGGCTTGGTGAAGATCTGAATGCGGCCGAATCCCGGGCTGTCGAATTCCGAAGCGAACGGATTTGAGTTAATACGGATTTCGCGGATCGAACTCTTGGGCGGCAACTGTCCTCCGCTGAAGCCGTCGATAAAAATCTGCGGACCGTTCGGTCCCGCGGCTGGCCCTGCCATGGCCTCGAGCTGCGCCTGCAGATCGTCCGGATCGTCGGGAAGCGCCTCGAGATCCGATTCCGAGAGCACGATGGCGCCGGCATTCTGCGACGGGTCCACATTGATAGCTCCGACGGTTCCCGAGGTCACGTCGACCTGCGCGGCGGACGCCGCAATCTGCAGCGCGATATCGAGCGGACTCGTCTGGCCCCCCGTCACGGCCACATTCTGCGCCGCGGTCACAAACCCCGGCGCCGTGATGCGAACGGCATACTGACCGGGCGGAAGACTCACCGTATACGCACCCTGGCCATCGGTCTTGTCGTCACGCGTTTGCCCGCCGCCGGTCACATGAACCGCTGCGTTGGGCACAACGGCGGCTGAAGGATCGGTAACCGTCCCTTTGATGACGCCTGCTCCCTGCGCCATCGCGCGTTGCGGGGAGATCGCCGAAAGAGCCGCTAAAGCGAAGAAAAAAACAGAGGTTTTGACAGAGATGTTATGCATAAGTCGACAGACACGAATATTTACACTTCCCGCCGTTCAGGCGGGACTGAAGAAACTCCACCGGTTACCGCGAACTCCGCGTTACAAAGCGTGGCCGCGCACAGATTCGATAGACAGGGAGGGCAAGACTACACTGAATACCCTCATGCTTTGAAGTCTAGCGCAGGAAGCGTTTGCAGGCCGTAAAGGATGGTAATTGTTTCAGCCGTGAAGGGCCGCGTCCGATCCGCCACCACAAAGCAGCGGCTGGGGATACAATGCTGGACATGCGTGAACTGTTGCTCACTTGCCTGCTGGCCGCCTCGTCTTTCGCCCAGAGCGGAAACGCGCCCTCAGCCAACCCGCCCACCGCGAATCTGGGCGTCTTCACCAATTCCGACGACGTCGGCGCTCCGCCGATCAAAGGCTCGGCCGAGTACGACCCCGCCACCAAACAGTACAAAATCACCGGCTCCGGCACGGACATCTGGGGCAAGGCCGATCAGTTCCACTACGTCTGGCGCGAGATCTCAGGCGACTTCACGGTCACGGCAACGGCCAAATTCCTCACCGACGGGATCGATCACCGCAAAGCGGTCATCATGCTGCGCCAGTCGCCCGACGCCGATTCGCCCTTCATCCACCTGGTGATCCACGGCAACGGCATGCCAGGCGTGCAGTTCCGCAACGCGAAAGGCGCCAACACCAACACCGTCGATCTGCCGGTCGAAGGTCCCGGCACGTGGAAGATGAAGCTGGTGCGGCAGGGCGCCGCGATCGGCGTCTGGATCGCCAAAGACGGCGGACCGCTGCGCGAACTCGGACACACGCAAAACCAGTTGGGAAGCCCGGTGTTAATCGGTCTCGGCGTCAGTTCGCATACGCAGACCGCCACCAACACGGTGCTCTTTTCGGATGTGTCGATCGAACAGCTGGCGCCGCCGGCAGTTAAGAAGTAAGGGAGAATTGAGATGTATACACTACGCAAGCTGTTCCTGATCTCCCTGCCCGCTGTTCTGGTTTTCGCCCAGACCGCCGGCGCGCCCGCCACCAACCTGGGCATCTTCACGAATTCCGCCGATGTCGGCGATCCCGTGAAGAAAGGCGCCGCGGAGTTTGACGCCACAAACGGGCAATACCGCATCACCGGTTCCGGCGCCAACATCTGGGACAAGCAGGATCAGTTCCAGTATGTCTGGAAAGAAATGACGGGCAACTTCATGGTCACGGCCACAATGCAGTTCCTCGGGCAACTCGCGCAAAGCGAAGAGCATCGCAAGGCCGGGATCATGCTCCGCCAGTCGCTGGACGCCGATTCGCCTTACGGCGACATCGTGATCCACGGCAGCGGCATGCCGGGACTTCAGTGGCGCGCCAACAAGGGCGAGATCACCAATACCTTCGATATGCCGTTCGACAGCCCGGGTAAGTACAAACTGATGCTGGTCCGCAGCGGTGTCGGGCTCACCGTGTCGCTCGCCAAAGACGGCGCGGCGTTGAAGCAGATGGTGCGCACCGAGGTGACATTCCGGGGACCGATACTGGTCGGACTCGCCGTCTGCGCGCATAATGCCAACAATTCGGAAACAGTGGTGTTTTCGGATGTGACGATAGATCCCACCGTGCCGCCCGGCAGCCACTGAGCATTCGTTCGCCGGCCTCACCGGCGCCTGTCTCTCTAAGGCACGAGCGAGGTAGAGCCAGTGCTTAATTGCGTAAGTTCACAATGGTATTACGGAGCTTAAGACATTCTCCGACGAGCGTTTCCGGATTTATCCAGTCTAACTATGGACTCTCCGGAGACAACGCGCGACCTGGCCGCACGACACGACCGGGCGTTGGTGCCGAGATCTTTGAACGCCGCAGGACGTGCGGCCCGCGCGCTCCGGCAGCAGCTTGGCCTGCGATTGCGGGAGACAAGGACACCGGCGGACGTGCCGGCGACGGACCACGTGGATCGACGTACAATATACCCTGAGGAGAGTTATCCTGCGTAGCACGAGTCCCATGGTCCGGTCTGTTGCGATTCTCCTGATGGCAGCCGTCGCCCCCGCGCAGACTGGCGTGCCCGCTCCAGCGTTCGAAGTGGCGTCGGTGAAGCGGTACGCTCCCCAGCTACGCCCGGGAATACGCGGCATTGCGAGAAGCGATCCCGCGCCCAGCCAGTTCCAGGTCAGCGGAACCCGCGTCTCCATCAGAGGTAATCTGATGCGGTTGGTTGGCACCGCCTACGGGCTTGAGCCATTCCAGGTGAGCCAGAGCAAGGAATGGGCGGAGAACTGGGCCACTTCCGAAGTCTACGAAATCGACGCCCGCGCGCCGGGTGACGCGACTCCCACATTGGCGCAGGTCCGGGAAATGGCACAGACGCTCCTGGCGGAGCGCTTCCAGCTCAAAGTCAGCCGCCGGAGCCAGCTGATGCCGGTTTATAACCTAGTGGTCGCGCCCGGCGGGGTCAGGATTAAGCCCGGCGTCTCCACCGATCCTCCGCTGACCCGCGACGATGGTTCGGCTGGAGTACACATTCGCGTGCGGTGCCTCAATTTCTCCATGGCCGATCTTGTGGAGGCGGTGAGGCGGCAGTTTGATCGTCCGCTCCTCGACAAGACCGGGCTCACCGGAGGCTTCGATTTCAGCCTGGATTACATCGCGCAGATCCCCGGAATGACAGCAGACGTGGCGGCGGCGATGGACCAGCCGGATCAGGAGCCGGGGCTGCCGATCGTGACGTCGCTCCGGGAGCAACTCGGATTGAGGGTCGTGCCGGCCAGGGAGCAGGCCGAAATCCTGGCGATCGATCACGCCGAAAGGCCCTCGGCCAATTAACATTCGCAGAGGATTGACGTTCGTGTCACCGGCACATACGACCGCGAATCGTGAGTTTCCGAACGAAACACGGTCAAAGCCCGGTTGAGATGCCTGCGGCCGGCGTGGTCGTCCGCGCGCCTTTTTCTTCCCGGTGACCGCAGTCCCCGTGTCTCGCTTTTTCCGTTCGTCATTTCTGTGTGTACCGGTTGTGTATACAGGCTCAATCGTCATCGAGGGCGAACCCGATCTTGCGTTTGGTCGCGGGCGGGAGGGCCTTCATATCCTTCACCTCGCGGGAAAGCTCGTCGATATCCTCAACACCAGAATTCCGATCACCGGTGCCGTCCGCTCGTGGCGACGCCGTTTCTCCATGGGCGCGGCAATGTCATGGTGGTGCTCGACGATCTGGCGCAAGCGCACAAAGGCGTTCACCACCCGATGGTGATCCGGATGGCGCGTTCGCCGCCGAGGACGGGAGAGATCCCACCCCGGAGGTCGCGGATTTGCGGTCAAATCGAAAACGGTCTACTCAGCAGGCGCAGGCCGGTTAGTAGTGCGACAGCTTGTTGATGCCGTTAAACGCCGCCGCCTTGTAGCATTCCGCCAGCGTCGGGTAATTGAACACCGTATCGATGAAGTAATCCATGGTGCCGTTGAGAATGAGCACGGCCTGTCCGATGTGCAGTAACTCGGTGGCGCCTTCGCCGATAATGTGAACGCCCAGCAGATGACGCGTCTCGCGGTGAAAGAGCAGCTTCAGACGGCCGGTTGTGTCCCCGCCAATCTGTCCCCGCGCGATTTCGCGATAGTACGCCACGCCCACTTCAAAGGGAACGTCTTCCTCGGTCAGTTGCTCTTCCGTCTTGCCGATGAACGAAATTTCGGGGATGGTGTAAATCCCATAGGGATAATTGGCCGGATTCGAATTGAGCGGCAGTTGAAACGCGCGGCCGGCCGCGATCCTGCCCTGCTCCATCGATACGGAAGCCAGACTCGGGAAACCGATGACGTCGCCCGCGGCGAAAATATTCGGCTGTTTGGTGCGGAAATCGGCGTCGACTTTGATGCGCCCCCGCGAGTCGGATTCGATGCCCGCGGCCGCGAGATTCAGCTCGTCCACGTTGCCCTGACGCCCCACGGCGTAGAGCAGGGCGTCGCCCGAGATCTTTTTGTTGCTCTCCAGTTTCGCGACCACGCCGCCATCCGGCGTTTCTTCGACGCTGGCCACTTCTTCGTTCAGGCGCATGGTGACGCGCACGTCGCGCAGGTGATAGGAAAGCGCCTCCACCATTTCGTTGTCGGCGAATTCGAGCAGGCGGGGCCGCTTCTCCACCAGGATGACGCGCACGCCCAGGGTGGCGAACATGCACGTATATTCCACGCCGATCACGCCGCCGCCCACCACGATCAGCGTCTTCGGAATCTCCGGCATGCAGAGCACCTGATCGCTGTTGATGATATTGCGGCCGTTGATGGGCACCAGAGGCGAGGTCGCCGGCTTGGTGCCGGTCGCAATGATGACGTTGGCGGCCTCGTATTCCATCCTGCCGCGCGAATTGGTCACGGCGATATGGGTGGGATCGACAAAACTCGCCACCCCGGTCAGGACTTCGACGCTGTTGCGCGCCAGTTGCAACTGAGTCACGTCGACTTCCGTCTTGATGACGTGCTGGACGCGGAACACCAGGTCCGGCATGGTGATCTTGTCTTTGACGCGGTAATTGATGCCGTAGATCTGGTGGTAACGGTAGCCGGAGAAGTGCAGGACGGCTTCCCGCATGGTCTTGCTCGGGATGGTGCCCGTGTTGACGCAGACTCCACCGAGCACTTCACGCCGCTCAATCAGCGCGACGCTTTTGCCGGCTTTGGCGGCCTGAATGGCGGCCCGCTGCCCGGCCGGCCCCGAGCCGATAACGATCAGGTCAAACTTCTGCATAGTGAGGACGCATCTTTCTATTCTATCGGTGCATTATCACAATTCAATTAGAAGGCGGCGGGAAGGGCGGCGGGACACGGAAGCGGCGGATACGGGTCAAGTATCGGCGAGAGGATCGGGTGCTTGCGGCGGGATGCGCGAAGGGTGAACCAATGGAAGTTTACCTGGCAGATTTGCTTTAGACTACCGCTCCTTCACAGTCGCGGCTAGCGGGGTTTCCGGGTCGCGAGAGTTGCCAGGTCGCGGGGGTAACCGGGTCGCGAGGGTTCCATGTGGAGGGGGTTGCCAGGTCGCAGGGGTTGACAGGTCGCACGGCCCGAAGTCCCCCGTGCGAGCACCGGCATCATCCGAGTGGCCGTCCGAGTGGCCAGGTTTGACAAACGCCTGAGCCGGGGTCATCATGAGGAAACCGCACGGTTTTGGGAAGCACTTCGCCGCCGGCGGGGAGATCCACTTGATGCGCACGGGCAGGATTTCAAATCGCGCGGGCGTGTCGTTCTCTCTGGCCGTCGCCGGCGCAATGGCCGGACTGATTCAGATGCGTCTGCTCGGGTTCCAGTTCGGCGGAACCGAGATGGTCACCGAGGCCAGAACGCTGGCCGAGCATGGCGTCTTTGCAAATCCCTACGCGATCGCGAAGACGGGGTTGACGGCCGCCAATCCTCCGCTCTATCCGCTTTTTCTGGCGCTCCTGATCCGGTTGTCGCCGCAGTACTTTGTCGTACTGGGAGTCATCGGCAACATCGCGGCGAACGCCGTGGCGGCGGCGTGCCTGCCGCAGATTTCGCGCGTTTTCTATGACGACGATATGCCCGGGGTGGTGGCAGGCGTATTGTGGCTGGCAGCGATGCAGCTGACGCCCGGCTGGGATACGGGCGATACCGTTGCGGGGCTCAGCCTGTTTTGCCTTTTCACGGCCTGGTCGATCGGGAGAAAAGGGGCCGCGGGACTCGGAGCGCTGGCCGGTGTGGCCGGCGGTTTACTCTGCCTGACGAATATCTCATCGGCGATGGTATCGCTTCCCTGGGTCGCCTGTCTGGTGGCGCGCCGCAGCGCCGACCGGCAGGCGTCGAAGGTGGCCCGGCGACAGGCTGCTCTGTTTGGCTGCGCTCTGTTCGCCGCGTTCCTTCTGGTTGTCGCGCCGTGGGTCCTGCGGAACCGCCAGCAACTGGGAGCGCCTGTGCTGAGAACGGGTCTGGGGATTGCCTTATATTCTTCGAACAACGACTGCGCGGAATCCAGCCTCGTGGACACGTGGTGGACGGGGTGTTTTCAGGCGCATCATCCCAATACGAGCCTGAGCGAAGCGCGCCTGCTGGGCGCTATGGGGGAAGTGGCATACGATCGCCTGCGAATGGAGGACGCAAAGCGGTGGGCGGCGGCGAATCCGGCGCGATTTCGGCGGTTGACCGCGGAACGCATCCGGGACTTCTGGTTCCCGACTCCGGACCACCCCTTTCCGCACCAGCGGGCGTATACGGCGTATGCGGTCTGGCTTGCGACGGTGCTGGGGATCGCCGGTTTGATCCTGATGATTCGGGAGCGCAGGCCCGTGGTGGTTTTCGTGCTGATCGTCGGGCTGATCTACCCCCTGATCTATTACGTGACAGTTTCCGACGTCCGCTACCGCTATCCGATACTCTGGCTGTCTCTTTTGCCGGCGGGATACTTCATCTGTGCAATCGGCATCGGTGCGATCAACGCTGGCTGGCTTCGCCGGCGAGCACGCGGCGATTGAAATCGGCGGACTTGTTGCGCGGCACGCTGAGCGATTTCCACTTCGTCCCCGCCAGGTGTTTGGCCAGAAATACGATCTGCCCGGTGTGGTACGCATAGTGGCCCACCTGACGGTTCACCGCCTGCATGACGGAGTGCGCCTCGCCGCGAATCGTTATGGTGCGTCCGAGATCGGCGTCGGTCAGCGGTTCGAGCGCCGTGAACACGCATTTCCAGCCGGCTTCCCAGGCTTCGAGCAGCGCGGCGCGGGTGGCGGGCGGATCGACAAACTCCGTGTCCCGGTTCCGGTCCGGCTTTTCTCCGTCCGTGGTGAGAAAGTCGGTCCAGCGCGAACGCATGTTGCCGGTCATATGCTTGACGATGAGGGCGACGGAGTTCATCTCGTCGTCGAGAGCGGCGAACAGCTGTTCGTCGGAGAGCTGTGCCATCGCGCCCTCCGCCAACTTTTTATTCAGGCGAAATATGACGAGCGAGTCTTCGATGTACGACGTGGTGAACTGGTGGGGCATGGCTTTTCAGTTTCTCTCCTGCTCGGTGAACGGGTGGGGTTCCGAAACGGCGCGCAGACGGAGCCCGCTCCATTCTTCGCACAACACGATGGAATTGGGCGGATTCTTGGGATCGAACCGCACCGAAGCGGGCCCGACCATGCGCATGCGGTCCTGCGGCAAGAGGCCGGCGAGTGCGGCGGCATCCTGCGCAACCGTGTACTCGACGCCGCCGACCGAGTACGTGTACATGATTACCGAGCCGTCCACGTCGAGAATTTCGCCGTCGCCGATCTTTCCCTTATCGCGGATCATCTCACGGCGCAGACGCTCGATTTCGTCGGCGGAGGGCTGGCGGCGGAACATTCGCCAAACGAGAAATCCCGCCGCGGAAAGGGCCGAAAACGCGCCGACTCCGACGCCGATCCAGCGGATCGCTTCGGCCTGCCGTGTCAGTTCCCTCCACAGATCGGGCATATCACCGTCGAAAGGCGTCTATTGCTTCGCTGCGGGTCGCGGTTGAGTGAGCATCAGTTCGCGAACACCTTGTTGTAATCCTTCAGGAACTGGTCGAGACCCTGATCCGTCAGCGGATGGTTGAAAAGCGAATCGAGTACTTTGAACGGCAACGTGCCGATATGCGCGCCCGCCAGAGCCGCCTCCACCACATGCAGCGACCCGCGCAGCGAAGCCGCCAGAACCTGCGTCTCAAAGTCGAAATTTTCGTAGATCGCAACGATCTGCCGGATCAGATCCATGCCCGTCGCGCCGATATCGTCGAGGCGGCCTACGAACGGGCTCACGAAATACGCACCCGCCTTGGCGGCCAGCAGGGCCTGCGCGGGCGAGAAGCAGAGGGTGACGTTGACGCGAATGCCTTCCTGGCTCAGCGCGAAACAGGCTGCGATGCCATCCCGGATCAGAGGAACCTTCACAACGACGTTCTTGTGGATCTTCGCCAGTTCCCGACCTTCGGCGATCATCGCCTTCGATTCCACGGCGACGACTTCCGCGCTGATGGGTCCGTCCACGATGTCACAGATGGCGGCGATCTGTTCCTTCATCGGTCTGCCTTCTTTGGCGATCAGACTGGGATTTGTAGTGACTCCGTCAACGATTCCCCACTTTGAGACGGCGCGCAGTTCGTCGAGATTCGCCGTGTCGAGAAATATTTTCATTCCTCCTCAGTATAGCGGCAGAAGCGTTTGCGGCCTGTAGCGGGAAGGACTCGGGTGTGCGACACAGAGGCGACAGATTCGGGGACGCATCGGCCACAGACGCATCGGCCACAGACGCATCGGCCACACGATCAAGCCCTTGCGTAGGGTAGCTAAACTATACGTCCGGGAATCTGGCCGCGATGTCATTTCGGGACTGGGTGAACTAATGGCAGTTTCCTGGCGGAGCTGGTTTAGAGCACCGCTCCTTTACAGTCGCGGCTCGTATAGTCGTGGCTCTTGTCGTGGCTCGCAGCGGGTGGGTCGCGCGGCTCGTACCGGTCGCGGCTCGTGGGGGGCGTTTCTCCACTATATCGGGAGACGACTGTCCTCAGACGGGTTGCATCGGACGCGGCTGGTCGATGCGATGTCCGTCCAGATAGAGACCGGGCTCCCGCCAGTGTTGCCGCGGGGGTTCCTGAAACGCGCAGAAATCCGGCTGCTCATTTCCAAATGCCGTTGTGGCTTCCCCAAAAGCCGTTAGGGCCTCGCCGTTCGCCCAGTCCAAAACCTGCCTCCACTGTATCCTTTGGACACGGCGGACGCCCACTTCCCGGATCCGCAACACCGAGGCATCCTTCAGCTGCGGCGCCGGACTGACCTCTGCGCACCCCGCCACCGCGTTGTAAACAATGGCCGCGAAGTACACGGACGCCGCCCTGACCTTGACAGTCATACCTTCGACGGTGACGTGATAGCGTTTCAAATCGGTAGACCGGCGCATCTCAGGCATCATAAGTGCACGCCGAGGGCCAACCGCCGGCGGGGGAGCTTAACCTGTGAACCCAGCCTCCGCGACAGGCGCATAATGAGGACAGATGGGCCGCCTTCTCACCGGCTCGCCCGCCATGAACCTATGGCCGATGGACCTATCGGGCGTATAAAGAAAAACGTCTTCACCGATTGGACCTCAGTTTGCTAATCTCTCAGCAAAGGAGCATTATGGATAGTCTTTTTGAAGAACTAATCGCTATTGACTCCGGATCGGCCCTGAGCTTTTTCGTGAATAACCTCAGGGAGACGGCGGGCGCCGAAAGGCTGAGGGAGGACGAGACTTTCTACGTGGCCAGCATCCTGGCTCATTACTCGCAGACCTCGCGCGCGGACACGGCGTCGATACCGTCGATGGCCAATCTTTCCGAGGTGTTCGACAGCTTCATCCTGCATACGACGCTGCTGACGGACTCGGAGATACTGGAAATCGGCGGATCTCAGATTCTGCTGTTTGCGGGCTTTTTCCGCGATCAGATGTCGCGCCGGCACAATGTGCGCTGGTACGATCAGGTCGGCCAGTCGATGTACGAGAAGGCCAGTCAGTATTCGCGCGACGTGAAGAAGCGGGATCTTTTCGACCGGCTGTCGGGGTCGTTCCCGGAATGGACGATCATCTGCAGGAACCTGAGCCGGTCGTGCCGCGATAACAGGCTGTTGTTGCGGCTGAATTAGAGGGCATGGCGAGACCGCTGGCCGCGGCCCAGAACCAGATGCAGGCGAAAACGCCTACGCTACAGGATCAGCACGAGCTTTTCTCCGGCCTTCCCGCCTGCTACAGCCGTGTACGCGCCGACTGCGTCCGCGAACGGCACTGCCCGGACCCTGGGCGGAGTCAGCGAGTGCGCCTCGAAACCCGCGCGTAGTTCATCGAGAATGCCGGCTGTATCCCGCGGACTGAAACCGTAGCTGTCGAAGCCGATCAGGCGTGACATGTTGTGGTAGAAATCGACCAGGCTGAAACTGACGCGCGGCTCCCCGGCGCTCGAAATGGCAACCTGGCGGCCGCCGTGCTTCAGGCATCGCAGCGAAGGCTCGAACAGGGGACCGCCGACGGTATCGAACACAACTTCGGCGCCTTTTCCCGCCGTCAGATCGAACACTTGCCCGCGCATATCGCCCGTGGTGTCGACGAGGGCTGCGGCTCCCTCCGACGGTTGGCCCTGCAACGTACCGCCGAGCACGCGCGCGCCTTTTCCGTTTGCGATCTGCGTCGCGGCCTGTCCCACCGCGCCCGCGGCGCCAACGATGAGAACGGTCTCA
>Ga0302319_10004230_pt1 | contig 29560 bp, 20 predicted proteins | sample Bog_T0_2_FD_203319 | JGI IMG/M metagenome (GOLD analysis project Ga0302319, IMG submission 203319) | Peat permafrost microbial communities from Stordalen Mire near Abisko, Sweden - Bog_T0_2 | ecosystem: Environmental > Terrestrial > Soil > Wetlands > Peat | place: Sweden: Abisko, Stordalen Mire... | reverse complement strand
GAGAGGGCTGAGCGCAGCCAGGAGAATGTCGCGAATTCCGACCGTCTTCGCGACAATGGCCCGCATCTCGGCGAAGATGGGGCTGGCCTCGTTGGCGCTGAAGAGGGTCTGGGTTCCCAGAGTCTTTTTTGTCACCAGACCGGCGTCGACCAACTGGCGCAACTCCCGCTGCACGGGCCCGAGTGTAATCCCCGTCATCCGGGCAAGTTGTCTTAAGTAGTAGGACTCGCCAACATGCCCAAACAAAATGGCCAGCACGGCACCGCGCGTGCGCCCAAACAGCGTGCTCGAAAGTGCGCTAGCTGTACCCATTCTGGAGTCAATCGTACCCGAAAAGGGTACAGAAAGCAATTGCCTAGCTGCATTCGGGGCGATTCTGGTCGCCGAGAAGATTCAATTCTCAGAGATCAGTGTCTGAGAAACGTTTTTTCCCGGGCATGGGCTTGAGTTGACTCTGGCCGACATTTCAATACTGATCCTTGGCCAAGTTCATAAACAGCAAAACCGAAGGCAGTTTCCCATCAATTTCGAATTGGTTTTTTCAGAACTCCTTGCTGAGAAGTTGATCGCAAGGGCACTTGTCCGACAAGCCGACTATTCGTCCACATGGAAAGTAGATCTCTGCCGTGACAGTACAGAGGCGGGCAGTAACCTATTGAAACGAAGCGTCACCGATGGCTTGTTTTTGCGCTCTACCCTGCCGCGCTATCGGCTTAGTGCAATTCGCCAAAGCACTTTTCGGCGATGACCCCGCATATTCGACGAGGAGGACGGGGGCGGATATGGCGCCACCTGGAATTATGCGATTGCGGGGGCCCCCAAATAGGCTTGCAAGGGCAGAGGGCTGGTTTTCCTTCAAAAGCGATCAGATCTGCTAATCAGGGGAAATTTTGTTAATCGATCAACTTGGAAGCGGGGTTTTTTGGTGCATGCCTCTCAAGGTGAACCAGAGGAGCAGCGCCGCGGGGCGGCGAAACAGACGGCTGACTCCCCAAAACAACCTGTTCAAGGAGGTCGAGGTCAGCATCTTCGATTTCCCCGTGGTTGATCCTTAATGACTCGACGTCCGGTATTTCGTTTGCCAAGGGCGGATCGGTTATATTAGTAAAGCGTTTAATTGGTTGCCGAATACCATAGAAAATGATCCAAGGCGCCTTCTGGTCCTTTGATTATCGGAAGTTGCACTAAAGCAACGGGACAAGATTATGAACTCGCCAACACTGCTGGACATTGCGAAACGCGTCGGGGTTTCGACTGCTGCAGTATCGATCGCTCTCAACAAGGGCGAGACGAATCGAGTCAGCGCCAAGACGCGCCAGCGGATTCTTGAGGTCGCAGAGGAGCTGAGCTACGCGCCCAATGAGCTGGCCAGGGCGCTTGCCGAAAACAGAACCCGTTTGGTTGGGTTGGTTGCGCCGATTGGCGATCCAATCTTTTTCCATCACTTCATTGCGCAAGCACTGTCCGGCATCCAAAGCACGCTCATGCGCCACGGATACAATTTGTTGATATATTCTCCCTCCGGCCGTCAGGGGCTGGGTGTGCGTGAAAAGATTTATGAAAGCAAATTCACCGACGGGATTATCTTTATCAATACTCGATCATGCTCGGCCCGCACGGTGAGCGAGACCATTCGCGAATTTCAGACCGCAAACATAAAATTCTGCATGATGAATTCATACGACGGCCGCGAGCCAATCAACTACGTCGGAGTTGATGAGACGGCAATCGGCGCGGCGGCCGCGGACTATCTCGTGGGCAAAGGCCATCGCCGGATTGCCTTCCTCAGCGGAGCGCATGTGCTCCCCGCTCACAAGCATTTGGTGAAGGGCATGGAGCGCAGCCTGAGCAGACACGGCCGCAAGCTACCCGCCGAGTTGATTGCTTGCACGGAATACGAACGCGAGCAGACCTACGCCATCCTGGATCGTTGGTTCACCCTGGGCGGTGGCCGTCGCCCGACCGCTATTCTGGTTTTGGACGACCAACTCTTGATGTATGTATACGATTACGCCGATCTGCGAAAGATGAAGATCCCCGGTGATTTCTCAGTTCTGGCCCGTCGTAACATCGCTATCGAGGATCATCTTCGCCCAAGGCCAACTTCGATCGCGATTCCGAGCTTTGAAATGGGACAGCAGGCCGCAGAGTTGCTGATCGACACAATTGAAGATCCAGATTGTAAGCCGCGCCGAATGATATTGCCATTTAAATTGCTCGAAGGGAACACTGCCTAGTTCCAGAGTGGCTTACGCCATGTCGATACAAACCAGCAGGCAAGCAGGTGTAACCTCTGGACATCTCATTAATTGTTTCCAAGGCGCAGCAATATCTGTGGAAGCCAGGCACTTGCGCATAGTCCGAGCCCTCGTATAACAGACGAATTGCCGCTTTGCAAGGCCGCGCGTGCGAAATGATACTGGGTTCTGTGACATCTCTGTCTGGAATGATAAGCGATGCCATGAAGAGCCCCTCCTGGCCGCACGGCCAGCTGAATCAATGTGCGAACGCCAACTCAAAGCAGAATGATTGCGATCGTTATTGCCGAACGAATTTAACGATGTCGGCATAGGTGCAGCCATGTCCGGCATGCACTTTGTTTACCGGGCTTGAACCTTGATAAATTACCCGGTCCAGAGGAGTATTTGCTCCCGCGGTAGCCTGAACAATCGTCACTGAGCCGCTTGAGCCTTGCGCAAAGTCATATGTCCCCAGGTCGACCCAGCCCTCCGCCCCCACTGGGACATCGACCGTCTTAGATGCATCGCGCGAATGAACAATCAACCGTGCGCTTCCGTCAGTCTTTGGACCAGGCGTTCGATACTCCTGGACGTCATAAGTTCCCGCAGCGAGAATTGTAGGCGTCCAGACCGCAAAGTCAGACGGATTACAGGATGCTCGCGTACCAAGACTTGAATATCCCGGCAATTCACCGTCCACCCAGTCATCGCCGTACTCAGCGTAACCGGGTTCGGTGTTGCGCATGTAATAGTCGCGGACATAATATGCCACGCGCCCGAAACTGGCCGGTGAAGGCCGATCCGGTACAGCGATATTTGGCCAGTGACCCATCGAGGTGAGCCAAATATTCAAAAGGTCGTGGGGGTGCTGAGTCGGCGGATATTGTTGAGTGCAGATGAGCTTGCCATCGAAGTAATACTTGATTTCCTGTTCGGTCCACTCCAGCCCATAGGTGTGATACGCGGCCGATGTGTCGAAACCCGGAGCGTACTTCGCATCGCAGCGCGTATCTCCGTCGTTCTTGCCATGCTGCCATTCGAGGTAGCCCATGGAAATAAAGTTTGGATCTTCTATTTCCATATCGTCGAGCTCAGTCGTTGAGTTTGACACGGCCGGATACCTCGGCGGAATCGTGCGACCGTCACCCGCATACATCCAGAATGCTGTATGCCATCCTGGATAGTTGCTTGTCTTGGCCTCCGCCTCGTAGTACCCATAGCGGAAAGCTGCCTTGCTGATGATGCCTCCTCCCGTGAAGTGTTTACCTGCAAAGTCTTCCTGGCGAAGAGTAATGTTCATATGCCCTGCTCCGTCCAGGCTGATATTGGCCGGTGTTTGAGCACTGTAAAGCTTCACATCTGTCCTATAGTTCCACTTGCTGGCGTCGAGAACTGTTCCCTTGAAATCTTCACTCCATTGGAGCACGTATTTATCCGGAACAGCGCTCTGCTGCGCCCAGGCGCAGGAAGGCAGCATGGCGACAAGGAAACCAAGCGCAAGTGCTATGCGTGCGATCAACATGATCTTCTCTCCACTTCTGTTTGAGTTTCAGCTCGGGAGTCTGCTCATAAAGTTGCAGACGCCGCAACCCCGCCAATTCTATGTACGCAGCGTTGTCCATGTCAATTTAAAATGCTAAATCTGACATTTTATATTTTGTCAGGATCGAGCTATATGATGTAGTCAGGTGTTTTAAGGTTGACGGAAAAGGACGGCAAACGCGTGAGGCTGACAAAGGTCAGACAAGTACGAGCGGTCGACGCAGTTTACGATGTCTTGCGGGAAAGCATCCTCGATCAGACCTTCCCGCCCGGGCAGCGATTAGACGTGCGAATGCTGGCTGGGAAACTTGAGGTAAGTCTCACTCCCGTAAAGGACGCCATTACGCGCCTCGCGGCGGAAGGGCTGATCGAGCTAAGGCCACGGAGTGGCACCTATGTGACAAGACTCTCGCATCAGGACATCAAAGACACGCTCGGAGTGCGGCGCGCGCTGGAATGTCTGGCTGCAGAGACAGCCATGCAAAACATGACCGAAGATGATCTGACGAAATTCAAAGAATTCGTCAAGATCCTGGAACGCCCCGTCACTAACGAGCGGGAGCGGCTGCAGCACGAGCGGAGGAATAACGAGTTTCATTTACGCCTTGTGGAGTTGTCGCAGAATCGCAAACTGATCGAGATCTATCAATTGCTGAACGCACACATCAAAATGGCTCGGGTGCATTATCGAAGTGCTGCCTGGCAGCAGAGAATGAGTCAGGAACTGTCAGAGCACCGCAGCATCCTCGCAGCGCTGGTGAAGCGGGATCCCATCAAACTCAAACGAGCCTTGAACGACCATATTTCGCGGGCGGCGGAGGCACTGGTGCGTGACCTGAAAAAGGCGGAATCGGGGAGAGATGCCGTATGAAAATCGTCAAAGTCGAGACCCATGTGGTATGTATTCCGCGGGATTCCCGATCGATGTATGGTGGCGCGGGCTCGCCTGTGGAGGTGAAGGACCCGGCAGTCCGTTATTCGATAGCCAGCACGTATGGCACAGTTTATGGCCGCCAGTTGGAAGCAATGCTGGTCAAGATCACAACGTCCGATGGGGTTTACGGCTGGGGCGAAGCGCAGGCGCCTGTTCTGCCCGAAGTAACTCGGGTAATTGTCGATGAATTACTTTCGCCTCTTCTGCTTAGTTCCGAGCGGACGTCGCCCATTGCAGTCCGGGATTTTCTTTACAGCGCAATGAGAGTTCGGGGGCATACAGGGGGCTTTTACATTGACGCACTGAGCGCCGTCGACTGCGCGCTCTGGGATATCGCCGGAAAGCTGTGCGGTCAACCCGTCTGCAGGCTATTGGGTGGCCCCTTTCTTCAGGCGTTACCGACGTATGTCTCAGGCCTGAGAGGACGGACACCAGAAGAGCAGCTCGACTCGTTCGAGCGACATCTGGCCGAGGGCGCGACCGCGGTCAAGATCTTTCTGTCTTCCACGATCGAAGCATGTCTTCAGCTTGTGGATGAGATGCGCAAGCGTGCTCCATCGATCGGAATATTCGTGGACGCGCTTTGGCGGCTTCAAGTGACGCAGGCGATTGAGTTCGCCGGTCAACTTGCTGCGCGCGGCATTGGATGGCTCGAGGCCCCCCTCTCTCCAGAGGATCTCGATGGGCATCGGCGCCTGGCGCGTCGCTCTCAAGTGCGGATCGCGTTGGGGGAAAGTTATCGCACGGGTAACGAGGTGCTGCCGTTTCTGCGGGCCCGCGCTATGGAAGTATTGCAGCCAGATATCGGGCGGAGTGGCATTACAGAAGGCATGCATCTAGCATCGCTGGCAAAGGAATTCCATACCGGGATGGCGCCGCACATCAGCCTTGGGCTGGGTCCGCAGATCGCGGCGGCACTGCAATCTGCTGCGTGCTGGCCCCATCTTGAGATTGTGGAATGCAACCCGGATGTTTATGCGCTTGCCAATCGTCTTTTGAAAGAGCCACTGCGCTTTACGCCGCAATCGATCGAGGTCCCGGAAGGTCCCGGGCTTGGCATAGATCTTGATGAAGCACAACTCGCTCGGTATGAAAAGAGATGAGACCAGGAGGCGCTTAATTACCAGCGCTTGCCTGTCGGCAAGGGGCAATTCGTGAAGAGACTGCATGGCATCGTTCCTATATTGAACTCGACCTTTCACGAGGACGGGACCATTGACCTCGAAAGTCAGCGTGACCTGGTACGCCACCTTCTCGCGCAAGGCGTGCATGGTATCGCACTGTTCGGAAATGCAAGCGAAGGCTATGCGCTCACACAGGATGAGCGGGAACGAATCATGTCAGTGGTGGTTGATGAAGTCGCCGGCAAAGTACCGGTAATCGTCAGCACCGGACACACAGGTACTTATCCGGCGGTGGAGATGAGCAGGGCTGCTGCAACTGCCGGCGCGGACGCTCTGATGGTGCTCCCGCCCTATCTGCTCAAGCCCGACGGGCAAGGCGTATATGACTACTTCGCCGCCATTTCCAATGCAGTTCAGATTCCGATCATGGTTCAGGATGCGCCTTTGATGACGCAAGTGAATATGCCGTCTGCACTGCTGGCGCGCATGGCTCGTGAGATCGAACATGTCGTCTACGCAAAGGTCGAGGCGCCTCCGACCACTCTGAAGATCACCGAGCTGTTGTCTCTGGCAGGCGATTCGGTGATAGCATTCGGCGGCCTCAACGGACATTTTCTGCTTGAAGAATTAGATCGAGGGGCCGCGGGAACCATGCCCGGCAGCGACTTATGCGCTTCTTTCGTGCGGATATGGGACTTATATAAAGGCGACAAGCGCGCAGAGGCGCGTGCCGACTTCCGGCGGCTGTTACCAATGATCCGGTACGAACTGCAGCCCGGTTTAGGCGTATCCGCTATGAAGACGAACCTCGTTGCAGAGGGCGTCATTCGGACCAGCACAGTGCGCCCACCAACCCGTGCGCTTGATGAAATTGGCCTGCGTGAACTGGCACAATTGCGCAACGATCGCGCGCTCGAATAAGCGAACATTCGACCAGGAGCAATCTGGATGCGAGCTTCGCAGCCGGCACAATGGCGCGGTCGATTTCTTGCGCTTCTGAAACAGGCGAGCGCGCACGCTCCGCTGAATGGGATGGTTAAGCTTTTCAGGAGATTCCAGGCGCAGGGCGAAGAGCGATCGTTGCGGATCGCTCAGCTCGGATGCGCCACAGGAAAATCAGCGCAATGGGGTGCAATACCGCTAGAGCGTAAAACACAGGAGTATAGGAGAAACTCGTTATCGTGTGCCCAATAAGATTGGTGGACACTAACCCGCCGAGGCCGCTGCCGGCGCAGGCAAAACCCCAGGCGGTGGCGACAATTTCTGAAGGAAAGTAGTTGAAAGCAAGCGCCATTGCAAGCGTCTGCCATCCCACCTGCGCGAACACGACAATTGCAGCAAGGAACAATACCCAGGAGAGATGAGAGGCGAGTGGAATCATCGCACCTACCGGCGCCATGCACGCCAGCACCGTCATTACAGCCCGTTCAGATTGGACCGGAGGCCCGCCTCTGCCGATGCGTCGGGAAACCGCGAGACCGGCCAGGATGCTGCCTAAGCCGGCTGCGACGTAGACGATCCACGCTGTGCTGCCGAGCTGTCGAAGCGTGAGGTGACGGGCATCGCTCAGGTATTTAGGAAACCAGAAGAGATAGAAGTACCACACCGAATCGGAGACCATTCTAAGAATGGTCAAAAGCCACACCTCGCGCTGTGTCATCAGTTGCTTCCAGCGCTTCAGTTCAAGTCCTAACGCGTTTCCTGCTGGCGGTTCCGGAGCCGGCTCCTCAGTCGGCTGCCTGTACGTGAAAAGCCACGGCACAATCCACAACAGGCCCAGGGCACCGGTTGCGACAAAGGCGCTGCGCCAGCCAAAACGCAACGCGAGGAAACTAATGACCGGGGGCGAGACAACCGCACCCACCGTGGCACCCACGGAAATAATCCCCAGTGCGAGGGGGCGCGTCTTGCTGTCAAGTGTGTCAGAAATCGCCTTGGGTGACGCAGTCCAGTTTCCCGGTTCGCCGAGACCAAGAAAGAAGCGCGTCAGGCCTAATTGCATTCCCGTGCGAACGAAGCCCGTGCACAGATTGGCAACAGACCACAAAAAGATGAAGGCCGCCATGGCCTTACGCGGCTTCAACCAATCTGTGAGGCGGCCTGCCAGCATAAATGCGATCGTGTATGGCAACAGGTACAACTGCACGATGCGCGAGTAATCCAGGTCAGTGAGATGAAGATCCGTCTGGATGGTGCGTGCCAGAATTGAAAGCGATTGCCTGTCCAGGTAATTGATGACTGCCGAGACGAACAGGAGCGCGACAATCCAGAACGAGCGCTTTCTCATGAGCCTGCCTTCCGGAGAGCGATCTCCTCAATTCGCCGAGAGGGGCGTCTACGCACTCGCGGTGTCTTGAACTCCTGGCTTGAGAGTTAGGCCGAGGCCAGGCTTGTCGCCAAGGTAGATATGGCCATCTTGTGCTTCAGGCTCGCCGTCAAAGATATCCCAGAAAACGTCGTTCGAGTCGCAGCCGCCGATGGGAGGCGGAAAATACTCGGCGATGGGAGAATTCATCCGGGCCATAATGAGGTGATAGTTGTGCATCTGCCCGGCATGGGGAATCACTGCAAGGTTGTGCGCCGCGGCCAAGGCCCATATCTTGAGGGATTCAGTAATGCCACCCGCCCGGTTGACATCCAACTGTACTATGTCTACCGCGCCGCGCTCAATAAGATCCTTGAATCCATATCGCGTGAACTCATGCTCTCCGCCGGCGATGGGTGTCTCAACAGCCTTAGCGATCTCTGCGTACCCATCGATGTCATCCGGCATCACCGGCTCCTCTATCCAGGCGAGATCAAGACCGGCATCCTCGAAACGGCGAATCATGCGAATTGAATAAGAAACGTCCCAACCCATGTGCACATCGGCAGCAAGTTCAATATCGGGCCCGATGGCATCACGCACAGCCTTGACGAGTTCAAGATTCTTGCGCATCCCAGGGTTTCCCGACCGGGGGCCATGTGTAAAGCGCAGCTTCATCGCGGTGAAGCCTTGCCTAACATAGGATTTGGCCTCCTCCGCAGTCCGGTCCAGATCATCAAAGGGATAGAGTTTGCTGGCGTATAGCCGGATACGGTCTCGTGTTCGGCCACCGAGAAGATTGTAGACGGGCTGCTGCAATGCTTTACCCATCAGATCCCAGAGCGCGATATCAATGCCACTGATGGCTTCAATAGCCATTCCCTTGCGGCCGAACTTTACCGTGCGGCGGTACATTCGTTCCCACAGTAGTTCAACGTCGAAGGGGCTCTCACCGATCAGGATGGGTTTGAGATGGTTCAATATTGTGTGCAGTGCATTTCCCCGCGCCGCGCCAACCGTGCCAAGACCTATGAGACCGTCGTCAGTCTCAACCTCCACAACCAGCTCCCCGATTCTCTGTTGTCCGTTTTGATCTCTATGCCTTTCCTCATAAAAGACGCTTGAGGGAGTGAGCCTGCTGGGCTGCACGAACAATTGACGCTCTTGAGTGCGGGGCGTTACAAGATAGGCGCGGACATCAATCACTTTCATTGCTGAAACTTTCTCCGATCCAATTCGGACTTCAGCGCTGCGAACCGCGCCGAAATGCGAATTCCGTCAATCCTGCCAGCGTCGCGCGATACTTGCCCCGCCGTCAATGACATAAGTTCCCCCGGTAATCCATGACGCCTCATCAGAGGCAAGGAATAAAATCAAATTGGCAATATCTTCGGGAGTTCCCAAACGACCGAGCGGGTGTCGTTTCCGGTTGTTCTCACGGGCAGCTTCCGGGTCAGAGGTCCGCGCGAAATGAGAACGCATCAGAGGTGTATCCACAGACGCTGGGCATACACAATTGACTCGGATGCCGGACTCGGCAAGTTCAAGAGCCATTGTTTTGGTCAGGGTAATAAGAGCGCCCTTCGATGCTGTGTAGGCTGAGATTCCCCGCGCGCCAACCAGGCCCGTGATGGACGAGAGCAGCACGAAGGCGCCCCTGCCCTTGCACTGCATCGCGGGGGCGAAAAGCCTGGTAAGACGGAAAGCACTTGCGACGTTGACACGAAAGATGCGATCAATATCGTCATCGGAAGTATCGATGGTTTCGCCAAAGACGGACTTCGCTGCGCAGTGGACAACAACATCAGGATCGCCAATCGCCGCGCGGACGCGCTCGGCGGCAGATTCAAGCTGGCCCGGCAGACCGATATCGACGGTTACGGTAATGGCGCCTTCAATTTCGTGTGGAACCATGTCGAGCGATGCCACCTTGGCACCTTCGCGAACCATGCGCTGGACTGTGGCCGCACCAATTCCGCTCGCGCCTCCGGTGACAACCACTACACGTTCTTTCATCCTCATCGGAATTGCCTTCTTTCATCAGTTTGGCCCACTTGCCAGAAACTCGCCAGCCCCACCCATCTTGCCGACACAGGAAAGATAAGTCAACCGATTAATGTCTTTGCAGTTAAGGGTATGATTATACCAAAGGGCTTGCATCGCGCAAGAGGTGCTTCGGATTCCGAGAATCCCTTTAGCCTTCCGCCCGAACCGGAATCGAGCCGCCTGGAGGTATCTTGGTCATAAGCAATGAATTGATCTGCATTGCTCCGACGGGCGACTGGTGCGGCGAAGGCGTCATATGGCACCCCGAAGAGAAGGCCGTCTTCTGGGTCGACAACCGTCGGAACCTGGTACACCGCTTTCTTGTCGAGGACCAATCGACACGGACATGGCTGTTCGATGAGACCGTTGCGGCCCTGGCTCTCACGGTTGACCCCGGGGTACTATGCGTTGTTCTGGGCTCGCGGCTCATCCTTTGGTCGCCGGCAACCGACGAACGACTGCCCTTTGGCGGCTCGCTGGAAGGCTGGCCTCAAGTTCGCTTGAATGAAGCAGGTGTCGATCCCCGAGGGTTCCTCTGGCTTGGTTCCATGGGAAACAACCTCTATCCTGACGGCACTCGACGTGAAGTGCCAAAAAGTGATGGAAGTTTGTTCCAGCTCGATCGCGAGGGCGCTCTTTCAAGGAAAGTGGGTGGCATTGGAGTCGCAAACACGATTGCATGGAGTCCGGACCGAGAGAACTTCTACTCTGCAGACTCCTTAGAGAACGAGGTGCGCGTCTATCAATATGACTTGGAGAAGGGAGGAATCCACTCGCCTCGGCCATTCTTCAAAGGCTTTCCGCGGGGCCTTCCGGATGGATCTGCAATAGACAGCGAAGGATCGCTCTGGAACTGCCGCTACGGAGGCGGTTGCATTGTGCGGGTATCTGATCGCGGCGAGATCCAGGCAATCGTCGAGAGCCCGGCTTTGAATGTGACCAGTTGTGCATTCGGCGGTGCGGGGTTGGACACACTGTATGTCACGTCAGCCATTTCGGATGCGTCGCCCAGGAGTCGGTTCGATGGTGGATTATTCGCAGTGCGTCCGGGCGTATGCGGCTACGCTGACAATGCCCGCAGGATGCGCCTTTGAGAGACTCCTCCCTGGCGATCGGTTTGTAAGCGCAGTTTCGAGTGAGAGGCCCCTTCATTCAGACCAAATGCCGGCGGCTGGATTGACAATCGATCTGTGCGTTCGTATACTGCGTGACGGGTTAAGCGATTAAGTTAACTGCGATTCGACAATCCTGCCGCGGCCAGACTTCTGCCTGGTCGCGAAACCTGCACGAACCTGTTAATCGATTAATTTACCACGGGGTCCGCATCGCACTACCCGGGAGGATTACAAATGAGATTCACTGCGTTCTTGCTCCTTGCGGCTACCTTGCCCGCGCCTTTTGTCTCAGCGCAACCACCTGCGGGAGCAGGCTACAAACTCGCCTGGTCCGATGACTTTAACGGAACGGCTCTCGACACGGCCAAGTGGGAGTATCGACATGACTCGAAGTTACTCAGCACGCAGACCCCCAACAATGTGTCGGTCAAAGATGGAATGTTGGTCATCTCCCTGCGCAAGGAGCTGGTGGATGGCAAGCCCTACACTGGGGGTGGCATCATCAGCCGCGAGGTTTTCCGTTATGGCTACTACGAGGCGCGGCTCAAGATTGTCACGGGCAACGGCTGGCACTCCTCTTTCTGGATGATGCGATATAACGGCATGGATACGTTCGGGGACCAAAGAACAGTCGAATTGGATGTGATTGAAAATCAGTCGAATAGCCTCTTCTTCTACGGCATAAACACCCACCGGTGGACGCCACCGCACATTGAAGTCGGCCACAAGATTGTTGAGACGCCTGACCTTTCGAAAGATTTTCATACCTTCGGCTGTGAGTACGCTCCGAATGTTATCCGCTATTTCTTCGACGGCAAGCTCGTGGAAACTGTGGACTGGACAGGCATGCCCCAGGGAGATGGCAATATCTGGCTTGCCTCAATCGCCGAGGCGTTGGGTCCCAACCACAATGTTGACGACAGCGCCCTGCCCGGCGCCATGTACGTTGATTGGGTGCGCTTTTACAAGAAGTAGCACAGAACCGAGGGCGCTAGCCGGGCTGAAGAAGCGACTTGAGGAAGGAGGGGCGACACCTCCGTACAGTTCACCTAAGTAAGTCGATGAAGTTGAGTTCATCATTCCAGTTCGACGAGATAGCGCACACTTGAACACCGGCTGATTCAGGGGCCGTCAGCTCTACTTGAGTCTCCCGGAGGGCGCAATATGATTCGTGTAGGTTTGGTGGGTTTTGGCATGGGGGGGCGAGTCTTTCATGCTCCTCTGGTCTCCTCGGTCGAGGGCCTGGAACTCGCCGCAGTCGTTGAGCGCAGTTCGGACAAAGCCGCTCAGCGCTATCCTGGCATCACCACCTATCGATCTCTCGATGCCATGCTTGAGGACTCTTCGCTGGATCTATGCGTGGTAACAACTACCAGCGGAACCCATTTTGAAATTGGCCGCCGGATTCTCGAAAAGGGAAAGAGTGTGGTCGTTGACAAACCGACAGCGGTTACCTCCTCCGAGGTCGCTCAGCTGATCGAGTTGGCCGCGACGCGCGGAGCTCACATCTTCCCCTTTCATAACCGCCGCTGGGATAGCGATTTCAGAACTGTGCAAAGGCTGCTTCATGAAGATGCATTAGGCCGCCTCGTATACTTTGAATCTGTATTCGATCGCTGGCAACCCGTTCACACCGGTCCCGCATGGAAGGAAGATCGGGCGCAGGGCGCGGGCCTGCTGCTTAACCTCTGCCCCCATCTCGCCGATCAGGTCCTGGTGCTCTTCGGCAAACCCGAGGCAGTCAGCGCCGATGTGAAGCGCGAGCGCGACGGTGAAGGTGTGGACGATGCATTCACCCTGTGGTTGCATTACCCGCGCTTGACAGTCACTCTGGCCTCCAATAGCCTTGCCGCCTTGGGGCGTCCCCGCTTCCATCTGCGTGGCACAAAGGGAAACTACTGGAAATGGGGACTGGATCTGCAGGAGATGGCACTGAACAAGATTACTCGCATCGAAGATCAAGCGTGGGGGCAGGAGCCTTCTGCCAACTGGGGCACGCTGAGTAAAGATGTGGACGGCGCCATGGTTACCAATCTCGTCGAACCCATTCCCGGGGATTATCGGCTTTATTATGCAGCCGTACGCGACGCCCTGCTCGGTAAAGGCCCGCCCCCTGTCATCGGTCTCGATGCATGGCGCGTAGCCCGGCTCCTTGAATGGGCAGAGGAAAGCTCCAACAAACGCTGCGAGATCCCGTGCGACTGGAGCCAGGAGCCGACCAGCGAGTCAGAAGTGGAATCAAAATAGCGAGATTCGATCGACACAACGCATGCGTGCAACACAGCGGAAAGGAAAGAAATGACGACTCTGAATTCGCGCCTGTCGGCCGGTGGGCCAATCTATGGTGTGTTCGCGAAGACAAACGATCCATTTTTTATCGAGGTTCTCGGCAAAGCCGGGTTCGATTTTGTGATTCTTGATGCAGAGCACGGACCAAATTCGCCGCGGGATATGTATCCGCTCGTATTGGCATCCAAAGTGAGTGGACTTCTGCCGATCGTACGAGTCGGCGCTTTATCCGAAACCGAAATTGCGCGCACGCTAGACCTTGGGGTGGCGGGTGTTCAGGTGCCGCAGTTAAGCACTGCTGAACAAGCACGGCAGGCTGCACAGTGGTCGAGATTTGCACCCAGGGGGTCGCGAGGAGTGTGCCGATTTGTCAGAGCAGCAGATTTCTCCCTGCAAACTCGTGCAGAGTATTTTGAGCGGGCGAACGAAATCGCGGTCATTGGCATGGTGGAGGGCGTTCAGGGCATCAGGAATCTGGATGAAATCCTGGAAGTTGACGGCATTGATGTTTTATTCATTGGGCCTTATGACCTTTCTCAGGCACTGGGAGTGATTGGCGACATCGAGAATCCGCTCGTCCTGAAGGAAATCGAGGCCATCGTCGCCAAGTGCAAGGCCCGAAAGCGGACGGTGGGTACATTTGTGGACAACATTGCGACGGCGAGACGGTACAAGGAACTCGGTGTACAGTATCTCGCGTACTCGGTCGATGTCGGCATTTTTGCCGATGCCTGCCGGCAGATAAGAGATGAGCTTCGACTTCTCTAAAGCGGCACTTGATTCAGATTGTATTTACCAGGCGAATCGGCCGGCAGGCCTTTATTCGTTTTGCCGGTCTTGCTGTGCTCCATAGAACGGCAAGCGCTATCGGATGAACGCATGCCATCATCCAAAACAACGGATGGTATCCGTGGTGAGTCACCACGTAGCCTATGATTTCGCTGAAGATCATACCTCCCATGGCGCTTCCGGCACCGATAAGTCCAGCGGCGGTTGCAACTTGAAAGGGCGGAAAAACGTCGACGACCAGGGAAGTCAGGTTTACGAGCCAGGACATGTGTGCCAGCAAAACGATCGAACCGATTGCAATCTTCAGGATCGTGTTTCCCTGGAGCGTTGCCAGCGGGCTGAGTGGCACCAGAACCGCGGAAAATACCATGGTATAGCGATAAGCCAGAGCCGGCCTTGCGCCGCGCCTGATCCACGCGCCGGCGACGAAACCGCCAAGCAGCGTGCCGATGCCCGCAGCCATGTAAACGCACCATCCTGTGCGGGCAATCTGCTGCAAGGTGAGGTGTTGCGCGCTGGCAAGGTACTTGGGAAACCAGAAGAAGTAAAAGTACTGCACAGGATCGGTCAAAGCCCGAGCGATGAGCAATTGCCATGTGCGGCGGACGGAAAGAACTGCGCGGAAGCTTCGCCTGGAGGACGACTTGGGTTCGCCACCCGGTTCTATGGAGACGGGTTGACGGGAAGATATCGACTCTCGTCCGCCGCGGCCGCGCAAGCACAGCAGCCAGATCGGAAGCCACAGGAGGCCGGTCAGGCCGTCCAGCAGAAATATGCTGCGCCATGGTAAATGGGTAGTAACTGCAACAATAACCGGGAGCGCGACCACCGCCCCGGCAGTAGCTCCCAATGTGTAGAAGCCGATCGCAGCGGCGCGCTTCTCTTTTTCAAAGAACTCACCGACAGCTTTGGGCGCGGCGACCCACAATCCCGGCTCTCCGAGGCCAAGCATGAAGCGCGTTGTGGCCAGCATCATTGCTGAATGCGCAAACGCAGTTAGCGCCTCCGCCACCGACCACCAGCCTACAAAGAGCGCCATGCTTAGCCGCGTTCCCAGGCGATCGCTGATGAAGCCTGTGAGCGCATAGGCGATTCCGGAAGCAAGCAGAAATGCCGTTACGATATGGCTGTAGCCGGCATCGCTCAGGTGCAAATCTCTCTGAAAAAAGGGAGCGACAACGGAAAGGCTTTGGCGGTCGAAGTAGTTAATGAGCGCTATCCAAAATAACAAGAGCGCGAGGAACACCTGAAATCGGCCATGATCAGTGCGCAGCGCGCTCATGAACCTACCCTATCAGGCATGCGGACAAACACTCTGAGTTTCATGCAGCCTGTTAATAGCAGCGGATCTCGTAGACGGCCGGCAAGCCACCCCAGGTTTCCAGAATCTCCACGACCACAGCGTTCGTGAGCAATGGCTCGAGCAAATCCAGCCGCCAGCGAGTCTGGTGGTGTTCGCTCACTTCCGCGATCACCGTGCCTTCTCCCGTTGTGACCCTGAAGTGCCGCACGCAGGAAGGGATGGCACTCTCAGGGTGGTTCTTCAGCACTGATTCCATCGGGTGATCAAAATCGGTGTCAAATACAATTTGGATCGATTGAATCTGTTGCGGTTTCGGCCAACTGAGTCGAAGCCAGCGGTTGCTGTCTTCGATTCCGGGAACCCAGCCATTGACGGAATTTACAGGCCGAGCAAGTCCGTTGATTACCTGCGAGGCATCAAAGGCGCGAAGTGGTGGATCGATAACGAGCGCGATATCGCGTCCTTCAGGTTGCCTCCGGGGTAACCAGAAAGCGAAGGAGTCTATTCCGGAGTTTGGCGGCGGCTCTTGGATTGCGCTTTTAGCTACGGCCGCATTCATCGTGTGATGCAGTGTTACGACGCCGGGAATGCGCTCATCAGTTTGTGCGACTCGCAGGAGTGGGTTCCTGGGGAAGGTCAAAAAGACATATCCGGGTACAGTCAATTCGCCATTAAAACTCAGGGTGGCCTTCTGCTTATTCCCGGGAACAACTTCAACGGAGGCTGAGCTAAGCAGAATCTCGGGAGTAAAGTTCCCGGGCTTTGCACTTCTCCAAAGCTCGGCGCGGAGCGAGACGTGTTCCGTGGCTTCCACTGTTACGGCGAAAGAAGGAAACGGGCCCGCTTGCAGAGGCAACAGCACGGCGCACGCATGGTCCAGTTGCAACATCTCTTCATTGGGCGCGGTTTGGGCCAGCGCAAGTGAACTGGATGCCGAGACCATTGCAGTCCGAGCCAGGTCGTTGCGATCTTTCGCGGCAACACCTGGAATATACTGTCCGGACCTTAACAGCCTCTGTTGGAGTTGACCGATCCGCGGTTCCTCAGCCAAGTCGCGCGGCAGCACGCCTTGCTCCTTGCAGAGTACCGCAGCCAGGCCTACGGCTTGCCCATTGTGCGCGCAGGTGGCCATGACGCGCGTCGCGCCGAAGGCGATGTGCGTTGTGCTGAAGAGACGTCCGGTGAGGAACAGGTTGGGAACATCGCGGCTGTACATGGTGCGATAGGGAATTTGAAAAACACCCTTGGAATGCCACTGGGCACAGGGAGGCGCTGAACTGTAGACCCCTTCCGGCGGATGCAGATCAATCGCCCAGCCGCCGTAGGAGACAGCGTCCGGATGAATGCGCTGTTCCACAACATCCTGCTGGCGGAGCATGTAATCGCCTTCAAATCGCCTGCTCTCGCGCTTGCCGCAGATTGCGCCCATCCATTCGAGCGTCAGAGTGCTTGCCTCGGGATAATTGCCCGAGTTCTTGATATGGTTCCATACTCCGTAGGCCAGTCGCCATAACTCCCATTTGATCTCATCGCCATCGTGAATCGTATCGAGCAAGCCGCCATATTCAAGCCACCAAAGGCGTTGCCCGTAGTCGGTGACCCTGAGCTCGCGATAGCGGAGAATCGGAGAAATGTCCTCTAGCGTCAGCGCAAAAGAGGGCGGAATATAGCGTATTGGCTTGCCGGTATCCCGAGCATAGAAATAGATCGAGTGTCCCAGCAGCGCCGTGCCAGGCTTCTCGTTCGCGAGCAACTCACCGAATTCCGCTCGTCCTTCGCTGCCCATGCGAAAGCCGGCTCCGGAAAGGTACCCCAGGACACCGTCTCCTGAGGCATCGCAGCAGTACGGCGCCGAGATCCGATAGGCCATTTGAGTTTCGCTGCAATAGGCATGAACCGCGCGAATCTTTCCATCGTCCGTCTTCGTTACGGCATTGGCGGCGCAGTTCAGCAGCAATTTGATCCGCGGCTCCTGCACTACCTTTTCCAGAAGCAGCGCATCGAAGACAATGGTATTTCCCCCTGGATTGCGCCACAGGTTCTCCACGAGAATCTCATCGATTACGCCTCCTTCGCGCGCCCAGCGATTGTTATTGCCCATGTGCGACGTTGCGCCGACGATCCACATGCGCACCTCACTGGATGCGTTGCCGCCCAACACCGGCCTATCCTGCATCAGGATGACGTCCATGCCTTCCCGCGCCGCGGTGATGGCACAGCAAATTCCGGCCATTCCACCCCCGACGATGACCAGATCAGTGCTGAGCGCTTGCTCTACATGGCTTCTTCCCCCCACAGTACAGGGCTGAGAGTTCATGCTTCATGCTCCTTGCTCAACGTACGGAAGAGCCCGGGGAAAAAGCCGGACCGTGTAGTTGAAGAAAAATTGCGAGCGTTCCGGACCGCATTCTCGCCGCGAGTCGGCATTGTGCGTCTGGTTTCGCTCAACGGGCATCGTATACGTTAATCGCTGTACTTGCAAACAAGAAGTTTGGAGAATCTCTGGTCTACTGTTCTGAATCGACCGGCGAAAAGATGAGCCTCATCTACCGCCGGGGTCCGGACTGCGCCAGTCCAAGCATGCACATGCAGCTGGGGAGGGCCATGAGAAGGGCTGCGCAAATACTTGTCTGACCCTGGCTCCTGAACCGATCGGTTGCACAGAATAAGAGCGCGACCGGGCAACTGACGTCCTGAGGTGCGGCGGCGCAATTCATTCATTCCATGAAGCCGCTTATGTCGATGGTGCTCCATAACTTATGGGACTTTCTCGGGTTTATCGCCGGGAGAGGCGGCAGTAGGCTGAACGCTTCAAACCCCGGAGCGCTGTAAAAAATAACTTAAATTAAACGCTTGACTTTCTTCCTTTCGCCCTCTTACGATGCTCTCAATCCAAAAACGCCTCTCTGTCGGGCTATGGCCCGGAGATGCTTTGTGGGGTAAATTCAGACAAATCATGTTAAGCGATTGACTTGAAAATTGGAAAGCTGAGACCTCGACAAGTCGCATAGCGAAAGGAACAACCGATGAGCCCAGTGACGTTTAGTAGTTCTCGAATCATGCGTATCCGCGCGATGATAACCCTCGTTTATTTCCCCGTACTCCTGGTGTTTGCCATATGCTTCGGCGCAGTCCGGATTGCCTCGGCTCAGACGGACGTTGGCTACATCCTTGGCACCGTCACAGACCAGACGGGCGCCACTGTAAAAGGGGCGCAGGTAACCATCACCTGGCAGAGCACCGGGCTAGCCCAGACTTTGGTTACCAATGATACCGGGTACTACACCTCCGAACCTCTGCAGGTGGGCCAGTACACTGTCTCGGTCGCCATGACCGGCTTCACTCCTGCGGCCGTTCACAACGTGATCGTCGATGCCGCCGCCCACGTTGAAACCAACATTACCCTCCATGTCGGCTCAGCCTCGGCCAACGTGACCGTCGAAGGCGCTCCGCCGGTGATGGACACGACCGACGCGCAGATTGCCGATACGATCGATTCACGCGCTGCGCAACAGCTTCCCGTCAATGGCCGGAGCGTGCTGGCTCTGGCCGCGTTTACTCCCGGCGTAGTATCGGCTATGGGAGCGGTCAGTGAAGGATTTGTGAATCGTGGAACTGCCGTTTCTGAAATCAGCATAGCCGGTGGTCCGAACGGCTACAACAACGACGTTCTCGATGGCGTATCCAATCTGCAAGACTGGCTCGGAGAGGTAGCCATCAATCTCAAGTCCGACGCTGTGCAGGAATACCGCATCATGTCCGGCGTCATTCCCGCGCAGTTTGGGTACACTTCCGGCGGCGTCATCGATGTTGTTACCCGCTCCGGCAGCAATAAGGTCCACGGCAGCGTGTACGAGTTCTTCCGCAACGACGCTCTCGACGCGGAAGTGTCGTATCCGAGACCAGCCTTCGGCAAGCAGGAAACCCGTTTTAACAACTACGGGGGCACGCTGGGCGGCCCTATCATGCACGACAAGCTCTTCATTTTCGGCAATTACGAGCAGTATCAATACAGAAGCGCCTCGCCGGGCTACAACACCGTACCGACCGCCCAGGAATACCTGGGGAACTTCAGCGATCTGGGTCAAATGGTGAACGGCGTCTGCACTCCGATCAATATTTACGACGACACGAATATCGTCGGTGGTCAACGGCAACAGTTCAGTTACAACGGGATTCTCAACAATATCCCTACCGCGCGTCTCGACCCGGTTGCCCTTGCCTACGAGAAGATGTTTTTCCCTCAGCCGAACAACTTCACCGGCTCCTACAATACATGCACCCACGCAAACGACTATCTCAACGCTCTGAAGGCCATCCAGGGCGAGAGGCAAGGTATTGTGCGCACGGATTACAAGTTGGGCGCCAACGATAGTGTGGTTGCTCGCTTTGGGTATTACCTGGCTACGACCAATAATGGGACCAACACCGCCGGTTTCGCGCCGGAATACAGCGACCGCCTCGATCATCTTCAAAACCAGAGCGCCCTCCTCTCTGAGACGCACGTTTTCAAGCCGACCCTGCTCAACGACGCGCGCATCGGGATGATGCGCGACGACTTTCCATTCCAGTGCGAGTCGGTAGGCAAGAACATCGCGTCTGCAATCGGTCTACCCAACGATACGGGCATTATGATACCGATCATGTCGGCCGGGCTCACTCTACCCAATATCGTGTACGGGTTCCGCTCTTCCACAACCATTGAAGGCATCGACGACGTGACCTGGGTCGTGGGGGCGCACTCATTGCATGTAGGCGCCACTGGGCGTTTTCTCGAAGCGTTCAACTTCCAGACTCCCGGTTCGGAATCGGGGCAATACAATTTCACCTCGGGGACGACGGCTCAGGGTAACGATACGACGATCACTTCAGGCACCGGCAGCACATATGCCGCCTATTTGCTGGGACAGGTGAACAGCGCCAGTCAGGTCGTGCAGGCGGGTCTCGCCTGGCGGAGAGTGATGTTCGCCGGCTACGTTCAGGACGACTGGCGCGCTACTCCGCGGCTGACCATCAATGCCGGCCTCCGCTGGGACTACATGAGCCAGGCGGTTGAGAAGCATAACGGAATCGAGAATTTCGACATTACAAAGACCAACACATTGAACGGCTACCCCGGCCTGGTGGAATACGCCAATACGCCTGGGTATGGCCGGAACTTTGTCCCCGAAAATTACGGCGACTACGGGCCCAGGGTGGGTTTCGCTTATTCGCTCACCAACGACAAAAAGACGATCCTGCGCGCCGGCGCAGGGATTTATTACTCGACGACGGCCACAGCCCAATACGATCAGTCGTCGGGAAACACGCTCGGCTTCACAACCTATACCACGAGCTATAGCGCCGCAACCGCGCACGGCATCGATTTTCAACTTAAGAATGGGTTCCCAACGGCCTGGAATGTCCCACTTGGCGTCGCTGGCGGCCAGAACGCCTTCCTGGGCCAAACTGCATCCTATATCTGGCCGAAGGCCAAAGATCCGTCGGCACAGGAATTGACCATGACCATATCGCGGGAGCTGCCGGAGAATCTGGTCGTCGATGTCTCGTATGTTGGCAACCACGGAAACCATTTTTACAATTCCACGTCCGGCACCAACATCAACACACTGCCTCCGCAGTACTACAGCATGGGCACGGCGGCACTGAGTGCTTCGGTGCCGAACCCTTATGCGGGCATTGTCCCCGGCAGCCTGGGAGCGGCTACCATCACCGAAGGCAATCTGTTGAAGCCGTACCCTTACATGGCGTCGGTCACCATACCAGATCCACGCAACGCATCCTACTGGGCTAATCATGCCGAGCTCTCAGTGCAGCGCCGCGTTCAGCACGGGCTACAGATTATCGGGGGCTACACCTTTGGTAAGACCACAGACGAAGGCGTCGAAGGGGTATCCGGCCCAGCCGGTGTGGGAACATCGACCGGATCCTACCCGCAGAATTGGCGTAATCCGCAGGCGGAGCACTCGGTAGATATCATCGACGTCACACACCGCCTTACCATTTCAGGTCTCTACGATCTGCCGCTCGGTGTCGGGCATCTCTTCCTCAACAGCCCCCGGACCGATCGGTTGGTAGCCGGCTGGCAATACAACGCCATCCTGACCATGGAGTCCGGGCGCCCGATCGGCGTCACAGGACCCACGACATCCGGAAGCTCACAGGCCGGATCTGTAACTGCGGGAATCGCAACCCGGCCGAATCTGAATCCAAACGTCAACGTGAAGGTTTCGCATGCGGGTAGATCCCAACTGTATAAGACCGGATATCTTCAATGGTTCAACCCGGCGGCATTTGTCGACCCGCCCGATTACACCTTTGGCAACGCACCTCGCGAATTCTCAAACGTGCGCGGGCCCGGCACCGTGAATATCGATATGTCGCTGTTCAAGACCACGAAAATCACCGAGCGCTCGAGCTTTGAGTTTCGCATCGAGGCTTATAACGCTCTCAACCATGACAACCTGAGCATGCCCGGCACGACCTTTGCCGCGGGGCCTCCGGCAGTTTCCTCCAATCCATACGCAGAAGGGGGAGCCAATACAAACGCCAACTTTGGCATGGTCACCAGCGGCGGAGCTATTCGCAACGTCCAACTCGGAGCGAAGATATTCTTCTAGATTTGCGATCCTATCCATTGGCAGGATGCGAAGGATAGCTAACGCAGCAAATTCGTGAACTTGAACGGGCTGTCTCAAAGGCTTCGGCCTGCGGGGCAGCCCGTTCAGGTTTCGGACGGATTATTTAAAGCATTCACATGGAGGAGAGAGTAATGGCAAGACGCAGGCAACGATGGGGCGGAATCGCGGTACTAGCGCTGTGCCTGGCGGGTCAGGCTTTTGGCGCAACCAGGATCGACCTCGACGGAACGGGATGGACATTCAAGACCACTCTGGAGGAGCAGGCAGCAGATGTCGTGGTACCGCATTGCTGGCCTGCTTCCGACCAGTACCGCAAATACATCGGCGATGCCATCTATCAGCGCGACTTCGACCTCCCGGCCGTCGAGCCCGGCAAGGTGGTACGGTTGCATTTCGATGCCGTCTACGACGTTGCCAGCGTTTGGCTGAACGGGCGCAAACTAGGCACGCACGAGGGCGGCTATACGCCATTCGAGTTTGACGTGACCAAGCTGCTCAAACCCGGAAAGAATCATCTGCTCGTTGAGGTCAATAACACGCCAGCACTCTCGATCATTCCGGCGCTTGCGACCTCGCACGGATCGCGGGACTACCCTCTTTACGGCACCGCCGCGGGCGAGGGCATCGTGGGATGGATGCCCTATGGCGGTATCGTGCGGCCGGTAAGCCTGCTCATCACGGACGCCGTCTATCTACGCAACATAAAGATCGACGCCTCGCCCGATCTGGCCCGGCATAGCGCGCGCATTACGGTGCATGCGTGGCTACACAACGGTGGCTCCTCAGCGGCAACTGCGCTGGTACACGGAAAGATCGCCGGTTTGCCCGCCACTTTCCCGAAGATCACGGTAGCCGGTGGCGGCGATGCTGAAGTCGCGTGGTCAGGAATATTGAAGGACGCGCATCTATGGAGTGTGCGCGATCCGTTTCTTTATGGTGCGTCCATCGCAGTGCCCGGCGACGAATTGACTGCAAGAATCGGTGTGCGCGAAATTCGCGTCCAGGGCACGGAACTTCTCTTGAACGGCAAACCCGTCCACCTTTTCGGCGCCAACCGCGTAAGTGAAGATCCGAGGGAAGGTCTTCGCGAGTCAGACGCGATTATCGAGCACGACATGAGCGATATGCTCGCCGACAACATGCGCATGATGCGCATCGCCCACTATCCGCAGGCGTCCGCGCTTCTGGACTTTGCGGACAAGCATGGCATGTTGATCATTGCGGAGGCCGGTAACTGGAATATGAGCGCGTGGCAGATGGCCGATCCGGGTATCCGCGCAACCTGGCAAAAGCAGATGAAGGAGATGATGGAACAGGACTGGAATCATGCTTCGGTCATCGCCTGGAGTGTCGGCAACGAATATGAATCGTTCACTAAGGATGGTATCGCCTGGACCCACGACATGCGTGCCTACACGCTGGGCCTCGACACAACCCGTCTGATCACCTTCGCCTCGCGATTCACGGGCGATCCTTCCGTGAAGACCGGCAAGGACGAGGCAAGCCAGTATTCCGATTTTGTCAGCGTCAATATATATGGAAACTACGCAGATCGATTCGATCATGTGCATGCTCTTTATCCTGATAAGCCGGTATTCGTGACGGAATTCGGAAAAATGGGAGAGCCTGGCATACACGATCCCGAACGCATCAAGGACATCACGGAAGCTGTGAACGCGATGAAGGCGCGTCCGTGGATGATCGGCGGTTCCCTTTGGACGTGGGCAGACTACCGCTCGCTGCATCGCGGGACGCCCGCCAGCGGAATACGCTACTGGGGTGTGGTGAACCTGGATCGCGAACACCGCGACTCCTGGCAGATTGTCCATGCTCTGTTCGACACCGATTTTCTGGAGGGGAAATGACTTGCAAATGTAGTCATCGAGCAATTGCAATTTCGGCCGCATTCCTATTGGTGGTTCTAAACCTCGGCATCATTGCTGGCCTTTCCGCGCAGGCCGGGGGGGCGGTGGTCCTCAAAGCCGGGGAAATACAGTTTCAAATGGACCTCAATGGCGGCCGCTACGGGTTTGAGGTCAACGGGGAAAATGTCATTGCCGAGGACGGCGTTGCCGGCGTGCTTCTCGGGGGAAGCCCCGTGACCTTCATACGCGATAGTAAGTGCGATAGCAGCGAATGTCATCTGGCAGGCACAAGTGCAGCGGGCGGCCACATGCGACTTACGGTGAGGATTACTCCGCATAGGGCAGAGCTTGTGGCAGAGCCTCTGCACCCAGGTGACGAGCTACGCTTCGTTACTGCAGGTGCGGAGCCGGCCTATGGACTGGGAGACCATGCAACCGAGACGCAGTTTTCCACTTTGACGCCGAAACAATACAACACCGATGTAACCGGTTTTGCCGACGACCAGTTTCTGTCTGGTCAGGGCATCACGCGGCTGGTGAGCAACTTCGTCATCTATCCGCGCCAGCGCTTTGCCGAGGTTCTCGTCGATCCCACCATGAAAATCATTCACACTTCGGTTACACAAATCGAGCAGGGTGTCGCGCACGCCACCGGCCCCGTGCATCTCTACTATTTCTTCGGCGATCCTCACCAGATCTATGCCCAGTATCTCGAGGTTCGCAATGCTGCCGGCTATCCCGTCTTCATGCCCAAATATGTGGCCTTCGGAGTAGGCTGGGAGGCGTTCGGCGCGCTGGGATGGAATACCAACCAGAAGACCGTCCAGGAGAGCGTCGATAGTTACATCGCCGACGGTTACCCGGTCCGCTGGGTCGTGATTGGTTCGGGCTGGTGGCCTGCCGAAGAGCGCTTTCACGAGACCACCAGCTTTGGCATGGTGGACGAGCAGAAATACCCGGACTTTAAGGGGCTTGTTGAACACTTCCATCATGAGGGCCTGAAGGTTCTTCTCGGTCTGCGCATCAGCTTTGTCGAGCATGGGCCGTTTACTGACGAAGGCATTACGGCGGGTTACTTTCTCAAAAAGGACGGGCAGGCGCAGGTGTTTCATGACGGCTGGCCGAAGGGACCCTTTTACCTGCTCGATGCGCAGAATCCCGCCGCGCTCAACTGGTACATCAGCTTGGTCGGCCGCTGGAAGACCTTTGGTATTGATGGCTTCAAGGAGGACTACTTCGGGTACGGTGGTTTCGGCTTGCGCGACGACAAGATCGACCCCACAAACAATCGTCTGATGCAGCAAGGCCAATTCATCATCGAGCGCAACGGGTATCTCTCCTCGAACGGAGACCTTCACCGCATCAACGATTTCAATTATGACCAGGACCAGGACCGCGGCCCTGTGAATGCTCTTGCCATTGCGTATTCAGGCTTTCCTCTGGTCTACCCCGACATCGTCGGAGGCACGTTCGGCGAAAACCGCTTCGGCACCGACCGTACTCCGCGCATGGAGACCTACATGATGCGTAATGCCCAGTGGGCCGCGCTCCATTGCAGCATGGGCATGGGAGAACCGCCGTGGAATTTTTCCCCCCAGGCGGCGAAGGTGATGCTGCAGGCAGCTAAGCTGCACGCGCAGATCGCACCTTATCTCTACAGCAATGCGCGCCGCTTCGTTCGCGACGGATATCCCTGGACCATGAGGCCACTCGCCATCGCATTTCCTGATGATCCGAATGTCTATGGCCGCGAGAACGCTTCAGTCCGCGGATATGAATGGTTGATCGGCGATGCATTGCTTGCCACGCCGCTCTATGGCAACGATTACGCTACGGCAACAGCACGCGATGTTTATCTGCCGGCCGGCGAGTGGATGGACTTTGATACCGGCAAGCTATACCAGGGCAGTCAGACTCTCAAAGACTTCGAGTTGCCCGTAGACAAGACGCCGCTCTTTGTTGGCGGTTCCGGAGTGACGGTCGAGGAGCGCGAAGGCAAACTGCTGATTTGCGTCTATCCGGTCGCAACCCATGCAGCGGCGGACTTTACGCTGCCTGAAGGCGGACAGTCTATTCACGTCGATGTAACCGGTCTGCCCGCGGGAGCCCAGTGGACTGGAATCTCCGTGCGGGATAGCGCAGGCAAACGTATCGAAGCGCAGAGATCGAAATACGCCTTCACCTTTTCTCCGCAGGCCGGTAAATCGTATTCGATCCGCGCGCTGCCATAGCTGCTGAGCAGCGCGAATCCCTCATTGCCGGGAAAGATTGTGGCGGCTGCTCAACCGAGGAGAAACCAAGATGCCATTAAACCGCAGGAGTTTCGTACAGCGCATATTGTTGGCCTTGAGCGCAACCGGCGCATCAGCTCCGTTGCATGCAACGCCTACTCATGCGGAACTCGATCAGGCCGGACCGGACGCGCACAACCACGCGCCTGGCGCTTCCCATTCCTCCGGTTATATTCGCCCTGGCACGATCGAGACGATTCATCGGTCGTTCGATGTGATTGTGGTTGGCGGTGGCATATCCGGCACCTGTGCGGCGATAAGTGCGGCCCGCAACGATGCTAAGACAGCATTGGTTCACGAGCGCTCAACGTTGGGCGGAAATTCATCGAGCGAGGTCAGGCTTTTTCCCGAAGACACGCTCGCTTTCAGCCCCTGGATCAAGGAGTCGGGGATCATCGAGGAGATCTCCCTTCAGGAGCGGGTACAGAACTGGGAGCCTTACATTGAAGGCCTGATGAATTCGCACTGGGACCTGGTTCTGTATGAGTGGGTAAAACGGGAGAAGAACCTGAGTCTCTTCCTCAACACCACCATGCGCGAAGTGGAGATGCGCGACAAGAATCACATCCAGGCGATCCACGCGCCGCAGTTGGGCACCGAGCGGGAATTTATACTTTCGGCGCCGCTGTTCATTGATGCCACCGGTGATGGTGTTCTGGGCTTTCGTGCCGGCGCCGATTTTCAATGGGGCAAAGAGACCAGATCTGTTTATAACGAGCAACTGGCTCCGGTCGAGCCCACCGATGGCGTGATGGGAAACACGCTTTTCTTCCGCGCTCGCGACACGGGCCGTCCAGTGACGTTTATCAAGCCGGAGTGGGCTGCGGAATTCCCAACCGAAGCGGATCTGACCGAGCGCGGTCACGGCCAATTCGAATGTGGGTATTGGTGGATCGAAGTCGGCGCGCCGCTGCACCCCATTAAGGACAACGAAGAGATTCGGCATGAGGTGCTGCGCCAACTCCTCGGAGTCTGGGATCACATCAAGAATCGCTGTGAAGACGACAGCGTCAGGGAACGGGCGAGGAATTTTGCCCTGGAGTTCGTCGGCTTCTGGCCTTACAAACGCGAGTCGCGCCGCATTCTCGGCGATTACACTCTGACGGAAAAAGACGTGCGCAATCCGTCGCCCCACGCCGACGACATCGCCTATGGCGCGTGGGGAATCGACATACATCTTCCTGGGGGCATTCATCAAAGGCATGTCCCGCCTTATCCCGAGCCGAATAGCGATGAAAATTTCCAAGAGTACGGAACCATCCCCTATGGAATCCCGCTGCGCTCCTGTTACTCGCGCAACGTCCACAACCTGCTGGCCGCAGGGAGGCCCATTGGCGCGAGTTACGTGGCTTTCGCGTCATCGCGCGTGTTGCTTACGGGAGCGATCGTGGGCCAGGGCGTTGGGGTGGCCGCCGGCTTGTGCACCAAATACAGGTGCGAGCCGAGAACGGCTGCCGCTGATCACGCATCTGAATTGCAGCAGTTGCTTCTGCGCCAGGATGCGTCCATTCCTGGCGTTGAAAATGAAGATCCCCGCGATCTTGCCCGCGGCGCTCAGGTGCAGGCCAGCAGCGAGGCCGGCCTGCGCTTCCCTGAGTCGGATACCTTTCACCCGGCCCGCGTTGCCCTGGGACAGGCGTTTCCCGTTTCCACCAGCACGCTCGAGAGCCTCGAGCTTTTGCTGCGTTCCACTTCGGCACAGCCTCAAAGCATCACTCTCAGCCTGCGTCGTGTCGAGCACGTCTGGGATCTTCGCTCATCGCCGGAGATTGCTTCTGCATCCGCAACAGTCCCCGCAGGCTACCAGGGATATGTGTCTTTCCCTCTGCGTGCAAAGACCCAACCGGGAAGCCTGTACTTTGCTTCCATCGATGCCCAGCCCGATGTGGCATGGGCGATCTACCGCGACACACCAGGCGAGCCATCAATGCTTCCGGTTGGAGTAACCGCTGCCGATCTTCCACCCGGTAACCGATGGCGTCCAATGACTGGTGCGCGTGCGCTGGCGCTGCGGGTAACGCCGGAACAGCATCCCTATTCGCCGCAAAATGTCGTCCACGGCACCAATCGTCCTGACCGCTGGACCAATATCTTCCTGTCCGATCCGGCCCGGGGTCTGCCGGCATGGATCGAACTGCGATTCCCAACTCCGGCGCGGATGAACAAGATTCAGCTGACATTCGATACTGACACGAATCGCCGGGTCACGTTACCCTTGTTTCGCTATCCCGAATGCGTCAAGCGCTACGAGGTCGCAATCCAGCTGGCGGGCGGATGGAAGACCATCGTGCAGGAAGAAGACAACTACTTCCGTCGTCGCGTCCATCATATCGAACCCATAATCACGAATCGCCTGCGCATCAATGTCCTGGAGACAAACGGTTCACCCCAGGCACGAATCTATGAGGTGAGAGTCTACAACGAGCAGACCAGCTCCTGACGAACTCCGAGGTATTGTTTCCGCAGCCAGTTCTGATTGCAGCGGCGGCTGGATTATTAGAGCATTTTAGGAAATTGCATAGACTTTATTTGGCGACACTCCGCGACGCAGACGGAATGGGGCTGCCCTATTGGGATGATTTGCGCCGTAAGTTTCTATCCGCCTACGACGAGGGCCAGGACACGCTTGAGGAGTTGGCCGAGCGTTTCCTTGTCAGCATCGGTTGGGCAAAGAAGATCTCCGCGCAGCGAAATCGGACCGGGTGGCCCGAGCGCGTGCCTCATCGCCCTGGGCGCAAGCCGCACGCCGGTGCAGAGGCACAGCAGCAGATTCTGGTCTGGGTTGAGTCCATGCCGGACCTGACACTGGCCGAAATTCGAGACCGGTTGCGCAGTCAGGCTTGTGTGAAGCTGAACATTCCGCAAGTCTGGCATCTGCTGCGCAAAATAGGTTTGCGGCTCAAAAAAGTCGCTAGACGCGAGTGTAGTTGCCATTCTCAACGAGCATATTATCGCCATAACCGGCCAATCGGTGCCCATTTTCATTCAGGTGGTGTGGAGCTTTCTTATCTCGGCGAGGATCTTGATGAGGCGTTTGGATAGGCGGAGGAGCCGATTTCGGGCGCTGCCGTTTGGG
>Ga0302319_10004229_pt1 | contig 29562 bp, 29 predicted proteins | sample Bog_T0_2_FD_203319 | JGI IMG/M metagenome (GOLD analysis project Ga0302319, IMG submission 203319) | Peat permafrost microbial communities from Stordalen Mire near Abisko, Sweden - Bog_T0_2 | ecosystem: Environmental > Terrestrial > Soil > Wetlands > Peat | place: Sweden: Abisko, Stordalen Mire... | reverse complement strand
CGCGCATCCTCCGCACAGGCTTGGTCGAGGAATTGCGCCCGCAAGTCAGGATCAATCACTTTCGAGGCCACAAAAAACACCGCCGCTTCCAGTTGTGATTCCGGGCTCATCAATGGTGTTCGCTGATCCAACGGAATAATTTCGCCTTGGCATAAGCCCACTGGCGCTTGACGGTCGGCACGCTGACGCCCCGGGTGTCCGCCACCTCTTCATTGGTCAGCCCGCCAAAAAATTTCAACAACACCGTCCGCGCCAGGTCTGGATCTTCCGTCTCCAGCCAGTGCAACGCCTCATCAACCAGCAAGATTTGTTCATCCGGGGTCGTGGCGGAAATTTCCACCGCTTCTAAATCCACCCGCACCGGGTCGCCGCCACGTTTCAAGGCCGATTTTCGCCGCGCGTTGGTGATAAGAATACGGCGCATAGCCTCCGCCGCTGCCCCAAAAAAAAGTCCGCGGTTTTGCCACATCTTTTCGCCCTCGCCCACCAGTTGCAACCACGCCTCATGCACCAGCGCCGTCGGCTGCAACGTATGGCCAGCCGCCTCGTTCGCCATTCGCGCCGCCGCCATCCGTCGCAACTCTTCATAGACCAGCGGAAACAATTCCTCCGTGGCCTTGCTTTCACCACGACCGACTGATTCTAAAACCTGTGTGAAGTTGCTCATGAATGTTCACCAAACAATAAAACAAGGCACCTGATACCGCCAGTGGATTGTATTTTGAAAAGTTGATGTTACCAGCCACCTCGTGCGTGGCCAGATTATCCATGACCACCAAGCCATCCGAAACGAGCTCACGCATAATTTCTTTAAACATCGAGCGTTTGAGTTGACCGAGCTGGCGTTGTTGGGAGAGCTTGCAGAAAGTGTTGTAGGCTTGCGTGCTAGTCAAACAAGCGCCTTCCCCTTTCTCCAACATCTGCTCCACCAACACGCGCACCAACCTCTCATGCAGCTCCGGGCCTTTGAATCGTTGATGTTTTGATGTGGCTCAAAAAACGTATGATCAGCGGCTAAAATTGACTTCGCACGCTGGATGATGGTTCTACGGTTCCTGTCCGACCTGAAATCCAGGAACAAATTAAAGATGTCCGCCTCGCCCGTCAATTCTTCCGCACACTTCATCAGCATACCACGGATCAAGTTCAGCAGCTTCTCGGAGGAAGTCGATTTATACATGTGGTCAGCGGGATCGTAAAAATACCATTGCGTCTCGTGTTCCAGATAGATGACGTGGTGGCCTAAAACTATGAGCACCACCCGAATCAACTTGCTGTTGACCCTTATCCTGCCATAATAGTTGCCGTTGCTGACGTATTGCAGCGGCACGGAACTTTTGGAAATGATCGCCATTGCCCGTCTTTGGACAACGTTTCATCCCGTTTCCGGTTGTCTGGCTGCTTTTCAGTTTCCGATGACATAATTGGCTGCTGCCGTATACGAAGGCAGTATCCAGAGATAAATCAGAAGATTGAAAAGTAAAGAAATACGCTGAAAACAAACGTTGCCCACGTGGCGGAATTGGCAGACGCGCTAGATTCAGGTTCTAGTCCTTAACCGGATACAGGTTCAAGTCCTGTCGTGGGCACCACTTTTCCTTGTAAAACGGGAGATAGTCAGTTAATTTGCACAGAGTTTGCACAACTAAATGTCCGAACTCCTGACCGTCGCGTGAGATTTCCCGTCACTATTCGACATCGCACCAGCAAGGCGAAAATCTACGCGCCGCGCGGAAAATTTGCTTATTATCGGCTCGCCTATGTGACGGCTGGCAAACGCCGGATGCAAACCTTCGCCAATTATTCCGACGCCAAAACCGCCGCCGAACGAATTGTGCGTGAACTGGCGAATGGTTCACAAGCTGCCGCCCTTAACGTCAGCCAATCGCGCGACGCCATTGCCGCCTTTGAGCGGTTGCAAGGATTCTACCAAACCAGCGGACGCCGTGTTTCGCTATTGGCTGCGGTTTCTGAATTTGTCGAAGCATCCGCCAAATTGAACGGGCGCACATTAGGCGAAGCCGTCAACGGCTATTTGCATACCGTCGTAACCGTAAAACGCAAAGACCTGAAAGAAGCCGTCACTGAATTTTGCGAAGCACGAAAGCCAAAGGCAGTGGCGTTGCCGGGCAAGCGTCCGGCGTTAAATCCAACCTACGTTGCGGACACCTCGCGGCGGTTGAACGAATTTGCCGATGCGTTTCCCGGAAACTCCGTGGGCGATCTCACGAAAGCCCACCTTGACGCCTTTGTTGGCGCGCACCAAAAATTATCCCCAAAGAGCCGCAATCATCTTCGGACAACGGTGCGAATGTTTCTTGGTTGGTGCGTCAAACATGATTACCTAGCGGCCAACCACCGATTGCTCGAAACGGACGGATTACAGAATGAGCCGCTGGACACCGCTCCGATAGATTTCTACCGCCCGAATGAACTCCGTGCATTGCTGGAAAATTCCTCCGACCAAATGCGCCCCATTATCGCACTGCAAGCGTTGGCCGGGCTGCGCCTACAAGAAACGTTGAGACTTGATTGGCGCGAGGTGTTCGGTATTGCAGGCCACATTGAAGTCAGCACGGCCAAGAGCAAAACCCGTCAGCGGCGGTTGGTGGATATTTGTCCGGCCTTGGAACATTGGCTTGCTCCTTATCGTCGCTTGGAAGGCAAAGTTGCAATCCAGACATTGAACGGTTACACGGCGGCATTTACTACGCTCCGCAGAACGCTGAAAATCCCGTCACGCCGGAACGGATTACGCCACGGTTTTGTGACCTACCATTTCGCCTTGCACAAGAACGAAAACGCAATCTCCGCGATGGCAGGCAACTCGCCCGCAATGATTCACGCGCACTACAAAGGGCTGGCGACAAAAGCCGAGGCCAAAAAATGGTTTCAAGTTGCGCCTGACAAAATTACTGTGGCCTAAATAATGAAACCTATTGACCCTGAAAAAACTGAAATCGCATTGGGCAATCGCCAGATTGACGTGAGGACAGTTTGGCGTTCCACGGCGAACAAGTTCGACACAGACTTGGGGCTGGCGAGAGCATACTGGCTGAAAACGATCCAACCATATATTGCGGGACGCAAGTTGTATGGCGTGGAATTTTTTATAGCGCAGGAAGCGCATGAATGGTTGCGAATGATGGCAGATTTGGCAACTCACTGGAATAACAGCGAAGAAGGAAAAAAAGTCCCAATTCCGGCGGAGATATTTCCCGAATGGGAAAATGAAAAATTCCGCAAGCCGGAAGAACTATTTGCCGATGAAAATTTGAAGCCTGAAAATTTGGCGGAGATTGCAGCACCGTTGTTAATTGCGGAGCGAAATAAAATGAGTCCGGCTGAAGCGGTTCGCACCGCCCACGATTTGCTAATCCGAGCGTCACCCAAGAGGATTACGAGCGTGACGAAGAAAATTTCAAAAAGCTTGTAAAAAAGAGCGAAGAAGATAAGGCCGCTGGCAAACCATCCGGCACATTTTTTAGAGTAGGAAGTGGAAAGTTTCTAACATATCAGGAATGGCAAAAACAAAATCGAGATTCCATCAATGATTGTCTCGAAAATAATCAGATTTCATTTCGCATCATTAGCACAATGCGTTGGGATAGGTTCAAAAACCATTGGCAGGATCAGCAGAATCGCACCAAAAAAAGAGAGGCGGCTAAATTACAAAAGCCAATTCCAAAGGGCAGGCGAAAACAGTAATCTGCAAAAGGCTGTCAAAAACCTTTTCGGTATTCCAAACCGCCCCTTCGGTGAATTTTTCGTTGGCTTCGGTTCGCAATCTACATTCTTCGGTGCATTTTCTATGGCACATAATTTCTGCCTAAAAAGACGCGTGTATGGTCATCCTTGCAATGAGCAATACACCGTTACAAAATGCACCGTCGGGCGAGACGGGCTTTATTGATGAAAAAGAATTGTTGAGGCGTCTCCCCGTTTCACGTCGCACGCTGTTCAGTTGGCGCACGACCGGCAAAATCCCCTCTGTGCGTCTCGGCGGGCGGCGAGTTTTATTTCACTGGCCGTCCGTCGAGGCCGCGTTACTTCGTATGCAGAAGGGAGGTTCGTTATGAGCCTCGAATTTCATCCAGTCAAAGAAGGACGTGCGATTGCGCCGTGGGTAAGAGCGTTAAAAGGAAAAAGTGGTTGCTACATAATCCGCGAAAAAAATGGTTTTTTATTTTTTGCCGGGGAAGTGCTTTACATCGGCGAATCTCATTCCGGCAGACTTAACACTACCTTGCTTCGCCATTTTCAAAAGTGGAGTGGCAAGACGGCGGGACCGACATTCGCTGTGTCAAAAGTTGAGGTTGCGGTTGTGCGCTGCCCTGCCGCCCGCGCACTTGATTTGCAGAACGCCCTGATTGGGGTCAAGCAATAATTCACACAACTTGTATCAGATACACATTCGCTTGCCGTGATTCGTATAAAGTTTGTGCCAAATGAAACGGAGGGCAGATTTGTGAACAGTGAACAAAAAGATTTTAGGACGCCGCCAGCCAGATTGGACGCACTGGAAAACTGTGCGCGTGGCGAACCAAATTTCATTAACGAAAAGCAATTGCTGGCGCGGCTGCCCGTTTCGCGCCGCACTCTCTTTTCGTGGCGCATGACCGGCAAAATCCCTTCCGTGCGGCTCGGCGGGCGTCGCATACTTTTTCACTGGCCGTCAGTCGAGGCCGCGTTGCTGCGTCACCAGCGCGGCGGACAGTTTTGAACAACGCCACGCTGGAAAAAATCCGTGCCAGCTATTGACAACACTTCCAAGAAACGGGAAATTGAGCTTGTTATGAGACAGCCACAACGCGCCGCGCAAAAGAAGCTCGACTACCCGGAAGAAACCCCCGGCAGCCGTCTGGCCGCCAAAGCCCGCAAGCTGGCCAGCAAGCTCACCCCGGAACAACGCCGGGAACATTTCAACGGCGCAATGACGATGATCTATGGCGGCGCAAAAGAAGCAACTCTCGCTCGACGCTAACATCGTCTTCGATCTCGCCGCCGATAGAGATTTCGCCCACGATTTTCGGGAGATTTTCCAGAGCAAAGGCTACGCACTGGTTTTGCCGCCCACGGCGGCTCACGAATTACACGTCATTTTCACGGACGGTGACAGCGCGGCGGAACGCGAACTGGCGCGGACGGCGTTGACGCAGTTGAAGCAATGGAGCATCCGCCCCTTTGACTTGGATTCGGCAGCGGAAGCCATTTGCGAACAATTCGTGCGCGGCCTAATCCGGCAACGCCTGATTCCCGAAGACGAATTTAACGACGGCCTGATTCTGGCCGAAACGTCGCTGGCGGAAATTCCCCTGCTGGTGACTTCCGACAAGCACCTGTTGGAAATTGACGAAGACGCCTTGTTGCTGGCTTTCAACGTGGCCGATCTTTCGCCGGTTCACCCAGTTCATCCGAAGCGTTTGCTGAAGGTTTTGCGTTAATCGCCCGGCGCGGATTCCGCCGCAAAAAGTTTGCACAGAATTTGCACAGATTTTGGGGTGATATTGAGTTTGCACAGAATTTGCACAAGCCGGATTTTTGCACGAAAATTGCACAGGTTTTTTAGCCCGAAGATGCCACTGATTGCCAGAAAAGACTTGCAAACAAAGGGAATCATTTGCTATTCTACGGGCAATGAATGGCAATGAATCTCCGCTGACATCGCAGGCTGGCAACGCCGTAAATGGTGCTTTTACAGGTTCAAGTCCTGTCGTGGGCACCATTTTGGCGATCGTCAAAAGAATCAATGGTTTATTGCGTGTTCTGTATTTCAAGCGATGCTTGGCATGACGCTCTGGCGCAAATGAATTTTGAAGGTGCGCTTAAAATCAACCGTCTTAATCATCACTATCGCGGCACGATGGCCAAAAACAATTGCACCGGGCCGAACAGACCGGCCGGTTCCAGCGGTGTCGCGGCGGTAAGTTTGCGGATGTTGGTGCGGGTCAGCCTCTGCTCTTTCGGCTGGCTCGCGTCGCCGATAATGCGATTGGGCCAGAAATTCACAACGGCAATTTCCAATTTATTTTTGCCGGCCTTTATCGCCCTGGAAATGTCCATGCGAAACGGTGGCGACCAGACGACGCCGAGATTTTTCCCGTTGAGATGAACTTCCGCCAGTTCATGCACGTCGCCCAAATCCAGGAACAGTTTTGCGTTTGGCATTTGGTGTTTTGGTTCAGACCAATCAAAAGTTTTTTCATAAACCGCCGTGCCGGAATAAAATTTGACGCCCGGTTCGACGCGCGTCGTCCAACTGGCGAGCCGGTCAAATTGCACCGATGCCGGGCCGCCCCATTTCGGATCGAAATGGAGCGTCCATGCGCCGGAAATTTCCGCGAGCAGTTGCCATTTCAAATCGTTGCCCGCCGATGTCGCCGGATGATCCGCCGCCGGCTCGCGGAAGATGACAAAAAACGAGCCGCACGGCGGAAATTCCAGCGACACGGTCGTGCGTCCGTTTTTTTCCTCGTAAGCGGCGGCGAATCTGTGTTCACCCGAAACGGCGTCCCAGATTTCCGGTGCCTTGCCCGCGACGCGAAAAACGCAATCCATTGAAATGAAATTCGTCAAACGATTGGCGACGAAATAAATTTCCGCGCCGGCGGCGGTGCGGTGGATGTAATCAAAATCAGTTGGGAGTTGAGGGTTGAGAGTTGAGAGAAATTCGCAGTCTGGCTTCACAGCGTCCGCCTGCAAAACTTCGCGCGCGGATTTATCGGCGATGACACGGCCAGCTCCAATTTTACCTGTCCAGATTTCGTCCGCCAATTTTGCAACTTCGTGGTCGCTGGCTGGAAAATTTTCCAGCGTTTCGTCGTGCGCCGGTTTCGGGCCGATGACCGTTGCGCCGGCGGCGACCAGCGCTTTGATTTTTTCCAAGACCGGCAGTGAAATCGCGTCGCGGTCGGGCAAAACCAAAACGCGATAGCTCATTCCGTCCGGCAAAACAATTTTCCCGTCGCGCACGCGCGCGCGCGCGAGCAAGGCTTCCTCGGTGATGACGTCGTAATCGTAGCCGGGCAGGATTTTCGCCGGGTCGGATTTTTTGAGCTGCGCGAAATTCGGGACGTGATCGCCATAATAATACGCGACGTCGGCGACGAACAAACCTTGCTGCAACAAAAATTCGCAGCGATCAATGTAGCTGAAAAACGGCGCGGATTTTTCCCACCACGTCACTTTGGGATTCAAGTGCGTGCCGGCAAAATACTGCTGGCCGGGAATTCCAGTCTCCTCCGGCGAGCAGACGAAGGCGTGCCAGACGAGGCGGTTCATGCCTTCGCACAGCGCCTTGTCGAACGATGCTTTCAAGTTGCTCCAGATTTTTTCCTGCCAGTTCGGGCCGATGGTGGTGAAGCCTTCGTCCTGCGTGATGTTGTGACCGTAAGTGTGCGCGGCGCTCGCGGGCTGTTTCACAAAAAAACGGTTTTCATCGCCGATGCGGTGCGTCCACGACCAGGCCCAGAATTCGCTCATCGGCACGTCGTCCCAGCCGAGGCAGCGCTGCGCGTCAATCGGTACGGCGTGCGGCCCCCCGGATTCGGGATGAATTTCGAGGCCGTGCTGGTGTGCGTTGTCGCGAAATAATTTGTAATGATTATCAATCGCGAGGTCGCCGAGCGTCTTACGATAATCAAAAAGAAAACGGTCGCTCTCGTCGCGGCTGTTCACGATTTTTCCGGCGAGCACGGGCAGCCACGGCAGCAAATCGTAACTGCGCCGCTTTTTAAATTCTTCGCGCAGCGTCGGCGTCCAGTTGGCGAGTTCGATTTCCCAACTGTCGGTGTGCAGATACTTCAAAGTTTTTCCCGCGAGCGGCCCGGCGTCGGCGATGAGCGGCTCGACAATCGTGTTCCAGTAATTTTGAAATGCGGTCGCACTATAAACATCAATCGCGAACGAATCGTGCGACGCGCCGGGTGCGCGCTGCCAGCCTTCACTGGCCGTCGAAACGTAGGCGTGATCGCCGATGGTGTAGCCGAAACGAAAAACCCGCCATTCACCCGTGGGAACGTTCCAAAACAATTGCGTGCCGTCGGCGGACAGGTTTGTGGTCAGGTCAATCACGTCCTTTGCATCAGTGTCCTGCTCGCCGGGCGTGGCGGGAATTTCATCGAACAGCGGCGCGGACGAGGGCGATGAAAATGGTTCGAGCGGTTGTTGCAACGCTTTCTGTTTCCAATTTTGCAACGGACTGGGCGGCGCGGAACTTTTCAGGCGATAAGCGACAACTGCAATGTCGCGGTAAAAATCTTCGCGAGCTTTTATGTCCGGCAACCGGATGGATGTGTAAGTTCCGCCGGAAATTTTCAATTCCGACCAGACATATTTTTTCGCGGCGTCCTCCTTCGTCACGACCGGGCCGCCTAGATTCCAGCCGCTCTGGATGTTCAGGCTCATTTCGAGGCCGAGCCGGTTCGCCTCGCGCAGCGCGTGTTTATAAAGCTCGCGCCAGGCGGGCGAAAAAAAAGTCGGGCCGTGCGGCACTTCCGTGTTGCCGTCCTGGCTGGAGCCGTCGGCGTCAATGATGACCGCGCCGCCGAAACCTTTCGCCTTCATTTCTTCGAGATCACGGGTGATGGATTGCTTTGTGACGTTGCCGTTCAGCCACCACCAATATGCGCGAAGCCGCGCCTCGGTTGGCGGATTGTCCCAGCCGGTTTCCAGCGACGCATTGAGTTGCGCGGCGCTGGCAGGAATTTCAAACGGTGCAGACAGCGACAACCCGGTCAAAAATACTGTCGCGCTCAAACGCCGAAAAAACCGGGCCGCTGTTTTGGACATGCTGTTCACGCTGCTTGAATTGCTAAATATTTTCCATGCCCGACGGATACGATGCAGGGCGGGCGTCCGAATGACAAACCTGTTTTGCAAAACACCGTGGCTGCCAGCGCGGGTCGGCTCATACTTTTTCACTGGGCGCAGGGCGATACGACCATTTTTCCCGCTGTTCCAGCGAAAGTGTAAAACCGTAATCCTTCAGAAAATATTCCGCCGGCGCAATTATGTTCACCGGCCGGCGCGTAAAAGTGTCATTATAAGCCAGCCGCACCGCGCGCAGCCCGAGGCGAAAACCTTTTTGCACGCGGCCGTAAAGCTCGTCGCACACGATCGGGCTGCCTGACTCCGCCAGATGCACGCGAATCTGATGCGTGCGCCCGGTCAGCGGGCTCGCCTCGATCAACGTGAACCGCTCGTTGCTTTGCAGCACGCGAAAGCGCGTCTCACATTCCCTGCCCTCTTCGGTGGCATCCACGCGCATCCTGCCGAAATTTTTCGGATCCGGGCCAAGCGGCAGTTCGCACGTCCATTCCTTCTCGCGCGGCACGCCCTCAACGACGGCGAGATACGTTTTTTCCATCCGCCGCGACTCGAACATCGCGCCCATCGCGCGCATCGCGCCCTCGCTTTTTGCGAAGATCATCACGCCGCTCGTGTCCGCATCCAGCCGGTGAACGTGCCGCAGATAGGTCAGATTGCGCGACCGCGCCCAGAAATCGTCCGCGCGAATGGACGAATCTATCGCCGTCTGCAAATTCCAGTTCGTCTTGCGCCATGAATCCGGCACGAGCATCCAGCCGCGTGGCTTGTCAATCGCGATGACCGAGCGGTCCTCAAAGATTATGGAAATCGGCTCGCAGCCCGGCAGTTCGATAAAATTGGGTTTGGCCATTCGCCCAACGTTAGCAGCCGGGGCGAACCGGCTCAAACTTTTCGGCGAATGTAAAAGAGTTCAGCCCTATTTGCTCGCCCGGATGGTGTCCAGTTCCTTTTTGGCCTGCTGGATGAATCCGTAAAGCTGCGCCATCTGCACCGACGACAGCGCGACCCTTGTGCCGGGATCGTATTCCAAATACGTCTGAACGGCTCCCTGTTTGCGGATGCTGCCGGCCACCATCCGCAGACCGGACTTGGTGCTGTAACTCGCCTCAAAGCTCGGCAACGGTGTCACCTCGTAAGTGATCTGGCTCAAATAACTGATGCTGTTGAGCAGCGCATCTATCTCGTCGTAATCCACCAGAAATTTTTCGCGCGACTGCGGATTCTCGCCAATCTCGATGGCCAGCCCGTCCGCGCTGCGACCGGTGCTGATGTCCGTGGACACCTTGCAAACCACCGTGATCGCCACCGGCCCGACGGACAACGTGCCGGTCGGCCCGTGGCCTTTGACGATGATGATTCCCGTCTGGGCCTCGAAAACCGCGAGGTCCGTTTTCAACGTGTTGGTGTCCTGCGCCGGGGCTGTCAACGCCAGCCCGCAAACCGCCGCCGCCAGCATGATGCGTAGTTTGTTCATAAATTTATTTCGTGGTGGAAATGACCGGATTTATAGACAAACCTTGAAACTCCGTCAAACCGGGAAAGTTGCAGTGTGGGAATGCCCAATGTTCAAGGCCGTTTTATTGGCGCGCAAGCAAGGCAACGAACGTCACGGCCTCCGAGTTAATTTGTCTCCGATTCCGTCGTCACCGGCTGGGCCTCGCCCTTCAGCGCGCCGATCAGCGCGTGCCACGAGAGGATCGCGCACTTCACGCGCGCGGGATATTTGTGAACGCCCGCGAACACGGCGAGCTTGCCGACATCGCCAGTCACATGGCCGGTCGTGACCATTTCACGCACTTGCTCAAAAGTTTTTTCCGCCTCGGCTTTCGTTTTGCCTTTGACATTGTCCGTCAGCAACGACGCCGAAGCTTTTGAGATGCAACAGCCCGAGCCGACAAAACTCGCGTCCGTGATCACATCGCCGTCGAGCGTGAGAAATAATTTCAGATTATCGCCGCACAACGGGTTGTGACCTTGCGCCATGCGCGTCGCGTCCGGCATTTCGTGGAAATTGCGCGGCTGCTTGCAGTGGTCCAAAATCACCTGCTGATAAAGGTCGTTGACGTCGTCGAACATAAAAATTTAATAAAGAAAACATGAACGCAGGAAAAATCTTTTCCTAAATTCCTGCCTTCCTAATTTATTTTCCGAGTAAATTCGGATTTGCCTCGAGGCGATCCCACACGAGCTTGTCAATCACCTCGCGCGCCGGTTCGCACTGGATGCGCTCGATGATTTCGCCGGCGAAGGCGTGGATCAACATCTGCCGCGCCGTGTCTGCGCCGATGCCGCGCGAACGCAGATAAAAAATGCTCTCGTCGTTCAATTGGCCGATGGTCGCGCCGTGCGTGCATTTCACGTCGTCGGCGTAAATCTCCAATTGCGGCTTCGTGTCCGCAGTCGCGTCGTCGGAGAGCAGAAGATTTTTGTTCGTCTGCTTCGCATCCGTTTTTTGCGCGATGGGATGAACGTAAATACACCCGTGAAAAACGCCTTTCGATTTGTCGTCGAGGATGCCGTTGAAATACTCGTGGCTCGCGCAATGCGGCTGCGCGTGTTCGACAATCATGTGATGGTCGGCCAGTTGCTCGCCGCGAGTGAGATAAAGTCCGTTCAAAATACATTCCAGCCCTTCACCCGCGAGTTTGGTGCGGATGTTGGTGCGCGACAGTTTTGCGCCGAGCGCGAAGGAATGGACAGTCACATTGCTCGCACGGCCAAATTCACCGGCAATTGTTGCGATGTGAAATGCGTCGAGTGCTTCATCTTGAAGTTTGATGTGTTCAACCTTGGCATTGTCGCCCGCAAGAATTTCCGTCACCGCGTTCGTGAAATACGCCACGTTGCCGGTGCTGATGTAACTTTCCACAACGGTCAACTTGCTGTTTGCCTCGGCGATGACCAGATTGCGCGGCAAAATGGTTTCGCCATTTTGTTTTGCCGACGAAATGTAAATTAATTGCACCGGCTCGGCGACTTCGACGCCTTTTGGCACGAAAATAAACGCGCCGTCGGTGAAAAAAGCCTGATTTAATGCGGCAAACGTGTTGCTCGCCGTGTGCGCGTATTTGCCGAGATGTTTTTCGATGAGCGCAGAATCCTTCGCGAGCGCGGCGGAAAGATTTTCAATTCGCACGCCACCGGTCACGGGCTTGAGGCTGGAAAGTTTCGCGCAAAAAAATCCGTTCACGAACACGAGCCGATGGCCGGACAATTTTGCAAAAGCCGATTCATCAATCAATTTTGTTTCCGCGCCGTTCACGGAAACTTCTTTGGCCAGTTGGAAATTCAATTTGGCAATCGGCGCGACATTCGTGAAACGCCAGTCCTCGTCGTGCAGCGTGGGAAATCCCTGGTCGGCGAAACTGGCGAGGCCGGCTTTGCGAACCGGCGCGAGCCACTTCGGCTGCGACGCTGCGATTTCCAACGCCGAAAATTTTCCAACCAATAATTCCGTTACGTTGTTTGCTTTTTGCGTCATGTTTAGAATCAGTCTAATTAAAAACTAGGCCAACAAGTTGTCATGGAATCGCGCTTCACGCAAGTCCGCGCTCCGCAAACTTGTTTTCGCTCGCAAAACTGGCAACTTGTTTGCATGTTGTCACAGGAAGAAATTCAAAACGCGCTCAAATCCGTAAAATACCCCGGCTATTCGCGCGACATCGTTTCGTTCGGCCTCGTCAAAGAAATTTCCGCCGCCAACGGCGCGGTGAGCGTCACGATGCAATTGACCTCGCCGAATGCCGAAGCCGCCGCACAAATCAAAATCGAAAGCGAACGCGTGCTGAAATCTTTGCCCGGCGTGAATCACGTTCACGTCGAAGTGCGGCAACCTGCTGCCGGTTCAGCCGCGCCATCAAACCCGTTCGCAAATCAAAACAAAGTTTCCGGCGTCAAAAAAATTATCGCCATCGCGAGCGGCAAGGGCGGCGTCGGCAAATCCACTTGCTCGGTGAATCTCGCGTGCGCGCTCACGCATCTCGGCGCGAAAGTCGGTCTGCTGGATTGCGACATTTACGGGCCGAGCATTCCGCTGATGATGGGTGTTCACGAAAAACCGACCGTCAACGCCGCCGAGCGCCTCGTGCCGCCGTCCAATCACGGCGTGAAAGTGATAAGCATCGGTCTTTTGGTCACGGACGACCAGCCGGTGATCTGGCGCGGGCCGATGATCACGAAAACCATCCAGCAATTTCTCCTCGCCGTCGAGTGGGGCGAGCTGGATTTTTTGCTCGTGGATCTGCCGCCGGGCACGGGCGACGCGCAGCTTTCGCTCTGCCAGACCGTGCCGCTCGACGGCGGCGTCATCATCAGCACGCCGCAGGAAGCGTCGCTCGGCGTCGTGCGCAAAGGCATTGCGATGTTCCGCAAGGTGAACGTGCCGATCCTTGGCATCGTGGAAAACATGAGCTACTTCACCACGCCGAACGGCGAACGCGTGGAAATTTTCGGCCACGGCGGAGGCAAGGAAGAGGCCGCGCGGCAGAACGCTTCGTTCCTCGGCGAAGTGCCGATCTTCACCGAAATCCGCGAAGGCGGCGACCGTGGAATGCCGATTGTGGTTTCCACGCCGAATCATTCGGCGGGCAAGGCGTTCATTCAAATCGCGGAAACGCTGCGGAAAAATCTGAAATAATTTTGGCCACAGATGAAACACAGATTGAACACGGATGAAAAGAATTTTGCGTTCACGCTGGTTGAACTGCTGGTGGTCGTTGCCATCATCGCAATTCTTGCCGCGCTTTTGTTGACGGCGGTTACTCAAGTCAAGGGAAGAGCATTGCAAATTCAGTGTGTCAACAACGTGCGACAACTTGGACAGGCGATGCAGGAATTTGTTGGCGACAACCATGCTTATCCCTTGGTTATGATTGATAACCCAAACTATACTATCCTCACATGGCAAGGGATGTTGGCAAGGACTTTGGGTGTTTCAGCCTATCCTGAAAAACCACCACAACCACAATATCCTCAACCGGGTATCTGGCATTGCCCCGCAGCACATCCTCCACAAGGTGAAACAGCATATCAAGATTATGGATATAACAGTTATGGCATGAGTGCTGCGCAAACCGATACAAATTCACTCGGCTTGGGCGGACATAATGTTTGGACGGGCGGACTAAATAGTCCCGCTCCACCAATTCACGAATCGGAAGTTGTCAGCCCCAGTGAGATGATGGCCATTGGCGACGGATTTAAGGGCGGCAATGGAGTCATTGTTGATGGCACATATTTATGGCTTTGGCGAACTTATGGTGTGCAAGATTATTTAGGCAGCACCAAAAGAAGTTACGCGCGTCATCAAGGCAAAGCCAATGTGGTATTTTGCGACGGCCACGTCGAATCGCCGACGCTGCAATTTCTTTTTGCCGACACCAGCGACGCCGCCTTGTCCCGCTGGAACCGCGACCATCTGCCGCACCGCGAAAAACTTTCGCCATAAATTCCTTCGCCAAACAATTTAGCCGCAGTCGCCCGTTTTTATCAAAGCCGACGGGTGTGCGGTTTGACAACGAAACTTCCGTTCATAATCCTTTAATTGATTTCATTTGCGATTGCGGCGATGATGTTGGCAACAATTAAACAGAACCGCATTTTATGAGTTCCGAACAAAAAATCCTGACGCGCGATGTCGAAGCCTCCGTGGTTCCCATCGGCACCAAGGTCACGTTGCAAAAAGGCGAGACCGCGCACATCACGCAATCGCTTGGCGGCACTTACACCGTCATCGTCAACGGCAATATGTTCCGCATCGAGTCCAAAGATGCCGACGCGCTGGGCATCGAAATTTCGGTTGCGCCCGCCGCTTCCGCCACCGCGACGCCGAGCGGCCCGCTCACGCAGGAGCAGCTTGAGAAAAAAGTCTGGGAATCACTCAAGACCTGTTACGACCCGGAGATTCCCGTCAACATCGTTGACCTCGGCCTGATTTACGATTGCCACCTCACGCCCATCGGCGAAAATAATTTCAAGGCCGACGTGAAAATGACTTTGACCGCGCCCGGTTGCGGCATGGGTCCGGTGCTCGCGCAGGACGTGCAGAACAAACTCATCTCGCTCGAGCCGATTGACGAGGCGAACGTCGAACTCGTCTGGGACCCGCCGTGGAACCAGGGCATGATGACCGAGGCGGCGAAGCTGCAACTGGGGCTGCTGTAATTTTTCAACCACGGATGGGCACGGATTAACACGGATGAATTTTTATCTGTGCCCATCTGTGTTTATCCGTGGTTAAATTTTTTGAATGAGTGCTACAATTGATTGGTCTGCGCTGCGTAAAGATTTTCCGATCTTGGATCAGAAAGTCCACGGCAAGCCGCTAGTTTATTTCGACAACGCCGCCACGTCGCAGAAACCGCGCGCGGTCATTGACGCGCTGGTGCATTATTACGAATTCGACAATGCCAATGTCCATCGCGGCATCCACGAGTTGAGCAATCGCGCGACGAATGCGTTTGAAGCCGCGCGCACGCGCGCGGCAAAATTTATCAACGCAAAATCCGCCGACGAAATTATTTTTACGCGCGGCACGACGGAAGGCATCAATCTTGTCGCCAGTTCGTGGGGCACAAAAAATCTTGAGTTCGGCGACGTGATTCTGCTCACGGAAATGGAGCATCACAGCAATCTCGTTCCGTGGCAATTGCTCGCGCAAAAGACCGGCGCGAAAATTTCCTATCTTCCCGTCACCGGCGACGAAGGCTTGCTCGATTTGTCCAAGCTGGATTCGTTGCTGACGAAGCAGGTCAAAATTTTCTCGATGGTTCACATTTCCAATTCGCTCGGCACGTTGAATCCCGTGACCGAACTTTGCGCCCGCGCGCGCGAACTGGGCATCGTCACGCTCGTGGACGGCGCGCAAAGCGCCGGGCATCTGCCGGTGGACGTGCAGGCCATCGGCTGCGATTTTTTTGCGTTCAGCGGCCACAAGATTTGCGGGCCGACCGGCATCGGCGTGTTGTGGGGGCGGCAGGAAATTCTCGACGCCATGCCGCCGTATCAGGGCGGCGGCGAAATGATTTTGTCCGTCGGCTACGACAAGACGGAATTCAAACACGCGCCGCATCGCTTCGAGGCCGGCACGCCGGACATTTCCGGCCCGATCGGTCTGCACGCCGCGATGGATTATCTCGACGCCATCGGCCGCGAAAATATTTGGAAGCACGATCAGGAACTGGCGCAATACACATACGAAAAACTTTCCGCGCTGAAAAATATTCGCTTGTTCGGCCCGAAATTAAATTCCGCCAACCGCGCCGGTCTTGTGAGTTTTCTGCTGAAGGACGTTCACGCGCACGACGTGGTGACACTGGCGGATCAGGCGGGCGTGGCGTTGCGCGGCGGGCATCACTGCACGCAACCGCTCATGCACAAGCTCGGCGTGGAATCCACCGCCCGCGCGAGTTTTTATTTTTACAACACCAAGGCCGAAGTGGACCGGTTTGTGGAAGTGGTGCAGGAGATTCAGAAATTTTTCGGGCAGTGAATTAGCCGCGTTGCATTGGGGTGTCGATGCAACCTAGCTGTTTATGTTTCGTTTCGCAAAGTATCGAAGAATAAAAGGAATTGTCGCTGGCAAAAAGGTTCCAATTAGAACAACCGAGACAATGATGTGCTGGCTGGTTAAACGGGAGAACCATTTTTGAAAATATGCTTCTATCCAATCTGAATGGCCCCACAGACCCGAACACCAAATGAAATAAGCACACACATAAGTATAAACGTAGAGCACTTGGGCGGTTCAGTTTAAGCGAGTGTTTCAGCGTGTTTGCCTCCTTGCCATCCACAGTTTGAAAGTTTCACATAATCATGTAATCCACACTCTTCACAGAAAAGTTCTAAACCAAAGATAAATGTTCGATGCGCCTTGCTGCGGCATTTTTCGTTATACTTACTTCCGGCCTCCTCGCGAAGCATCTTAAAATCCAAAATGCGGAGAATTCGGTTGTCCGCGCAGCGGGGACAAAAAAAATAGAAATAGTCCGTGCGGTCAGTTGCACCTCTCAAATTGCCAGCTTCAATATGTTCAGATCCATGTGTAGGTTTCATTTTTCAATGTGTGTAAGAGATTTGTTATTCCACTTTGTCGCCGCAGGGTTTACGCGCAGTTACAATTTTGAATTTGCGCTTCGCAAAAATTTTGTCGAGAAAAATTAACGCGGAGCCAGCGGTTTCCATTTCGACAGTTGCAGGATTTCTTTCCAAAGATTAGAGTGACGGCATGAAAGCAATTTCCATTCGCGAGGCGGAAGGTCAACTCGGCCAGCTTGTCGCCAAGGCGTGTCGCGGCGAGACGATTGTGCTGACGGACGGCACAATCGCGTGACGCTCGCGCCGCGCGTTTTGGATCTGGAAGAGGACAGCCCGGAATTGGAAGCAGAGTTGTTGAAGGCGGCCAAAGGTCCGTTCACGCCTTGGAAGCCGGAAGAATTTCGAGAAATCGCGGACAAGGCGTTGCGCGAACATCGCACCAAAAGTAGGTCAGTGCGTCCCGCCTGACCGGGAAAAGGGGATAAACCATTTACTTCCCCGCCGCCCAGACAGGCTGGAAGCGCTGTCCTACGTTATTGCCGCGCCGGTTGTCCGAACCTTTGCTATGACAGAAATTAATTCGCAATCGCTGATGAGCGCCGTGCTGGAAAAATTTCCCGGCGCACAGCGGGCGTTGTTCCGGCGATGACGACAGCTCACGGGCAAAATTGGGTTTTTATTTTTACACGAATGTTTTCTTCGCCTGAAAGAAACGTTGCTGGCGCGGCGCGGCGGCGATAAACTGTCCCCATGCTGCAAACGGAGCTTCAACCCGGCTCGCGAGAAAATCCAGCCTCCGGGCGCGAGTCGCACCTCGCGGCCTATCGCTTCATGCTGCTGGCGCGGCTTTTGGACGACAAGCTCGCCGCGCTTTACCGCGCGGGCAAAATCCACGGCGGCGTTTTTCTCGGTCGCGGCCAGGAGGCGTTGAGCGCATCCGTCGGCGTGTCGCTGAAAAAAAGCGACGTCTTCGCGCCGTTGATCCGTGACGCCGCCGGGCGTCTGGCGTTCGGCGAAACGGTGGTGGACGCCCTGCGCAATTATCTTGGTTCGTCGCTCGGCCCGATGCGCGGGCGCGATGGCAACGTCCATCGCGGCAGGCCGCGCGAGGGTTATCTGCCGATGATCAGCCATCTCGGTGCGATGATTTCGGTCGCCAACGGCGTTTTGTTTGCGCGGCGGATGAAGGGAATTTCCGGCACGGTCGGCGCGGTGTGCATCGGCGACGGCGCGACTTCCACGGGCGCGTTTCACGAGGCGCTCAACCAGGCCGCCGTCGAAAAACTTCCGCTCGTTCTCATCGTGGCCGACAATCAATACGCCTACTCGACGCCGACGACGCGGCAATTTGCCTGCGACAGTCTGGCGGACAAGGCGGCGGGTTACGGCGTGGGCGCGCATTCGGTGGACGGCACGGATTTGTCCGCGTGTTTGAAAACTGTTGGTGGCGCCGTGCAAAGTGCGCGCGCCGGCCAAGGACCGCAGCTCGTCGTCGCCAATTTGCTGCGGCTTTGCGGTCACGGCGAACACGACGATGCCGGTTACATTGATCCGAAATTAAAAGCCTCGCCGCTCGGACGCGATTGCCTAAAAGTTGCCGAAGAATTTCTGCTCCGCCAAGAATGGGCGGACGCCGCGCAGCTCGCCGTCTGGCGGAGCAACGCGGTTCACGAAATCGAGGAGGCCGCCGCGCAAGTGCAGCGCGAGCCTGCGCCCGATCCGTTTGCGGAGGATTGGCAGGCGGTTTCCACCGGGCATTTGAACGAAGGGCATGAACTTTGAGAATTATGAAGGTGGAATTATGAATGTTGAAGTGAACCGGATTCTTGTTTCATCATTCATCATTCATCATTCATCATTTCCCGCATGAGCATCACCTATCTCGAAGCCATCCGCGAGGCGCAGGCGCATGCCTTGCGCGACGACCCGCGCGTGTTCATTTACGGGCAGGATGTCGGGCCGTTTGGCGGCGCATTCAAGGCGACAAAAAATCTGGCGAAGGAATTTCCGGGCCGCGTTTTGGATTCGCCGATTTCCGAGGACGCGATGGTCGGGCTGGCCGTGGGCGCGGCGATTGAAGGCTTGCGTCCGATCATCGAAATGCAGTTCGCCGATTTTGCGACGGTCGGCTTCAATCAGATCGTCAATCAGGCCGCGACGCTTTTTTGGCGGACGCAGGTGCCTTGCCCGGTCACGGTGCGATTGCCGTTCGGCGGCACGTCCGGCGGCGGGCCGTTTCACAGCCAGTGCATGGAGGCGATTTATGCGCATTATCCCGGACTCGTCGTGCTGACGCCGGCGACGGTCGAGGACGCCTACAGCATGTTGCTCGAAGCGGTGGCGATTGACGACCCGGTGATTTATTGCGAGCACAAATTTCTTTACTACCATCTCAAGGCCGAAAAACTGCCGAGCGAGGCGCTGCCGGTCGGCAAAGCCCGCATCGCGCGCGAAGGCCGCGACCTGACCATCGTGACCTACAGCGCGATGGTGCATGAGGCGCTTGAAGCCGCGACGGAACTGGCCGCCGAAGGCTGGGAAATCGAAGTGGTGGATTTGCGTTCCGTCAAGCCGCTGGACACCGACACCGTGATGGCCAGCGTCGCGCGCACGGGCAGGTTGCTGTGCGTCGGCGAATCCTGGCCGTGGGGCGGCGTGACGGCGGAAGTCATCGCGCGCGTGACGACCGAGGGTTACGGCCTGCTCGATGTGCCGCCGCAACGGCTCAACGCCAAGGACACGCCCGTGCCGTATCACCCGAATTTGTGGACGGCGCACCGCCCGACCGCGCGCGCCGTCGCCGCCGCCGCGCGAAAAATGTTGCGACTTTGACCCAATGAAAAACGCAAAATTAAAAAATTTCTCGGCGGTGAACGCTTGGCTGGATTCGCCATTTTTAATTTTTAATTTTTAATTCCATGCAAATTCCCATCATCATGCCGCAGCTCGGCGAATCCATCGCCGAGGCCAACGTCATCAACTTTCTCGTCAAGCCCGGCGACACCATCGAGGAAGGACAAGACCTGATCGAAGTCGAGACGAACAAAGCCAGCATGACCGTCACCTCGCCGTGTGGCGGCAAGGTGGAAAAATTCACCGCGCAACTGAATGAAAGCTACATCGTCGGCGCCGTGCTCGGCCAGATTGAGACAACCAAGGAAGAAGCCGCGCGACTTGGCCTCGACGCGCCCGCGCCAGTAAAAAACGGCGACACCGACCGGCTCACAAAATCCGGCGCGAACGGCGGCAACCAATATCGCGTCCAGCCGACCGTGCGCGGACTGCCCGTGCCGGCGAACGCGGCGGGCGCGAGCTATCTTTCGCCCCGGCTCAAGGCGCGGATGCACGAACTCGGCCTGAGCGCCGCCGACGTCGCGGGCATCGCCGGCAGCGGCGCGGCGGGGCGCGTGACCGTCGAGGATTTTGAAAAATTTATCGCGCACATCGAAAAGCAAAAAGTCAGCCAGGCTTCCTCGATGCGCGTGGCCGTGGCCGACGCGATGCGGCGCAGTTGGACGCGGCCCATCGCGCACGTCGGGATGCCGGTGTGCCTCGACCCGTTGTTCGCGTATCGCAAAATCGCGCGGCCCAAGCCCGGCCCGGCGCTGTGCGCGTTGCGCGCGCTGGCGGTGGCGTTGTCGGAAAACAGCGCGGTCGCCGGGCGGCTCGTCGGGACAAAAATCATCCATCCTTCCTCGATTGATGTCGGCTTCGCGGTCGAGGCCGAGGATGGTGTGCTGGTTCCCGTGATTCGCAACGCGGACAAAACGCCGTTGAAAGATTTGATCGCGCCTTACAATGAACTCGTGGAACTCGCGCGCCAGCGCAAGTTGCCTGCGAACGCCACGGGCGCGTCCATCGCCACTGTCACTAACTTCGGCACGTTCGGCCTTGAATGGGCCACGCCGATTCCGCTGCCGGAGCAGACGCTCGTGCTGGGCATGGGCGCGGCGCGGCACGAACCGCATTGGGACGGCGTCAAAGGCCAGTTCGTGCCGGTGATGGAGGCGAACTTCACCTTGAGTTTCGACCATCGCGTGCTCGACGGCGGCGCGGCGGGCCGCCTGCTTCAGCGCGTGGCGGAATTGATGTCGCACCCGGAAAAATTATAACTGCGCCGGCATTTTGGCCTGGCGCCAAACCAGGTTGCGCCGGATTTCCCCCTGACAGCCGGCATTTTTTGTGGCATAGTTCTGCAATTGCATGTCCGTTCGTCCGCAACGGAAATCTATGAAGTCGGAAAAACTCTGGACGACATTCCTGACCTTGCTGCTGTCCGTTTTTCCGCTTTTTTCTGCGGACAAACTGCTCGCGCCGGGCCACGTGCCGGCGGCCGTGGCGCGGGCGCGGCTGGTGCCCATCGGGCGCGTGGCGGCCACCAACCAAATGCATATTACTCTCGGCCTGCCGTTGCGCGACCGCGCGGCGCTCACCAACCTGCTCGCGCAAATTTATGATCCGGCCAGCCCGGAATTTCACCACTACCTGACGCCGGCACAATTCACCGCGCGCTTTGGGCCGACGCCGGCGGATTATCAATCGGTCATCCATTTCGCCGTGACGAACGGCCTGAAGGTCGTCGCCACCCGCCCGAACCGCATGTTGTTGGACGTGTCGGGCGCGGCGGCGAACGTGGAGCGCGCGTTTCATGTCCGGCTGATGAATTTCCGGCATCCGACCGAGCAACGGAATTTTTTCGCGCCCGACACCGAACCGACGGTGGACGCGCGGCTGCCCATCCAAGATGTCGGCGGGCTGGACAATTACAGCCGTCCGCGCCCGCGCTTGCATTTGCGCGGCCCGACCGCGAAGGTCGCCGCGCCGCGCTACGGTTCGGCTCCCGGTTACGGCGGTTTTATCGGCGCGGATTTTCGCAACGCGTATGTGCCCGGCAGCGCGCTGGCTGGTTCCGGCCAGAGCATCGGGTTGTTTCAATTGGACGGTTACGATCCCAACGACATCACAAATTACGAACAGACCGCAGGACTGACCAACAACGTGCCGCTGCAAAATGTTTTGCTCGACGGTTATGACGGCCACGCCGGCGGCAATAACATTGAAGTCTGCCTGGACATTGAGATGTCCATCTCGATGGCGCCCGCGCTCGCCAGCGTCATCGTGTATGAAGCGAACCCGGAAACCTTTCTGCCGAACGACGTGCTCAACCAGATGGCGGTGGACAACCTCGCGAAACAGTTGAGCTGTTCGTGGGGCTGGGGCGGCGGGCCGAACGCGACGACCGACCAGATTTTTCAGGAGATGGCCGCGCAGGGACAATCGTTCTTCGCGGCCGCCGGCGACACCGACGCCTTTGCGCCCGGAGCGTTGGATGATCCGTTGCAGGAAAATTCGCCGGCGGACAATCCGTTTCTGACAAGCGTCGGCGGCACGTCGCTGGCGACGAGCGACGTGGATGGTTCCTGGATTTCTGAAACCGTCTGGAACTGGCATGAAGGCCACGGCAGCGGCGGCGGGTCGAGCAGTTACCACGAAATTCCCTTCTGGCAGCTCGGCATCAGCATGGCCACCAACGGCGGTTCGCCGACGCACCGCAACATTCCCGACGTGGCGCTGGTGGCGGATAATGTCTATGTGCAATACAACAGCGGCTCCAGCGGCACGGTCGGCGGCACAAGCTGCGCCTCGCCATTGTGGGCGGCCTTCACCGCGCTGATGAACCAGCAGGCCGCGCAACTCGGCCAGCCACCCGTCGGCTTTCTCAACCCGGCAATCTATGCGCTCAACCGGGGAACCAATTACCTCGCCGCCTTTCACGACATCACCAATGGCGACAACACGAATTACAGCAGCCCGACCAATTATTACGCCGTCGCCGGTTACGACCTTTGCACCGGCTGGGGCACGCCACAGGGAACCAATTTGATCAACCTGCTCAGCACGCCCGATGGCCTGGGCGTTTATCCGGCGACCAATTTTCTGGTCACCGGCCCGGTCGGCGGACCGTTTTCGGCGACGAACTGGATCGTGAATTTGACGAACACCGGTGACACCAGCTTGGACTGGGCGCTGGGCGGCACGCCGTTTTGGCTGACAACGGCGACCAACGGCGGCACTTTGGCCGCGCATGATTCCATCGCCCTCACTTTTTGTTTGAGCGGCGTCGAGGCATTTTCAGCGGGCAATTACCTTGGCACGCTGGAACTGACCAATCAGACGCTGGGCCGCGTGCAAACCTTCTCGCTCACCCTCGTCGTCGGCCAGACCATCGTGCAGAATGGCGGCTTTGAAACCGGCGATTTCACCGGCTGGACGCTGGTTGGCGACACCATCATCGGCAATCTCATTTACAACGTCGTCGCGACGGAGGCTGATTTCGACGGCATCGTCCACTCCGGGAATTACGGCGCGTTTCTCGGCCAGGGCGGTTATGCGGCAACGCTTTCGCAGACGTTGGCGACCACGCCGGGCCAGCTCCATTTATTTTCCTTCTGGCTTCACAACCCGGAGGCTGGCACCAACCAGTTCTTCGCCGCAAGCTGGGACGGCAACACCCTCGTCAATATCACCAACCCGCCGGCATTTGACTGGACCAATTTTCAATTCCTGGTTTCAGCCACCGACACCAACACCGTCCTGCAATTTGCCGCCGAGAACGATCCAAATTATTTTGGTTTCGACGACGTGAGCGTCACACCCGTTCCACCGGTCGCGTTTGGAAACCTGACGCCGACCAACGGCAACCTCCTGCTCGCGTGGAATTCGCTGGCCGGGCTGAATTATCAAATCCAATACACCACCGACCTGACGCAAACAAACTGGCAGGTTTTGGCAACTCTGACGGCGGCGACCAACGTTTCAACTTTTTTGGAGACCAATTTGTCCGGCCCCGATCCGCAACGGTTTTACCGGCTGGTGCTTTCACCCTGACGCGCCGAATTTTCTTCCGTCACAAATCCCGCGACGATGGGCCGGTGGTCCGAACCGACGCCCCAGTTTGGAATTGCCGGAATAAAAGTTTCGCTGCCAAGCCAGTTTTGTTTCATCGCCGGACTCAACAAAATATAGTCAATGCGCGCGTAAGTGTCGTTCTGGCCAAAAAAATAAGTCCACGCCACGCTGCGCGGTTCGAAATACGGCGGCCCGGCGGGCGCATCGTCGCCGTTGCGCTCGGCGGGGCGTGTGTCGGTGAGCTTGAATTTCCCGCGCCCGATGATTTCCTTGGTCGAAGCCGAATCTTTATCGTCGTTGAAATCGCCAAGGACAATCATTTTTGCGCCCGGATTTTTTTCAAGCCGCGTGTCAATGATGCCGCGCAAAACTTTCGCCTCGCCCAGGCGTTCTTCCGCTTCGTCGGCTTCAGGCGTGGTGAGACGCGATTTCAAATGCACGGCGATGAGCGTGAACGTGAAGTTCGTCGCGGCCTGGATCTCCACCTCCGCAAAACCGCGTTTGACCTGGAAGCGCCGGCCGTCGAGCGCAAAAAATTCGTTCGTGTGCGGGCGACGCGCGACGATGGGCAGCTTGCTCAACACGGCGACGTGGATGTTCGTGTCGAAACTCTGGACGTACTCCCAGAACGGAAAATCCTGCCCGTCGGCCTTGAGCGCGGCGCGCAATTCCAGCAGCGCGTTGGTCGTGCCCATTTCTTCGAGCGCGAGCACGTCGGGATTCAGCGCGCGGATGCTTTCGCGGACTTTGGCTTTCGCCTCGGCGGATTTGGCGAAGTGGCGTGATTCCGTCGGTTCATCCAGATAATTTTCCACGTTGTAGGTGGCGACGCGAAAAATTTCCGCCCCGTTGGCCGCCAGGCAAAACACCGCTGCGAACGCGAAGGCGCAAACCAAAGCTGGCGGTTGTTTCAGCATGAATCCCGGCGCGGATTCTAAATCCGGGAGTTTTTCCTGTCCAATCACCTTTTGCGGTTTTTGACACTGCTTCCGATTAATCGCCCCGAAATAGTGCTTGCCACAACGGATTTCGCTGCTAGTCTTCGCGGCTGTTTAACGAAATAATTTTATGGCACGCATTTGTGAATTGACCGGCAAACGCCCGATGAAGGGCAGCATTATCTGGCGCTCGGGTAAAGCCAAGAAAACCGGCGGCATCGGCACGCACATCACCGCGATCACCAAGCGCAAATTCCGCGTGAATTTGCAGCGCGTGAAGGCGCAAATGCCGAGCGGCGAAATCCGTTACATCCGCGTTTCCGCCGCCGCGCTCAAAAAAGGCCTCGTCACCAAGGCGCCGAAACGCACCTGGAAAAAAGGCGGCGAAATTAAGAAGGCGTGACGGAAAATTAAATTTCAAAAGAAAGCGAGGTCAAACCGGCCTCGTTTTTTTATTTCCGAAATTCAACAAGGAAAGCAGGAAGGCAGGAACTGAATTTTTCCTGCCTTCCTGCTTTCGTCATTTGTTTTTCTTCCAGTTCATCGTCGCGCGTTTAAGTTCGCGGTCGGCATCGCGCTTCTTGATGTCGTCGCGCCGGTCGAATTCATGCTTGCCCTTGCCGACACCGAGCGAAACTTTCACCTTGCCGTTCTTCCAGTAAAACGCCAGCGGAAACAGCGCGTTGCCCTTGACCGACGCCAGCTCAAAAAGTTTTCTGATCTCCGATTTGTGCAGCAGCAGTTTTCGCGGCGCTTTCGGCGCGTGGTTCTGGAGGTTGCCGTGCGAGTATTCGTCAATGTGCGCGTTGTGCAGCCAGACCTCGTCCTTGTCCACGCGCGCAAACGCGTCCGCGATCTGGCCCTTGCCCGCGCGCAACGACTTGACCTCCGTGCCGTGCAGCACGATGCCCGCCTCGAACGTCTCGATGACGTGGAAATCGCGCCGGGCTTTGTGATTGGTCACGATGTCGGACATTGGCAAACAAATGTAGAATGAAGCAGGAAGAATGTAGAAACAAAAAATGCCTCATTCATTTCTGAATGAAGCATGAAATTTTTGCAACCGGATGAACAACTTCTGCCTTGGCCTCAGTGTTTCTTGCGCTTCTTGGGAACCGGACGCACGGCCGCCACTTCTTCCGGCAGTTCCCAGCCGATTTTGTCTTCCAGGATTTCGCGCAACGCGATGTCCGCCATGCCCATGCTGGCCGGCGCATCCACGAGCGGGCGGCCGAGGCCGCCGCCGCCGGCGTTGAGCTGGCGCACACGGCGCGAGATGAGGTTGACTAGGACGTTCGGGTTGCCAACCTTCTCGGCGGCGCGTTTGCAAAGTTCAGCGTTCATTTTTATTCAGAAATCGAGCGCGTCAGTTTGCCAGCCAAATCATGCCGATGCAATGATTAAATTTCCCTTCAAACTTGCCCGCGTTTCCGGCATTTTCTTCGGACAATTTTTATGGCCGCCAAAAAATCACCGTTCGACCTGAACCAATTCCTCGCCACGCGCACGGAAACCGTCAACGCCGCGCTCGACAAATTCCTGCCGTCCGAAAAGACCAAGCCCGCCACGATCCACAAAGCGATGCGCTACTCGCTCTTCGCCGGCGGCAAAAGAATGCGCCCTGCGGTTTTGCTTGCAGCAGCGGCAGCTTGCGGCGGTTCGGAAAAAGACGCCATGCCGCTCGCGTGCGCCGTCGAGTGCATCCACACCTACTCGCTCATCCACGACGATCTGCCCGCGATGGACAACGACGATTTCCGCCGCGGCAAGCCGACGAACCACAAAGTTTTCGGCGAAGGCATCGCCGTGCTCGCGGGCGACGCGCTGCTGACGCAGGCGTTTGAGATCGCCGCGCTATGCAAAAAATTCCCGCGTTATCCGCATGACAAAATCATTTTAGAAATTGCGCGCGCGTCCGGCTCGTTGCAACTCGTCGCCGGGCAGGTCGCCGATCTGGAAGGCGAAGGCAAAAAACTTTCCATCGCCGAATTGAAATTCATCCACGAACGCAAGACCTCCGCGTTGCTGTGCTGTTCCGTGCGGCTCGGCGGCATGAGCGCCAACTGTCCGCCCGCGCAACTCCGCGCGCTCACGGATTTCGGCTATCACGTCGGCCTCGCGTTCCAGGTGATTGACGACATCCTGGACGTGACGCAGACCAGCGAACAGCTCGGCAAGACGGCGGGCAAGGACGTGGCCGTGCAAAAGGCGACCTACCCGGCGATTGTCGGCCTGGAAGAATCGCGGCAGATCGCGGCGCAACTGACGGCCAGGGCGTTTGCCACGCTGAAAGTTTTCAAAGGCAAGGCGATTGCGCTCGAAGCGCTGGCGGAATTTCTTTTGAAGCGGGAGAAATAATTTAACCGCAGAGGCGCAGAACAGAAACAACGTCAGAGGGTATGTGGCAGAAACCGGCAAAAACAATACTGGAAGTTCATGACGCAATTCGGAACGTCATGGCTTTCATTTTCTTTTGCGTATTTAGCGGAGCTTTAGGTTTCCTTTTGCATGAGTGTATTAGCAAAAAAGCAGATTGGGCAGACGAATTGTCATTTGGATTTTTGGCGGCTTCAATGTCTGTGTTTTACGGATTTCACATTTATGGAATGTTTGCAGCCAAAAATTTCCGGTCACACCGCCTGATGTGTGGCCTCATGCTGCTGTTTTGCTTAGCATCATTTCTCGTTGGATTTTTTGTTGTAGGTCAGACTTAATTTGGCTAGAAAAATCAAAATGGCATACAAACCGGAACTAGAACCCAACGAAGCCATTGCGCTTCAAATCGCATTCAAAGTTTCTGAAAAATCCGCAGCTTTCAATTTTGCGGTAAGCAATCAGGCGCTTTACTGGCCGGCAACAAAAGCGTTTGCCATGAACGACGCAACCTACTTCAAGCGAATTCGGAACAATGAAGTTTCTGAAGTCTGTGTGCGTCGTTTGCCGCCGTATGGATTGTGGTTAATCGCCGCACTCATGGTGGTGGCGGGATTGGCGATAGCAATTTTAATGTTATTGCCGCTCATCAACCAAGAATCCGGGACACATACAGTTTCAGGATGGCCATTTGCAATTCTTGTTGGTGGGATACTTTTGCCTTTTGCAGCAAAAGGCAGACTCGGCTTGGAAGTGAGAACGCACGACAAGAAATTCCGATGGAAGCCGCCGCTTGTCGTTGACAAGGCATCTAAACAAAAAATTCAGGCGACTTTCGACGAGATAATTGCTTCCTGTAAGAAATCAGGTTTAAGGGTGAGTCACAATTGACGGTTTGCAGCTACGGCTTAAGTTTTTCCTTAAGCGTTTCGCGTCCGTGAACATTGGATTGCAACCGGCACCGCTTTGCGTTAATTTGTTTCCGTGAGCGCAACTGAAATCATCAACGATTTGCCGAAGCTGACCGGGGCGGAATTGCGCGCGGTCCGCCGGAAACTGGTGGAACTGGCCGCCGAAAACGAAGACGTGGCGTCGTGCGACCAGTCCGCGCTCGAAGGCGCGCGGATGCTGGACCAAATGGAGGCTGAAGATGCCCGCCGTCAATCGCGGTGAAATCTGGCTGACCGATTTCGGCCTCGCCGCGAAAATCCGTCCGGCTTTATTGCTCACCAGCCAGCCCGCCGATAGTGAACTTGATCTGGTCACGGTGCTGCTCCACACCACCGCGTTGCGCGGCAATCGCTGGGAACTTTCCATTCCAAAACCATTTCTGAAACCGGGCGCGTTTCATTTGCAGCAAGTCCAGACCGTTTCCACCGTGAAATTGGAGCGCCGGCTTGGCGTCTTGACCGGAGATGAGATGAATCGCGTGCTGGATGCGCTGGCGGAACGATTGGAAATTTAATTTTCAGCCGCTCCACCCGCCGGTTTGCAGCTTCGGCTTGAGTTTTTCCTTGAGCGTTTCGCGTCAACCCTTTCGGAGCGCCGTCGGCGCGGCATTTTTGTCGCCCCGTTTTTTGGCTAATGCAAGCGCACCAAAAAAACCAAATTCTAATGGGCGAATTCCGCCGGATTTTGAAAACAATTATTGCGCCGAAACCAAAATGGAGTAAAAAATAAGTGAGCGCGGGCCTGTTCGCCGGCGCATCACCAGAAAAAATGCAGACCGCCAACCAGCAGACGCCTCCGGGCGCGCCTTTGAAACAGGGGCTTTACGACCCGCAGTTCGAGCATGACTCGTGCGGCATCGGTTTCGTCGTCAACATCAAGGGCAAAAAATCCCATCAGACGGTGACGGACGGCCTGCAAATTCTCGTGAACCTCGACCATCGCGGCGCGGTCGGCCACGAGCCGAACACCGGCGACGGCGCGGGCATTTTGATTCAGAAGCCGCACGAATTTCTCGTCAAGGTCACGGCCAAGCTGGGCTTCAAACTGCCGGCCTACGCGGAATATGGCGCGGGCATGTTGTTTCTGCCGCCGAATCCGATTGAGCGCAACCTGGTCAAAACGGCGTTTGCAAAAATTGTTTCCGCCGAGGGCCAGACGTTGCTCGGCTGGCGCGATGTGCCGACAAACAATTCTTCGCTCGGCAAAACGGCGGTCGAGGCCGAGCCGCACATGGCGCAGATTTTCATTGGGCGCAATCCCGAACTCAAGGACGAGGCGGCGTTCGAGCGCAAACTTTACGTCATCCGCAAACAGGCGGAGCAGAAAATCCGCTACGCGAACAAAATTGACGGCGGCAAATGGTTTTACGTTTCCAGTCTGTCGGTGCGGACGATGACCTATAAAGGCATGTTGATGCCGGAGCAGGTCGCGAAGTATTATCCCGATTTGCGCGACGAAAGCATGGTCACGGCGCTCGCGCTGGTGCATTCGCGTTTTTCGACGAACACGTTTCCGAGCTGGGACCGCG
>Ga0302319_10004228_pt1 | contig 29566 bp, 22 predicted proteins | sample Bog_T0_2_FD_203319 | JGI IMG/M metagenome (GOLD analysis project Ga0302319, IMG submission 203319) | Peat permafrost microbial communities from Stordalen Mire near Abisko, Sweden - Bog_T0_2 | ecosystem: Environmental > Terrestrial > Soil > Wetlands > Peat | place: Sweden: Abisko, Stordalen Mire... | reverse complement strand
ACGTGGAGTTGTTCGGTCGGGGTCGCGCCCAGACCCCCGAGGCCTTCAGGAAAATGCGCCCACGCGAGACCACGATCGAACTGCGCGCCAAGAAACGTGACCGGATCTGTCGTCGCGGGTGGAAACTGCGCCACGAGATCGTCAATCCGCTTGTCGAGTTCTGTCTCACTGATCATGCACATCTCCATTGTCGATGAGTCGAATCCTACGGCGCTACGCGTTCCCTCGTTGGCGAAACCCGACTAGAAAGGTTCGATGAAAACTCCTCGAATTCTGGCCACCTCGGGTGGGTACGTCGCGGGTCCCGTGCAACAAACGGCACGACTGGGGACCATGCTGCTCGACGCTCTCGCACGCACGAAAAAGGAACGCCCGAGGGTGTGTCTCGTGATGACCGCCACTGGTGACCCTTGGAATTACTACGCGCTTTCCTACGACGCCTTCAACACCGCCGGCTGTGACGTGACCGAACTGAAACTGTTTCCCCAGCCTTCGGCGGATCCACTGGAGCGCCTGTCGTCGTGCGACTTGGTGTGGGTGGGTGGCGGATCGGTCGCGAACTTGCTCGCGCTCTGGCGCCTGCACGGTGTTGACGACGCCATGCGCGAGGCGTGGAACCAAGGCGTCATCCTCGGCGGTGTCTCGGCGGGAAGTCTCTGCTGGCACATTGGCGGCACGACCGACTCCTTCGGGCCGACCCTGCAACCGGTCACCAACGGGCTGGCGCTCTTGCCCTACGCCAACGGCGTGCACTACGACTCCGAGGAACAACGACGGCCCCTGCTGCACCAATTGCTGCGCGACGAGGTGCTGCCGCCACTCGCCTACGCCACGGACGATCATGTCGGCATTTGGTACGAGGGCATCGAAGCCACGTCGGTCGTCGGCGACGTGGCCACGCCAAGCGATTCAGGCCCGGCAGCCTACAAGGTTGAACTGGTGAACGGTGAGGTCGTCGAGACCCGCTACGGCGTGGGAACGAGCTTCTCGTGAGCGACCGGCGACGGTAGGGACGCTCGAAGCGCGTCACTGCGCTCATCAAGCGTGCCAGCGCGCGACAGCGCCTCGTCGGAACCGCACTCGTGCAACCAATTCGCGAGCAGAAGGTAGCCGTTCTGAGTGAGCACCGACTCGGGGTGGAACTGCACCCCTTCGAGGGGAAGAATACGGTGTCGCATGCCCATGATGAGATTTCCCGAGCGAGCGGTCACCTCGAATTCGGACGGCAGAGTGGCTTCATCAACGACGAGCGAGTGGTACCGACCCGCGACGAGCGGCGACGGCGCGCCCGCGAAGACCCCGCGACCCTCGTGGGTCACGAGTGTCGACCTTCCGTGCACCAGCTCAGGCGCGGCGAGCACCGTCGCCCCGTACGCCTCGCCCAGTGCCTGGTGGCCCAAACACACGCCGAACATCGGGAGTCGCTGTTCGCCGCAATGGCGGATAATCGACACACAATTACCCGCGTCGCGCGGATGACCAGGGCCGGGCGAGATCAGTACGCCGTCGAAATTCGTAGCGACAAGGTCGTCGACACTGATTTTGTCGTTTCGCACGACGCTGGTCGTTGCGCCGAGTTCGGCGAGGTACTGGACCAAGTTGTAAACGAACGAGTCATAGTTGTCGATTACGAGAATCAATGGAGATGCCGCCATGGTCAAATACTAGAACGGCGCCCTATTCTTACTAGCCTTTCGGTATGGGTAGTCGCGAAATGTCGGACTTCCTCGCACGTGTCGAGGAGGGTTACAACGTCATCCCTCTCTTCGAGACCCTCCAACTCGACCGTGAGACACCGGTGTCGCTCTACCAACGATTCGATGATGGTCGCGCCATTTTCCTACTCGAGAGCGCCTCGCTCGCCGAGGTAACCGGTCGCTACTCGTTCATTGGACTCGATCGGAAATGGCGCGTTCGCGCCCAGAACGGTCACACCACCGTTGAAGGAGCGAACATAGCGGGCGACGACGGACCACTTCAAACCATTCGCTCGCTACTTCGTCAGTATCGCGTCCTCTCGCCCCACGATCTTCCCGACTTCTTCGGCGGCGCGGTGGGTTTCGTCGCGTATGACTACGTCCGACGTCTTGAATCGCTCCCGAAGGCACCCGCCGAGGACATGTGGCCCGACGTCGACTTTTCATTTCCGGGCGCGACCTTAATCTGCGACCACCTTCGTCACTCGACCACGGTTGTCGTCAACGTGGTTGTAGAAAACGGCGTCGATCCCAAGGGAATCTTCCACGACGCCATTAAGCAGCTTGACGAGATCATCGACATCCTGCTCGCTCCCGCACCACAGAGTGACCCCACCACTGAACGACTCGTCGCCACCGCGCCCACACTGCGTCACCAAATCGAGATACGTTCAATCGCGAGCGCACTCTCAAATTTTTCAAAGGAGCAATACTGCGCAGTCGTCGAACGCGCCAAAGGGTACATTCATGCGGGCGACGTGTTCCAGGTGGTACCGAGCCAGCAGTTCCGACGCCGTACCAATGTCAATCCCCTGACGCTCTACCGAGTGCTGCGTGCACTTAACCCCTCGCCGTACATGTACTTGCTTGACTCTGGGGAGAACCAGATCGTCGGCGCATCGCCCGAGATGCTCGTTCGCGTTCACGAGGGAATCGTCAGTACCCGGCCGATCGCCGGCACCCGCCAGCGTGGTCTCACCGAAGAGCAAGACCGCGCACTCGAAGCAGAGATTCTGAGCGATGAGAAAGAAATCGCCGAGCACGTCATGCTCGTTGATCTGGGTCGAAATGACGTGGGCCGCGTCGCGAGTCCGGGCACGGTCCGCGTTGAGCGTCTCGCGCACGTCGAAAGGTTTTCTCATCTCATGCATCTGGTATCCCAGGTGAGTGGCGACCTCGCCGAGGGACTCGACGCTTTTGAAGCCTTCGACGCCCTTTTCCCAGCGGGTACCTTGACTGGTGCGCCCAAAGTTCGCGCAATGGAACTCATCGACGAGTTCGAACCGGTACACCGGGGTCCTTACGGCGGAGCCGTGGGTTACTTTTCACTGAGCGGCGACGCGGACTTCGCCATCACGATTCGAACCGTGTCCATTCGCGACGGCTACGCCACAGTGCAGGCGGGTGGCGGCGTCGTCGCCGATAGTCAGCCCGCCTTCGAGTACGAAGAGTGCATCAACAAGGCGTCCGCGCCGTTGTTGGCCCTCGAGATCGCCGATCCCTCGTTCTACTGAGCGCGAACGGGTTCGCCGCGCCTGCTTCAAAGACTCATCACCGTCTTCGACTGACGGACTTCATCCAATATCCGCGTGACTTCCTCGGGAATACTCGACGCGGGTGCGTAGGTCGAACAACGTGCTCCCGCGCGACCGTGAAGGTGGGCAGCGAGTGACGCCGCGAGCAACGGCGGGAGTCCCCGAGCAAGGGTTCCGCCGATCATCCCCGAAAGCACGTCACCGGACCCGGCCGTCGCGAGCGTAGGAGTTCCCGAGGTCACCACGCGCACTGCGCCCGAAGGATCCGCGACCACCGTCGTGGGTCCTTTGAGCAAAAGCACGGCCCCGAGTTTCGCACTCGCGCGACGAACGGCATCAATACGATTTGCACCGACCGGTGCGCCCATGAGTCGAGCGTATTCTCCCTCGTGAGGAGTGAGAACGAGAGGGGCGTGACTCGCGACTTCGTCGATCACCTTGGCTTCGAGCGCGTCCGCGTCGAGTACGACGGGAACATGCACCTCACGAAGGCGTTCACTTAGCCACGCGGTGACGTCACTGCCCAGACCGGGTCCGGCGACTACCGCACGACTACGAGCGTCAAACGTTGCACCCTCACCGTGGACAACCTCGGGAGGAAAGGAGCCGGTGCTCGCGAGTTCTCCGTGACTCTGAAATCGAATCATCGACGCGCCCGTCACCAGGGCGCCGCGCACCACCAACTCCGCAGCGCCCGACATGAGCGGTGAGCCAGCGAACACGCTGAGCGCGTGCTTCCACTTGTGATCATCCCTCTGGGAGGTTCCGAGCAGCATGAGATCGTTGTCGTCGAGCACGCCGTCTCGGAAGTCGTCGACCAAGTCGAGATCAACGAAGCGAAGGGCGCCCACGTAGTCCTGCGCGGGACCGGTCACGTGCGCGTACTTATAGGCACCGATCGCCACAGTGACGTCAGCCTTCATGGGTGTACCAAAGAGTTCCCCGGTATCGGCGTCGACTCCAGAGGGAACGTCGACCGCCAACACACGCGTATTGCCTCGGACCTGCGGTGCCCCATACGGGCGCGAACAGCCAATGCCGAAGGCCGCGTCAATCACCAGGTCGAATCCTTCAAGCAACTTCGGCTGGGATTTCACCTCGATGATTGCGACGCGGGCGCCTCGGTACTTGAGCCATTCGCCCGCTACACGACCATCGGCACCGTTAAAACCAGGACCCACCACCACTGCGACGCGCGCGCCGTAACACGAACCCAACAGTCGCATCGCTTCAAAGCCCACGGCCGTGCCAGCTGCGCGAACGAGCTCGTCTTGGCTGCGTGCGCTGTAGCGAGATTCGCAGTCACGCATTTCTTGGACGCTCAGAAGAGGAATCACTCTTCTCACTGTTGCACATAACGCGCTGTGAGTTTCACGCACCAGAACGCCGAGCAACTTTCGAGATCCACGACAGGACCTACTAAATCACCATCCGGAACAAATATGACGCTCGAGCTCGCGTCAACGCGCGAGCCTCAGTAGCCCGTCTTCAACTCGTTGGCCCACGTGAAGACCATTGCGGGTGGTGTGTGCGCCGGGCGTTCGATGAGATCAACGAACGAGCCTGAACCATTCACGAGCGCGTAGCCCACGCCCATCTCAGAGGTGGTGCTGGTAGCTCCCACCCCGGGGTTAAACGCCGGGTCTGATCCCAGCAACTCGTCGCGGTGCGCCCAGCAGCCAAGCGATGACGGGGACGTGCAAGCGATGTTGGACGTGTCAGCTGGACTACCACCCCATCCGTCTTCGTACATCCACGTGTAGTCGGCCGCCAAAACATTAAAACCGGCCGACCAGGCGCCACCCATCGCTGGGTACCTGCCAGGATCCAAGGCTTCTACGAAACCCTTGGCCACGCTGGGGTCGCTGTCAGAGTTTGCCGCAGCCTGGGCGTTCGCGCTCAAGGCAACATTGATGCCAAGGTACGCAGGCATGCCGCGAGCGGTGCGTTCAAGATTCGCGACAACGAATAATTGCTGGGGAACGCTCAATGAATACCAATTGCTTGGCAGCACCATGGCCGTAATGCCTTCAGAGGCGCGAGCATTGTTGATGGCTTGAAGGAGGTAACTCGTGCAGGTCGCACTGAAATTTGTTTCGGGAAAACCGAGTTGGGGCGTCACGCACGGATTGGCGCATTGCGCGGCCCCGTTCACGTAGGCACACGTGCCCGCGGTGAAAAAGTCGGGGCTTGGCGCGACGTTGGATTGTGGATTGACGAGAAGGGGAAACGCCCTTGAGATGGTGGACTTCGGATCTGCGGTGGAGGCGCCAGTATCAATTACAACACCGCGCGCCGAAATCGAAGCGACGGTGTGCGGCGAAGCGCTCGCCGACGCCGATGAAACACCCGTTAACGCCACCAAACCACCCACCGCCAGCACCATTGAAAGGGCCGACACTCTACGGTGCCACGCTCGAGACAGACCACGAGGTGCCGCACATTTGGAATCCTTGGTGACTGCGTTCGCGAAACCGCTGTCGCTCGAGTGCCCTTGCATAACCTTCATAACTAGGATTCTGAACGCTCTGTCGCAATATCCCGACTTCGCATTCACAACAACTACGCAACAATGTCGTGAAATGGCCACACCAGGGATCTCCATACCCGTCCAAGCGCGTGCTCGACAAGGTGCGAAAGTTGAACGCATCGGTCAGACATTTTCATTGCCGCGTTACGCTTCCAACTAGGACGTCTCGACCTCGCTTCCTCGCCACTGATACGCGTCAGTTCATCGAGGAGAGGTTTTACGTGAAAAATCGACTGAGACGTGCTGCAGCAACACTTCGCGCCAGCGACGCAGATGGCGAACCGCAAACTGAGATCAGAAATACCTACTGGGGTACGCCCAGAGTCGTCGGTGCCACCATTCCTCGCGAAGTCGGGATTGACGACGTCCCTAAATCCCGACCACCCACCAAAGGTCGCGTCCATCGACGCATCTCGTCGCACGACCGCAAATAGAGGAGCAACGTATGCCATACATCGAGATTGGTCGAGAGAATTCGGGCGCCGTCGAGCTCTATTACGAGGACCACGGCGAAGGAACCCCAGTGGTGTTGATACACGGTTTTCCGCTCAATGGTGCATCGTTCGAGAAGCAACTACCCCCACTTCTCGCGGCCGGCTTTCGCGTTATCACGTACGACCGGCGGGGTTTTGGGATGTCGAGCAAGCCAAGCGAGGGGTACAACTACGACACCTTCGCCAGCGACGTCAAGATCCTGATGGACAAACTCGATCTGCGCGAAGCAGCGTTAGTGGGTTTTTCAATGGGTACGGGCGAAGTGACTCGCTATTTAGGCACGTTCGGTTCCGAACGCGTTTCCAAGGCAGTTCTGGCGGGACCACTACCGCCCTATTTACTCAAGACCGACCTCAATCCTCTCGGCGTCGACCAAGGCGTTTTTACCAAGATACAAGAAGCGATCCTCGCGGATCGACCGGCGTTCTTTAAGGATTTCTTTGCGAACTTCTTCAACTTTGACGTGCTCGGAGGCACCCTCGTGAGCGAAGAAGCCGTGCAAATGTGTTGGACCGTAGCGCTCAATACGTCGCCAATTGCGACCTATGAATCGGTTCCAGCGTGGCTCGAGGATTTTCGAGACGACTTAATGAAGTTTGATGTTCCAACACTGATAATTCAAGGTGTTGATGATCGGATCCTTCCGATCGACGCCACCGGACGCCGCTTGCCCGCGCTCATAAAGGACAGCAAACTCGTCGAAATCAAGAATGGACCTCACAACGTGTGTTGGACGCACGCTACGGAATTCAACGGCGCACTACTCGACTTTCTGACGTAGGCACAAAAAGGCGGTGCGCAGCGCAAGACGTTTGACCACTCTGTTCGCGCACGATGGGCTGCAAAATCCGAAGGCGAAGCGAGTCAGTTCCATCGTCAGATCCAAACTTTCTGAGCGTGGGAGATGACTCACTCGCTGAAACGCGACGCCGCTTTTGGAACCAATAACTTTCACCAGCGAGGTCAGTGGATCTGGCGAATGCTCACTTTAAGGGGCATGTTGACGAGGCCGAAATCTCGCACCTGGGCCGACCCAAAATACTCCGGGAGGGGCACTGAAGTGTCCCCGGACGTGACCCTCCCTCGCAAGGGCTTATTAAGGGGGGTCACCTCAGAAAAGCTGAGAACCGGCCTCGCGGATTACGAGGTAACGAAGTGTCGCATGCGAAAAGTCGATTTCACCCCACTTGTCAGGAAGTTGACGAAGGTTTGTCCTCACGTTGAGATTTCGAATCGTATTCGCTCGATTCTCGCAAGTTTTGACCACAGGAATGCTGCTTCGGCGGAACGCTCACAAAACATGAGGGCGGCAAAAGTGGTCAACCGAAAATCAAGAAACGGCGCAATATTGATGACGCGATATCAAATGGGCGCGGTGTCCACGTCCCTCTTCAGGTAGTGCTCGTACAACTAAGGAAAAAAGAACGTTTGAAATTCTGATTCAGTTGGTACGAATCAACGTTCGTTAACTTGTAACCAACGCAGTGAACACAACGATGTCTGAAACGCTGCGTCCAGTGGGAGCGGTGAAAACACTTCCCACCGAAACGAGATTCAACGCACTGTACTTCTCTGGTCCGTAGACACCCTTGTATGGGTATCCCGCATTCGTGTATTGGCGAATTCCAATGACCTTGAAGGTCAGCCTCGTGTGGTCGGCCAGCGTCACCTGTAATTGCTGACCAACCTTCAAGTCGTCAATTCGAGAAAAAACACCCGATGAGTCAATGTGTCCGAGAATCACGGCAGAGCCCAATTGTCCCGGCGCGTAACCATCCTTGTACCACCCAGGTACTTGGTAATTCGTCGGTGACACCACCGAGCCATTCGCGTTCAATCCAACCTGTGAAACAGGAACGGAGATCCCAAGCGACGGAATCACGAGTCGAACCGGAGCGGAGCGCGTAATAGTCGTGGTTGCGTGGTTCTCTCGAAGACCAGCGCTTTTTGCAGGCGAGGCCGGCGTTACCACGTTAGAAACAAACGCGGCGGTCGGAGTCGCGCTTGTTGTCTGAAAAACCGCGTCGGCTCCCGCTTTCACTCCGCTCGAGATGCTCGACGTCGCCGCTGGGACGCTACCTACAGGGGCGGGCAGACTGGGACCGACCCTTGGTCCGTGAAGCCCGAAAACGATCAACAGCACCCCCGCGACAACCACCGCGGCAGACACTACCCACGCCCAGACGAATCGATGGCCCCTTTGCCGTTCCATGGCACTCACGCTAGCCCCGATTGGCTCGAATTCGTGGGAAAATGTACCACCAACGTAGAGATCCGTCACGTTGGTGTCACTTCCTTGGTGAAGACGACAATGCTCGATAGGTAGTGCCCGGTGTGAGAGTCAAACGATCCGCCACACGTCACTAAATTCAATGCCGGGTACGAGGTCGAAAAGTTGTAGACAAGCTTGTCGGGGAAACTCGCCTTGAGGTACTGCCGGATGGCAATCACTGAAAATGACACGGTTGCACCGTCGGCCAACTTCACGTTGACTAATTCGCCGACTTTCATGTCAACGAGACGATAGAACACGGCGGGACCCGACACCGAGTCGACGTGTCCCAAGATCACGGACGAGCCAAGTTGTCCCGGCGCGGGGCCGAGCTTGTACCAGCCTGCGGTGTACCAACTCGTAGGGACTTGGGGTGATCCGTTGGCGAGCAGACCGAGTTGGGTCAAATTCGTCGATACGCCAATCGCGGGAATCGAGAGATGCGTAGGTATCGACCGAGTTGTGGTGGACACATTGCTCGCTCCCGCCACGGATCCGCTTTGACTCAAACTAAGTCCAACGACCGAACTGAGGAACACCGCGAGAGTTGCGGCCCAGATGACTACTCTGGGCCGCAATCTCTCGAACGGAGATTCAAACATGGCCATTCCTTACGCGTGACGGCGACGTCGGAACAATAATGCCATCGCGGAAAGTCCCGCCAGCAGCATTAGAGCGCCAAGTGTCAACAACCCTCCATTGAAGGTTGTCAGCGCCATCCCACCTGCACCAGTTTGCGGCGCAGCATTGGGAATCTTGTACGACGGATTGGGATTCGAAACTACTCCGGCTGGGGCCGCTGGGGCCGCAATCGTGAACGGCTCAGGCGTGCCCGGAGTCACAGCGGCATACGTGGTGTCGCCACTGTAACTGGCCAAGAAGTAGTAACTACCCGCAGGAAGCGTACCGGTGGTGACTGAAGAGACGGAGCTTCCACTCAAGGTCACCTGGTCAGGCGTGAAGGCCGAGACCAGCGTGCCATTGGGGAACGTTCCCGAGTAAAGCGTGAACGTAATAGTTCCCGTTGGTGCCGCTCCTGATCCACTAATCGTCGCGGTGTCAATTGCCGTGGAGCCTGACACAGTTGGATTCGTGGTCAAACTCAGGCTGACTGGAGGTGGTGGTGGTCCACCGCCGCCGCCAGGTGGCGGTGTCGTCGTCGTCACTACCAAGACCTCTGGTGAACCGGTGACCGTAGCTGACGTGTAGAAGGCACTCGCGGCCCCGTCAGGTGTATAGGTCGCCACGAAGTAGTAGCTGCCCGCCGCGAGAGCACCCGTAGGCGTGGACGTCGTCGCAGTGGTCGTCGTTCCGGCGCCGCTCAGTGTCTCAGTGTCGCTGTAACTCGCCACCAGCGTTCCTGGGTAGGAACCAGACCAAAGCGTAAAGGTCACGTGTCCCGAAGGAGTGCCTGTCGTGCCTGTCACGGTCACCGTGTCAGTCGCTGACGTGCCGTTAATCGATGGGGTCGTTGACACGTTGATCGAGCCCGCCGCGATACTAAATGGTTCTGGGAGTCCGATAACAGATGGATAGTTACTGTCACCTGAGTACGTCGCGATGAAGTAGTAATTACCCGGAGCGAGGGAACCCGTCGCCGTTGCGGTCGTCCCAGTCGCCGTAGTACCAGCACCGCTCAAAGTCTCGCTGTCGACGTAACCGGTGATTTGCGTTCCTCCTGGGTACGTACCGGACCAGAGTGTGAAGGCCACCGTACCAGTAGGAGTCACCGTGTTCCCCGTCACTGTCACAGTGTCGGTGGCTGATGTACCAGTCAGCGTGGGCGTCGTCGAAACGCTCACCGTGCAAGAAGTGACCGAGAACGAACCCGTACCAGTCGTGCCCGAATAGTTAGAGTCACCCGAGTATGTGGCCACGAAGTAGTAGTTGCCTGATGACAGCGTACCGACCGTCGCAGACGACAACGAAGCAACTCCATTGACAAGAGTCACGGAAGGGTAGGTCGTCTGCAGCACATTTGCCGAGTTGTACAGACTGAAGACAACCGAACCAGTCGGTGTGCCCAACGAACCGCTCACTGTCGCGCTCACGCCCGTCACTGAACATGAAGAAGAGGGCGTTACGGTCACGAGTGGCGTGGCCGAAGCAATAGTGAACGGCTCTGGCAATCCCGTCACCGCTGGATAGTTGCCGTCACCTGAGTACGTCGCGATGAAGTAGTAATTACCAGGCGACAATGTCCCTGTCGAGGTCGACGTTTCGGAGACTGATGCCCCAGCGCCGCTCAAGGTGACGGTGTCGCTGTAGCCAATCACCTGCGTGCCTGGGTAGGTCCCCGACCACAATGTCCACGTCACCGAACCACCAGGCGTCGCCGTCGATCCGGTCACCGTCACTTTGTCAGTCGCAGATGCGCCACTGAGAGTTGGAGTCGTCGACACAGTCACGGTGCATGAAGTCACCGTGAAGGTGCCCGTGCCGGTTGAGGACGAGTAGTTGCCGTCACCCGAGTAGGTCGCGAGGAAATAGTAGCCACCCGATGAGAGCGTGCCAATAGTTGCCGACGGCAATGTGGCTACGCCATTTATGAGAGGTACCGAAGCGTAAGTCGTTTGGAGCGCGTTCGCCGAATTGTAGAGACTAAAGACCACCGAACCGGTCGGTGTGCCCGAAGATCCACTCACTGTGGCGCTCACTCCAGTCAGCGCACAGGAAGACGAAGGTGACACCGTCACGTGTGAAAGTGCCGTCGCGATACTAAACGGCTCGGGCGAACCGACGATCGATGGGTAACTAGTGTCGCCGCTGTACGTCGCGATGAAGTAGTAGTTCCCGGGGGCGAGACTGCCGGTCGTAGTCGAAGTGACCGCGATTGTAGAGCCATTGCCGGCCAAAGTGACGACGTCACTGTAACCAGTCACCTGCGTACCCGGATAGGTACCCGACCACAGTGTGAACGTCACAGTACCCGTGGGCGTTACGGGCGAACCCGTAACTGTGGCCGTGTCGGTTGCCGACGTTCCACTTACCGACGGAACGGTGGACAGACTCACCGTGCAGGCCGTGACCGTGAACGATCCAGTACCGCTCGCTGAGGAGTAGTTGCTGTCACCGGAGTACGTCGCGAGGAAGTAGTAACTACCAGTAGGGATCGTCGCTGACGGCAACGTGGCCACACCAGTATTACTGAGCGTTACCGCGGGGTACGTGTATTGCAGCACGTTTGCCGAGTTGTACAGGCTGAAAACCACCGAACCAGTTGGTGTGCCCAACGAACCAGTTACGGTCGCCGTTACTCCGGTCGACGAGCACGATGAGGTGGCGCTCACTGCGACGTGTGGAGTCGCCGTCGCAATGGTGAACGGCTCCGGTGAGCCCGTGACTGCCGGGTAATTAGTGTCGCCGTTGTACCTCGCGACAAAGTAGTAGCTACCTGGGGCAAGGTTGCCCGTTGACGTCTGCGTGGTGGCGGTAGCTACTCCTGCACTACCCGCCAATGTTTCGGTGTCGGTGTAGCCAACGACCTGCGTTCCTGGGTAAGTACCAGACCAGAGCGTGAACGAAACGGTGCCCGTGGGGGTCATCGATGAACCGGTCACGGTCACTTTGTCGGTTGCTGACAAGCCGCTGATGGAAGGGGTCGTCGACACAGTCACCGTGCAAGCAGCGACGTTGAACGATCCCGTACCTGTCGAAGATGAATAGTTGCCATTCCCCGAGTACGTCGCTACGAAATAGTAGCTACCAGTCGGAAGCGAACCGATTGTCGACGATGACAGGGTCGCCACGCCCGTATTGCTTAGCGTCACTGACGTGTAGGTCGTCTGAAGCACATTCGCAGAGTTGTACAAGCTAAAGACAACCGTGCCAGTCGGTGTGCCCGATGATCCAGTTACCGTCGCGCTCACACTTGTCAGTGAGCAGGATGAAGTTGGCGTGACGCTCACGTGAGAAACCGCCGCGGCGATGCTGAACGGCTCCGGCGAACCCGTGACTACCGGGTAGTTACTGTCTCCGTTAAAAGTCGCTACGAAGTAGTAATTGCCTGGAGCGAGCGTTCCCGTTGAGATAGACGATGCCGTGAGCGTGGTGCCACTGCCGCTCAGGGCGACGGTGTCACTGTAACCAGAGATCTGAGTGCCTGGGTAGGTACCGGACCAAAGCGTGAAGGTCACATAGCCCGACGGGGTCACGGGAGATCCTGTCACGCTCGCCGTATCGATAGCGGACGTACTGCTCACCGTTGGGCTCGTCGACACACTCACGGTGCAAGCCGCAGCCGTGAAAGTGCCCGTACCTGTCGAAGGTGAGTAGTTAGAGTCGCCGGAATATGCCGCACTGAAGTAGTAGTTGCCAGCAGCCAGTGCACCAGTCGTGGGAAGAATTGCGGTGCCACCACTCAGCGTTACGGCTGGGTATGTCGTTTGCAACACGTTCGCAGAGTTGTAGAGGCTAAAGGTCACCGTACCTGTTGGTGTGCCTGAAGAACCTGTAACCGTGGCGCTCACGTTCGTCGCGGAACACGATGAAGTGGGACTTACCGAAACGTGTGACGTAGCGGTCGCAATAGTAAACGGCTCTGGCGAACCAACGAGTGCTCCATAGTCAAGGTTTCCGTTGTAAGTCGCAATGAAGTAGTAGTTACCAGGGGCAAGTGACGCGGTAGAGATCGATGACGCGGTCAGCGTACTTCCGCTGCCACTCAAAGCAACGGTGTCACTGTAGCTAGTGATCTGAGTTCCTGGGTAGGTACCCGACCAAAGCGTGAACGTTACTGAACCCGAAGGCGTCACCGAACTTCCGGTAACCGTCGCGGTGTCAGTCGCGGTAGTGCCACTCACTGAAGGGCTCGTGGACAGACTGACCGAGCACGACGAAACCGTGAAGAGTGAACTCACTGCGCTGTAGCCCGAGTAGTTACTGTCACCCGAGTAGTTCGCGAAGAAGTAATAGTTACCCGCGGAAAGAGAAGTAAGTGTCGGCAACGTTGCTACTCCACCGCTCAGCGTGACTGCAGGATACGTGGTCTGCAACACGAATGACGAGTTATAGAGGAGGAACGTCACAGTCCCGGTCGGTGTGACCCCAGATCCAGTTACCGTGGCGCTCACGTTGGTAGAAGAGCACGATGACGTCGCAGTCACGGTCTCATGTGAAGGTGAGGTCGAGATGGTAAGCGGCTCAGGAGAACCGGTGACCGCCGAGTAGGTACCGTTACCGTTATACGTCGCCACGAAGTAGTAACTCCCTGGTGCGAGTGATGTCGCAGAAGTCGACGTAGCGGTGGTAGTCGAACCGCTACCGCTCAAGGCAGTCGTGTAGCTGTAGCCCGTCTGTGTTCCTGGGTAATTTCCCTTGTACAGCGTGAAGGTCACGCTGCCCGAAGGCGTCGTAGAACTACCAGTAACGGTGACAGTGTCGGTCGCCGACGTCCCGCTCACCGACGGAGTCGTTGACACCGTCGCCGAACACGACGCGACGACGAACGTCGAACTTGATCCTGTCAATGACGAGTAGTTGCTGTCACCCGAATAAGTCGCCTTGAACGAGTAGTTGCCCGCAGCGAGAGTGCCAATAGTCGACGATGAGAGCGATGCCGATCCTCCGCTCAGCGTTACCGCGGCGTACGTGGTTACAAGAACGTTCGACGAGTTGTACAAGCTAAACGTCACTGTGCCAGTCGGTGTGCCCGACGACCCGGAGACGGTCGCGCTCACACTCGCCGTAGAACACGAGGGCGAACTCGGCGTCAAGTTGAGAGTTGGAGTGCTCGTCGCAATCGAGAACGGCTCAGCGGAACTCGACGCGATTGGTGAATATGTGCCGCTGCCACTATAGGAATCAACCCAGTAGTAGTAGCCAGGTGCGAGACCTGAGTCCGTGGGCGAGGTAGCAGTGCCGCCACTCAGCGTCACGGCGCTCGACGTGTACACAAGCGAACCTCCGCTGGAGGGTGAGCTTGATGAGGTCTTGTACAGATTAAAGGTAACGGTCCCGGTCGGTGTGCCCGAAGTCCCCGACACTGTTGCAGAGTCGTGCGCGGAAGTTCCACTCACGGATGGAGTGGTCAAAATGCTAGGAGTCGCGGCGCCCACGGTGAATGGCTCACATGTGATGGGTGCGTACAACTGCGAAGTGGATCCGCCGACGTTGCCGATAAGAGACGGAACGTTCCAGTCGGTGTAAGCAATGATGTAGTAACTACCAGCCGCCAAACCTGTGAAGGCTGGCGACACTGACGTCCCGTAAGGAACATTGTAACCATTTACGTTCTTCGACGTGTATGGGAACGAAGAACTTGGGTTTGCGTAAACGTACTTACGCTGATAGGGAGCGCTGTAAGGAAGATCGGGAAAGCCGCTGATGCCACTACTGACACCACACGTGGTGGGCGTACCTTGAAAAAGATCGTACGTCAATTCGACCGTGGTGGGCGTGCCCATGTTGTGGACGTACGCAGTGTCAAACACTGTGGCGGGCGCAGGGAGAGTTGTGCTACCTGTTATCGCGGAACCACCACTCTCGGTGCACGAAGTGTAAATTGGCCCAACGAATCCGGGTGTGTTGTCAGTCGCGCCTGAAGCCGTGCACGCTGGTGTCGCTCCGGTGTAGATCGTCGTACTGACAACATCGTGCGCACTCGCGACACCGCTGACTACGAATATCGACGACAGGCCCGCAATGAGCGAGATGACTCCGACCCATGCAGTCCCCCGCATAACGCGAGTTCCGTTACGTGATTCGCTGCGACGGTTCCGTGGGAAAACCCTAATCATGCCAATTCTCCTTCAGCCCCTGCTCGGGAAAGTTTGTCAAAAGTTGACGCTGTTGTCAACTTTGTGACGTTGTGTTGTGATTGCGCTGCCCTGAGGGTCCATCCTAGCGGTAATCACAACAAATTTCAGCGCGATGACGTAATTCACAATGAATATCGTCTGTCCGTTTATTCCGACCAGCCTCTCGGGTGATCGCGGTTGACCGATGTTTACCCTTGCACTCGAAAATTTGGTGAATGACTCCATTCGACCTTTTAGATCGACACCCGAAATGCAAACATCACACTGCGATCTAAATTCGTTAACGCAGCTCTTCAGGTAGAGACGGAATTGCACTAAGCCATCGACATCGTATTTGCCCAGCAACGTAGCAAATTACGCCGAGAGCTGCCGTTCTTAAGTCCCGTTCGCTTGGGAGAGAGACACTTCCGTGTGACATCTCAACAAAGTAATACGGCAATCTCACAAGGACTTCAGCCCCGGAGATTACATGGAGCGAAAGTCAATTTTGGAGATTCAATCGTCGCGACGATCTCAACAATGTGTACAGACTCAGTCTGCTGGCAGACATTCCACTTACATCATTCAGCAAACTATTTGGGCGATTGCGGTTCGAATCGATACCCAACTCCACGCACTGTCGTAATCCAGCGAGGGTGATCAGAGTCCGCTTCAATCTTGGTTCGTATTCGACGAATGTGTTCAGTTACCGTCGCCTCGTTTTGCCACTCGCTCGAAGATTCCCACACGTGATCTAGCAGTTGAGCCCTCGTGTAGACCTGTCGAGGCGAAGACGCAAGAAACGCGAGCAACGCGAACTCTTTTGAAGTGAGATCGAGTAAGTCTCCATTGAGGTGCACCTCGTGGGTGTCGATGTTGATTTGGAGTTCGCCAAAGTGCATGGTTGGTGCATCAATTTCGTGCTGTTTGGGGTTGACCCCCGCTCGGCGAAGCACAGTCTCGATCCGCGCCGTCACTTCACGAAGTGAAAAGGGTTTGACAATATAGTCATCAGCCCCAAGCTTGAGACCCGCAATTCGTTCAGACTCGAGACCGCGGCCAGTGAGAAAGATGACCGGAACATCACTGATCAATCGAAGTTCGCGGAGCACATCACGGCCATCCTCGCTTCCAATCACAATATCCAATAGAACGAGTTGTGGGTCCTGCGCTGCCGTCACGCGTAATGCTGAAGCTGAGTCACCCGCGTTAACGACCTCGTAACCCTCGCCGACAAGATATTGCGACATGAGTTGAACGAGGTCGGGATCATCATCAACGACCAAAATCTTTACCATGTCGAATACACTTTCCGACCAGCGGTCAAGTAGGAATCAACGCGTAACAAAGCTATTCGCGGAGCAAATTTAACTGCCGTCGGTTCATCGAGAAACTCGAGCTTCATTAGCCCATCCTAGAGAAAATACTCTTTGCCGTGTGGGCACAAATCTCGAAGTAACTTCGCTACTCCAGAGATAGCCGCGACCATTTGATTTTGCTGAAATGACGAGAGGGTGTCCTTTTGGAAAAGCGTCGGCGAGCGAATTTTCAGTCGAGTGCGCTTGCGAACCTCGCGATGTTCCCATCTCTTGTCATTCACGACGAATGAACGCACATGGGGGAAATCAACTTCCGCGTCGATAGCGACCAATGAAGAGCGAGCGTAACCGTCTTCATACTTCCCCTCCCTCTTGATCACGCGAAGCTAGTAAATCATCCACACAAACGAACTTCCTTCCTCTCCAATAATCGTTGACGCAGTATCTGTCAACTGCTTCACTAAAGTAAGACCGTGTCGAGAGCGAGACTTAATGGCTGAGGGCCTTTCGCCCATCAACTACGTCCGTACCTTTTTCCTAGGTGCCCACTCAACGGCGCTGAAGAAATCACTTAGGGTAGATTTTTCGCTGCTGAGTCCAATCAGTGGAGCGATCACTGCACTGCCCGTAGCACTCGTGTTCGCAGTTGGACTCGCTTCAGGTTCTGATAGTGGCGCAATCGCTATGGCGGTCGGTGCAAATTTAATCGCCATTGCATCGTTGGTTGGCGCTCCGCGTCTTTCACTTCGCGTCGCATTACTCGACGCCCTCTTACTCAGCGCTTCGGTCTTCGTCGGCACGCTCAGTGGTTCTCGCAGTTGGCTTCATCTCGTCCTTCTCATCCCGTGGTGTTTCGCCGCGGGGATGTTGGAAGTCTTCGGACAGACTTCTGCGATCGTAGGATCACAGGCAGTTGTTGCGTATGTCGTATTAGGTCGTTTTACCGGAAGTACTTTTTTTGCAATTCAATTCTCTCTCTTGGTTGCCCTCGGTGCAACGGTAGAAGTTCTTGCTCTCGTCTTGCTTCGTCTACCTTCAAGTTTGCGCTTCCAACGAACGCGCCTCGCCCTCTCATTCGACGCTCTTGCGAAACTTGCAGTGCAAGATCCGTTATCCTCTGCAACAACAACGCTCGCGTTACTTGACGACACAGAGCGAATCCTCGACGCGCCCGCCCTCTTCGGTCGCACTGACGTTCGACAATTGAGGGCAGCATTCGATCAAGCAAAGAGACTTCGGCTCGAGATCACTACGCTTGCAGGACTTCGTGTTCGATTGGGTGCATCGAGTGATGAAGTCTTCTGTCAATGCGTTGATGATGCAATGTCACTGCTCGCGACAATATTGGTTGGACTTGCAGACAGCTTAAAGAGACATTCTGAGATTTCGCGAGACCACGATCTTCATACTTTCGATGATTTGATTACTTCCATCGAGTTGGTGACAAAAGGCGATGCAATCGCCGATACTCTGGCCGCACAATGTGCAAATCATCTTCGCGCCGTCGCGGGGCAAGTGCGTGCAGTGGGAAAACTGATTGACGATCTCGGCCAAGAATCTGCAGCGAGGGTGTGGCGATTCACCCTCCCTGAATTCGTTCGTCCCGACCTGACACGAATTCGAAGCGAGCTTCTCGTACTGAGGGAAAACCTCAACTTGGACTCTTCAGCGTTTCGACACGCGATACGTCTTGCCGTCGCGGTGCCGGCCGCCGCATTGATCGGTGACGCACTCTCATTGCCTCGGAGTTTTTGGATGACCTTCGCGGTGGTAACTATTTTGAAGCCCGATTACAACACACTTCTTGACAAAGGTATTGGTCGAATGATTGGCACAATAATCGGCGGAACAGTTGCGTCACTAATTGTCGCGGGTCTTCACCCCAACTTGTCCTTTCTCGTCGTACTCGTAGCGCTGGCGGCGTGGGTCGCTTACTCTACCTGGTTCACAAGTTTTGCAATTTCATTTGGGTTCATTACGGCTCTCGTGTTACTCCTGTTAAGCGTCACGGTGACCGATACGTTCTCCACTGCTCTTGACCGCTTACTAGATTTCTCACTCGGTGGCGCCATCGCACTCGTTGCGTATCTAGTGTGGCCCACACCTCAACGATCAAATGTGAGAGAGGCGCTCTCGACTCTCTACATCGCCCTTGGCAGTTATCTCGTTATCGTCTTTGACGTCGTCGAAGACAAGCGAGTGGCCACCGAACGAGTGATTGAGCGTTCGCGCGCGTTACGAGTGGCGTGGTCGAAGGCGGAGACTGCGATTGGTCGAGCGATAAATGAGCCAAGTCGCTCAAAGGATGAACCGGAAAATATTCGAGGACAACTCGCCGCGACGATGAGAGTCCTTCGGGCGTTACACGCTATTCGGATCGAGGCGGAGCGCGGAGCCAAAATCGGAGCGTCAATTGAACTTGAGAGTTTCGTCCAAGGCTGCGCTGTCGCCCTCGAGGTCATAGATGAACAACTCAATCTTCGAACGCAGAGAGAAACCCCTGACCTACGAACCCTCTATCGAGTCGTGGACGCATTCATCAACATCTCTCACGGCCCGATTTCTTTGAGTGTCCACCTCGATGAGTTAGTCAACGCCCTCGACACCGCAGCTGGACTGGTGCACCCTTCCTAAATCAGATTAGGAGTCGCACGCTCATAAGTGAACGAACCAAGAGAGATCGACTATGAACTGAGAATCGTCGCCACAAGTTCACCAACGTCGACTGTCGCACAACTTATGTTCTGGTCTGATTCGCCGTAGGGAATGAAAAGCTTTCCTTCGTGCAACAGTGAGCCGCACGAGTACACGACGTTCGGTACATATCCTTCTCGCTCGCTCGCCGAAGGTGCGAGAAGTGGTTCGACGAGACTTCCAAGTATCTTTGATGGATCGTCCAGGTCGAGCAAGAGCGCGCCCATGCCGTACGCGCGCATTGGTCCAACACCATGGGTCAAGACCAACCAGCCTTCTTCAAGTTCAATGGGCGAACCGCAATTACCTGTCTGAATAATTTCCCAAGGTTGCACCGGTAACTCCAAAGGAGTTACGTCATGCCAACAACGTAGGTCGTCGGAGAAGGAAATAAAATTATGCTCACGGTCGTAACGAGATAGAGCAACGTAGCGGTCCCGAATTTTTCTCGGAAAGAAAGCAAGACCCTTGTTTTGCGCCGCCACGCCCACCAACGGAGACGATTCGAACCTGACAAAATCATTCGTTTCGAGGAGTTGCTGACAAACGGATCTTCCATCGTACGCAGTGTACGAAGCAACGTATCGAGCTGCGCCTTCAACTCGCATTTCAACGAACCGAGCGTCTTCCACACCTTGTGATTCAAGGATGGTCGAAGGCCACAGTACGCGTTGACAAACGGAACTAGACGCATCGAACGATGAACGATAAAAATTCTCTGCGAAGGAGCGAAGCACGACTGCGTTCTCAGCCACGTTGATTCGAATGTCACTCTGTCCATCTGCCGTTGCAAGCGCTTGGGCAAGCTCCTCACGCGAGAACTTCTCGGGCAAGCCTTCCAAGATGGTGGTCGAGGTTTCGCCCTCTAGACCTTTGTCACGAAGATGTGCCAGATACACATTTCGGTCAAGAGGGATTGGTGACGTCTCGGCGAGCACCGGAAAGTCCCGAGGCGGGTGAATCATAATTCCGCCGCTCGCGTCTATCTCACCGTCGCGGAAACAAATCGTCGAACGGTGTCCTTCACCAATCGCCCGCAGACTCATGACTACGCGCAAACTGTGCTCAGCGACATTGCTCTGATCTGGGTGCGCGACCAGACTGGGATTACACACCGCGGCACCCTCGAGCGAATACTCATGCGTGAATGCGGCGCCAAGCAGTTGGTGTCGGTTTGGTGTGATCTCTTCACTTACAAAAGCACTAACTCGTTGGGCGTGAAGATCGAAGACGCCTGCGAGATCTTGGTGCCGACTCGAATAGTCATTTTGGATCTCTGCGAGCTCACGGTCGACCTCGGTCTCGTCGAGACGCATGACTTCGGCGACGGTGCTGGAAGTACGTGACTCGCTTCCCCCCACGAGTTCCTGGCCGGGTATGAACAACTTGGTGACCACGCGCGAAACATCCGGCCGAATGGAAATATCCGTTCGCTTCGCGAGACCTATTTCCTTCACGGCGCCATCTCGAGAAGTTGCGCACGCTGGAGGGTCGAAAGTAATGCCAACGTTGACTCAGCGCCTTGGTTCATATTTGGTCCGTTCGCAGTCAATCCGTCGTAGCCACCACCCGTCAATGGGTTAAACATCATCTCACCTAGGTCATTGTTGCCAAGGAACCACTGTACGGCGAGTTCCATAGCCCTCGACCACTCATAGCTACCCGTAAGGTCCAATGCCCTCGCGCACGCGTCGCAGAGTGCCGCCACCTCTATCGGTTGCTGATCAAACATTTCATATCGTGAACCGCGACGATGGCCCTTTGATGACGTCACCGACAAATGGTTGCCATTCGTCTCCGTTGCCACTAGCCAACGCAGTTGAACAAGCGTCTCATGCACGAGCGAATCATCTGCCAGCACCGCACCTGCCGCGAGCATCGCCTCAGGAAGGACCGCGTTGGCGTACGTAAGTCGCTCCTCGGGCCATTGCCATTCGTGGTTAAGGTTCGGACGTCGAAGAAGACGCGCCGCGTCGCGCACAAGCTCCAGTGCCGCACGATGTGTCGGAAACACGCTCAACACCTCTGCTGCTCCGAGAGTCGCAAACGCCATCGAACGTGGCCACGGCGATCGGACATTTAAAGAGGTGGCAAGGAGACCCATCGACTCCTGCGCCAAAAATCCATCGGAGTCCTGTGCAACCGCGTTCCCGAGCGACCACACTGCGCGACCCCAGCAGTCAGCGTTACTTCCGGATCCCAGAAAAGCGCCGGTTGGAGATCGACGATTCATAAAAGTTCCGTCTGAACACTGCGCCTCCTTAAGGAACGACAGCGATATGTTGGACAAGACATCTACCTCTGTCGATTTCTCCTGTTCTCGTGCGACCACGAGCAACACTCGAGCGACATCATCAACGCAGTACCCATGTTCATGACGGACTCGGTCGTGCTTGGCATGCTCGAACACGCCGTAGGGACCAATCATCGAACTCAGATGGTTGAATTTCGAATTTGGAAACATCATGCGGACACATCGGTTCGTTTTAACATGAACTCGTTCAACTCCAGATACTGAACGGCGACTGATTCCCAACTAAGTCCCAATGACAGCCGCCGCGCTTCGCGCTTCATGTTCTCTGAGACAGTCGAATTCGTAAGTACATCGCGCAGTGCACGCGCGAGCGAGCTCGGATCCTCATGGTCGACAATTATCCCCGCTCCTGAACAGAGAAGCTCGATGGCGTGTGGAAACGGCGTTGCGATAACGGGTCGACCAGCCGCTATCGCGTCAACGAGAACTCCCGATGTCGCCTGGTCCTTGGAGTCATACGGCAGGACGACAACGTCGGCATTCTCAATGAGTGACGTCAGTGAAAGCAAGTCTCGGTACGTGTTATCAAAGTGCACCATGTCGCCCACTCCAATGTCAACCACCTGGTCCATCAATTTTCGCCGATAAGACTCACCTTCTCGAACGAGAACTTTCGGGTGCGTGCGTCCCGCCACGATGTAGAGAGGCGTTGGAACAAGATCTTTCAACGTCGCCATCGTGTCGATAACCCACTCGATACCTTTGCCCGGACCGAGGAGTCCCCAAGTGAGGATCGTCGGGCGAGCATTTCGCTCGCGCTGACCGTTACTCCCAACCACCGTCGCGCCATGCGGAATCACGCTTATTGGTGTGTTCCCAACCTCGAACACCTCGCGCAACGTCTGCTCGGCTGACTTCGTCATAACGACGACGCTGTCGACGGACTTAATCACTTCATTGAGTACATCACGTTGATTTGGCAATGGTCTTGAGAGAACCGTGTGAAGAACCGCGATCGTGGGTACCGCTAGAAGATGAAGCAAGCGAACTACGTCGTCGCCGTCTTCGCCTCCGTAAAGACCATATTCGTGTTGGACGATGGCGACGTCGCATCTGTTGAGCGCGCGGGCGGCCGTCTCGACGGTACGCCAATCGGAACCTATTAGGTTCGCAATGATGGGGATTTTTGACGAAGAAGGCTCCTCCGCTTCATCAAGTACACGAACCAACGAGACAACGTTGCCTTTGCGCTCGAGTTCCTTCGCGAGCGCGGCGGTGAACGTCGCAAGTCCGCACACCGTGGGTGCCGCACTACTCAAGATTCCGTATGAAACCGGGCGGCCAATCACGACGCCAACCAAACATTGATCACTCGAAAAGTGACGCTGCTACTCACGGGGTCAACCCTTTGAATGGAAGAACGGTTCACGATTAACTTTCTCTGGATCGGGAAAGTCGATTCAACATGACGCGTGAGTTCATAATCATCGCGAGGACTGAAAACACGCCGACGCCGACGCCTATGGCCAATGGTCGCCTGCGGGACTTCACTTTTTTCCCAGCATCCTTGACGTGAGCGCAGTGAGCTGTATGACACGACGGTTTTGAACGGGAGAAAAACATTAACTACCTCCAAGAAAGAAGGCGTCGAGCACGAACGAGCGACAATCTTCTAGATCGTCCGACTCGAACCTGGCGTCTTAATGGCCACAAAGTCTGTGGTTACGTACGAACCTTACGCGTTAACGTCGGCAAATCGACCGCCGGAAGACAACGCGCCGTACTATTTGCTACACGCGCGACTGCGCCGATCTTCGGTTGATCACCGTATGCGGGACATCGCCGTGCGCAGGCATACCCCACGGCAAGAGAGAAGAATGATCCTGGGACCACGCGTTGAGCGCGTGTTGCGCAAAATTCTCTTCCAAACGAAGTTGTGCCGTCGCTCCAAAGAGCACGTCGTTCGCCATCTCGGGGTCCGTCGCAACGAGACCTGCAATCAACTGGTCACGTGCAATGAACGCATGTATCGCATCAGCATTCATTCGATTATTGAAATAGTTTGCACCAGCGACACTTCCGTCGAGGCGAAACATAGCGTGAAGGCAATGATCCATCAGGTCGACTGACGACAATTTATTTACAACCACGGCTCCGACAAGCGCTCCCCGCCAACGACGGTGCAATCCGAAGAGGGACTCTAAGTTCACTTGCGCTAACGACGCTGCGGGCAGGTGCCCAACGTACGCACCGTGTCGAGGATCAAGGTCAAGTGCCATCATGGTGACGGCGAAGTGAGAAGAATTCATTGAACCCGAATCGCCGTAGCCCATTTCAGCGAACTGAATCTTCGCCATCGCCGCCTTCGCTCCCCCTTTCAAGCGCGCTATACCAAAAGAGTTCGCGTCACCACACTTTAGGAAACTCGCCGAACGGTGAACGCAGTACTCACGTAATTGATCGAGCGTGGCGTGCAATTCTAAGTACTCGCCAATGTCTCGAACCTTTATGTCTTCGACCATTTCGTCAAGCGATTTCGCCAGCGAACTTGGCTCATGACTACTCGCGCACTCGTACTGTCGAAGCCGGTAGACAAAGACTCGCTCAAGTTCAGCGCGGAAACTGAGCAAGACGGGGTCCCACTCAAGATCCACATTGGCCACGTCTCGATAATGGAGTTCGTAGCAAAGATACAGCGCCAGTTGGAAGTCATCGTCGTCCAACGGATCGTTAAGGGCAATCGGCGGCGAGAGACCCACTGAATCTGACCTTGACCCAAATGTCGAAATCACGAAGTCACTTAGCGGCCCCCTCGGCCAAGGAAGCAGCGGTTGGGTCCCTTCTGGTGTCGCGTCCGTCGAACGCCGCTCCGTACGTGGTGTCGATACAGGGACCGACGAAAGGGAATTGTCGAGATGGCGTGGTTGTTGTGAGGTGAAATCGCTCCAGAGCAAGTTCCCCCAACCTGCCCTACGTTGGTGAAGCGACGTCGTGTCTTCTTCAGCCCGCATGCCCACGACGTGTGGCGTGTGCGTCTGGTAGGGACCGTTGGTTCGCCGATTAGCGGAGGAATCAGTGCCCGCAGAAGGCAACTCGTGCGGACGCTCACTATGTTCTGCCACATTCTTGGCGCGGTTCTCTTCTATGACGTCAAGTCTCCTATTCCGCTTCATGGGACGTCTCATTTCTCTTGTTGGGGAACGGTTCATTCCTTCGATGTCTGTTTATGACCTCATCGTCAATCACCTGAGTCGTAGCCACGAGAGAGTTTTCGACGGAGTCAAGTGCACCGTTCGAGAAATTTCCGAATCGATCAAGCAATGTCAGAAGCGTCGTGCGCACGCTCTCGTAGAAGGGCGCGGTTGAACCAGGGGAACTGGCCATGGTTCGCATATCAGCACTGGCAAACAACTCCGTGAAAAAACGTTCGAAGTCATCGGCGCCCTCGCCATAGTCCAGTTCAGCGTCGCTTGCGTCAATGGGCAAGACCCGTGTGACAGGTTTGACAACGACGCCCGGTTTCTTCTCGATGAACGTTCTTCGTGAGCGCGACGACATCATGATGTCTCGACCCGCACGTCGTTGGCGAGAATTGAGAGAGAAATTGTAGGAACACGATCTTTGCCGCTTTGCGACGCACGTTCTATTAATTCAACGAAATCACGAATTTTTGGTCTGAGAGTCGTGCTCCGCGCGATTGTGCGCCCGAGGGGGGCTGACCAAATGGTTGACGCTCTTAAAACTCTCAACGACAAATAATTGGGACTTCGCATCGTTCCTCGCTTCTTCGCACCTTCGTGAGGTGTTTGTGAAGGAAGCGGAGTCCGGACGTCCTGAAAAGTAGATTACCACTAAATCGGAGTAGTTCTCCAAAAAGTTTTCCTTCGAGCGACTTTCCTTTGCGTCGATACGCTGCGACAGTTCACAGCGTCACGCGCTCAGATTACGATCTCGGAGCGATCACTCGTAAACCTTCAAGATGAAGAGGTGGTCCCCGAGTTCGTTCGAGGCTGGTCGAGATCCTTTGACGTTAAGGTGCCGTCCACGATGGAGGTTGCGACAACGGTGAGACCAAGATTGTGATTTCGTGCGTGGGCGCGAAGCCTCTCGAACGCTTCATCCATCGTGCACTGCGTCGACTCGCTGACCATACCTTTCGCTTGTTCAATGATGATTCGACTGTTAAGAGCTCGGCTCAATTGATCATTAAGAGTCGTCGCATCGAGTGACGAGCGATGCTGCAAAATAGCAATCGTGGAAACGTCGGCCATGCCCTGAGCGATAATGACGTCCTCATCGTTTAAAGTCCCCATTTCGTTACGAAACAGATTCAGCGCACCAATAGTCCGCCCTCGAAGTCGCATTGGTAGACAATGAACAGAATGAAAACCCAGCTCGATCGCACGGGGCGAGAACCGTGGCCACCGTTCGTCGGGCGAAGTCAGTTCAACGTTAATAATGGGCAGTCCGTCACGCACACAATCCACGCACGGGCCTTCGTTCGCTTGGATCTGGAAGAGTTCGAGGATACGCATCGAATCACTCGACGACGCAAGGTACTGGAGCTCCCCTCCCGGCGCTGTCAGCATCACGCCGGCGGCGTTGACGTCCACGGACTTTACGGCGCGGTCGCACAGCAAGGTGAGGACGTCGATGACGTCAAAATTGTCGACGAGGTTGTCCGCCAGTTCCACGAGAGTGGCGACAAGGAGGGACTCCCGCGTCATGGCGCCCTCCTGTCCTTCGCTCGGACTTTGGCGATTTAAGGAAGCAGCCGCTCCGCTTTCATCAATACGCATATTTTACTCCTATCTTGTCCATACTCAACTTGTTTCTTCACTCCACATCGCACTTTTCGAGTCGTAGCTGGTTTGATGAGCGATTACCCTCGTGGCCAATGTCGAAATTGGTGTGTTCGTGGCAAACGCGTGCGTGCGCAACAACACGAGTGCACTACCAACGTCAGTAAAACCTTGAATAGCGAGAATGCCGGCAGCCTGGTGGATGGCGAAGTCAAACGTCGCTTCTCGCTCGAGTTCAGTCGCGAGAGCGTTGCCTGACGCCCCCGCTTGCATCGCTAAAATCGCCCGACCGATAACCGACGCCATTAAGTAGCCGTCCGACGCTTGTTCGTAGGTCAACGCGCCACGTTTGTCCCGATAGAGGCTGAGCGCGCCAAGACGAACCGCACCAATACGAACGGGAAAACCAAACACGGCGCGCGCGCCCACCGCAATTGCTTGAGGCGTGTACACCACCCAACGCGGTGTGGAACCTCGAAGAAGATCAATGTCCTCGACGGCGTCCTCGCCCCGGCAGGCGTCAGTGCACGGTCCTTCGCGCAACGTAATCTCAATGTCCATGAGTTCGGTGGCGGGACCGGTGGTGGTGCCCATGCTCGTCATGAGGTTCGAATCCGAACTGAGGGCGATGCCCGCCCCGGAAAGCTCAGTAATCTCAGCGGCAACCAAGCAAAGCGATCCTTCACTCGCGCCGCCCTTTTCGTAGCGCGCGAGGAGCGCAAATATGTCGACTAATCGATCGGTCGCCATGCGCCACGTCTTTTTTGCACGTGACACGGCTCTAGAAGGCTCGTTGAAGACGTCACGTTGTTTCTCCTAAAAACAAGTGGACGCTCAACGGGGTCTAGATTGCGCGATTCCAAGGCCCGACTTCGGACCCTACGAGCAAGTGTACTCCGACGCAACCTCCCGTACGACACACCAGTGTGATGCCACCGCGGGCAGGGACCTCGGCATCTGGAACTAGTCCTTCAGCGCGGTTCTCAACAACCAGCTAATTTGATCAACTTCGAGCAAAAACCCGTCATGGCCCACTCGAGACGTAATCACCTCAAGCGGGCGTGCGTGCACGATGTGATCAACGAGTTGTTCCTGCAGCGCTAGCGGGTAGAGGCGATCTGAGCCAATGCCAACCACGGTCGTCGCCGCGAGAATTGCGCCCAACGCCACCGCGATGCCTCCCCGACCTCGGCCAACATCGTGGTGGTTCATTGCCTCGCTCAACACCACGTAACTGTTGGCGTCAAATCGACGTGCCAGTTTTTCGCCGTGATGCTCGAGGTACGATTCGACGGCGTAGCGCCCACCGAGCAGCGGATCCTCACCCTTTTGAGAGTCGCGTCCGAATCGTGACTCAAATTCGTCACCCGTTCGGTACGTGAGCTGGCCGAGACCTCGCGCAATCGAAAGTCCCTGCGTCGGAGCGACACCAGTGTCGTAATAGTCGCCGCCTTGGAAATTCACGTCGGCACGAATCGCCCTCACTTGGAGTGAACTCAGGGCGATCTCGTCCGCGGTTGACGACGCGCCCACCGCAAGCACGACGAGGCGTGAAACTCGATGTGGAAAACCAATGGCCCATTCGAGCGCCCGCATCCCCCCCATCGAACCTCCGACCACCGCAAACCAGTTCTCGATGCCCAGATGGTCCGCAAGGGCCACCTCCACAGCAACTTGGTCACGGATCGTTGTCACGGGGAACTTCGAACCGAAAGGTCGACCACTCTCGTCAAGCGAAGAGGGACCTGTCGATCCTTGGGCTCCGCCGAGGACGTTGGCACAAACTACGTAGAATTCGTTGCTGTCGATCGCCAACCCGGCACCAACGATTCCTTCCCACCAGCCGCGCGTCGCGTGTCCTAGTCCCGCTTCACCGGTCACATGACTGTCGCCGGTCAGGGCGTGTTCAACGAGTACCGCGTTAGTCCTCGTAGCGTTAAGTGTCCCCCACGTCTCGTAGGCGACTGTCACGCTCGCAAAAGTGTCACCCGATTCAAAGCAGAACCCGTTGTCGCTCTCGAACACGAAGAACTGACGATGACCTGGTGGGTCGCCTGTGCGCCAATAGCCGAGGTGATCCGCGCTCATTTCTTCGCTGCGGCGAACCCTTGCTCAAGATCCACCAGAATGTCGTCCAGCGTCTCGATTCCCACCGATAGGCGCACCAAATCGGGACTAACACCAGTGGAACGCTGTTCATCCTCGGAGAGTTGCGAGTGCGTCGTCGACGCAGGATGGATAGCCAAACTCTTCGCGTCACCGACGTTGGCGAGGTGACTGAAGAGCGAGAGGCCTTCGATGAACTTTCGACCCGCGTCAGCGCCGCCTCGAATGCCAAAGGCAATGATCGAGCCCGCACCCTTGGGGAGGTACTTCTGCTGGAGCGCGTGCCATGGACTCGACGCCAGACCCGCGTACTTCACCCATTCCACGTCGTCACGTGCCTCAAGCCAACTGGCGACCGCGGTGGCGTTCGCGACGTGACGCTCCATGCGAAGACTAAGTGTTTCAAGCCCTTGAAGAAAAAGGAACGAATTGAGCGGGGCAATCGCCGCGCCCACGTCACGCAAGTACTGCAGACGCGCCTTAAGCACGAAACGAGCGGGAAAGAGTGACTCCGGTAATTGGCCGAACACGAGTCCGTGGTAACTCGGATCGGGCTCAGTGAACCCGGGAAAGCGACCACTGCCTTCGTAATCGAACTTTCCTCCATCCACGATGACCCCGCCAATGGACGTTCCGTGACCACCAATGAACTTGGTCGCGGAGTGCACGACGATGTCAGCGCCATGTTCGATCGGACGTGTGAGATACGGCGTGGCGAGCGTGTTATCAACTACGAGCGGGATCTTATGATCGTGGGCAATTTTCGCGACGAGCTCGAAGTTGAGCACGTCGCCCTTGGGATTACCGAGCGTCTCAGCGTAAAATGCTTTGGTATTGGGACGAATCGCGGCGGCCCATTCATTGGGGTCGTCAGGATCGTCAACGAAGGTAGTCGTAATGCCGAGTTTTGGCAGTGTGTAGTGAAAAAGGTTGTAGGTCCCCCCGTACAACGACGCTGATGAAACCACGTGTCCGCCATTTTCGGCCAAGTTCAGAATTGCGAACGTTTCTGCACTCGAACCCGAAGCCACCGCGAGCGCCGCGACACCGCCCTCGAGCGACGCAATCCGTTCTTCGAACGCGTTCTGGGTCGGATTCATTATTCGCGTATAGATATTGCACAAC
>Ga0302319_10004227_pt1 | contig 29579 bp, 21 predicted proteins | sample Bog_T0_2_FD_203319 | JGI IMG/M metagenome (GOLD analysis project Ga0302319, IMG submission 203319) | Peat permafrost microbial communities from Stordalen Mire near Abisko, Sweden - Bog_T0_2 | ecosystem: Environmental > Terrestrial > Soil > Wetlands > Peat | place: Sweden: Abisko, Stordalen Mire... | reverse complement strand
TCTCGTCCTCGCCGACGAAGGTGACGGACATTTCGCGTCCTTCCATCCCAACCAGCTCCACTTTCGCCCCGAACCGGATCCGGTCCAGGTTCTGGGGAAGGTCGTCCACCACCACCACGCTTTCCATGCGCCGCGATAGGAACCGGAGTCGGCGGTCGATCTCCCGGAGTCTCCGCTTGCCGTAGATGTACTCCGCGTTCTCCGACCGGTCGCCCTGGGCCGCGGCGAAGGCCACCTCGTTTACCACGCGGGGCCTTTCCACGTCCAGGAGCTGTTCCAACTCCGCCCGCAGCGTTTCCCAGCCGGGCTTTGATATGGGTGATTTGTTCATCGGGACCGATAGGGCAATCTACCTCTGGTTCTTAGTACAACGGAAACATTCGATTCCCGCTTGACCGGTTCGGAGACGATAGGGTAGCATCAGGTTTCCAATGGGGAATGGCGAACGGCCATTCCGGCGGAAAGCGGATCCAGGAGGACACCAACTTGTCGATTTGGCGGCACCGAAATCCCAAGGCATGGCGAAGGTGGGCGGGTAGCAAAATCCGTCTGTCCGTGCGCGAGAACATGGTGGATTATCGGTACATCCTTCGCGCAGTCGGATTCATCGCCGCAATTCTATGGCCAGCTTACGGTTGGTTCTGCCATCACGTCCTACACCTGCGCGAAGCGATGGTTTGGCGCTGGCTGATGTTCGCGGGTTTCACCTTCCTTGGAATTCGCGCCCGGAAAAAGTTGTTCGGGAAATTCGATCGATGGCTTTGGATGGGTGTATGTGCGGTGGGTTTGATTTGGCTTCCTTGGCACATCTATTTCCTCAACGACCGCACACCCTACTGGCAGATGAGCACGGTCTTTTTCTGCCTTGCATTTTCCCTTTGCATCCGCGGGGTGGACATCTGGCCAACCCTCCTGCTCGGGGTTTTTGGAATAGTGATCTCCGAACATTCGCACTTCGGACAGCGCGATATTCCACTTCTCGGGGTTGTTGCCATCACCACATGGCTGGTCGTGACCGGAGTTCATACTCTCAGGTCGGCGCACCGCCATATCGCGGAATTGGCACGAAGAATCCAGGTACAGAACGATCGATTGCGCGCCTTGGACCGGGGGAAGGACGAATTCACGGCCAACATCGCCCACGACCTGCGCACCCCGTTGGCCGTTGCCCTGAGTCTCTCGGAAGACATGGCGCGCACGGAGCTGCCCCCATCGACCCGAACTCGTCTGGGATCCCTGGTGGAGGCGCTGCGCCAGATGCGTCGCCAAAGCGAAGAACTATTGGACTTGCAACGATTCCAGTTGGGGGTCGCCAAGATGGATCGGCAGATCCTGAACCTCTGCGAATGGCTGGGCAAATTCGAGGAAGGCTTCACCAGCATGGCGCGTTCCCGCGGCCTGACCTTCCAAGTGGTGCTCCCCAAGGACGTTCTGAAGGCCCGCGTGGATCCCATCCGCTTGGAGACCGCTCTCTTCAATCTGGTGTCCAACGCCTTCAAATTCACGCCCCAGGGAGGTCACGTGGAGGTTCATCTGCGACGGCACGGCGGCAAGGGTTTGGCGCTCGCGGTCCTCGACGACGGCGAAGGCATCCCCCACGATGCGCTGAGCAGGATCTTCGACCGTTTCCAGCAGGTGGACCGTGGACCGGGAACCTATTCGGCAGGTGTCGGCATCGGATTGGCGCTGGTTCGGGAGATCGCCGAGGCCCACGAGGGCCATGTGAAGGTGCAGAGCACCGTGGGCCTGGGAAGTCTGTTCGAGATCATCCTCGACGATGCCGCCGTGGAGATGGAAGCCGAACCGTTGGCCTTGGTGCCCATGCCGGGTCCCACCGGGCTGGTGTCCAATCTCCGCCCTCCTTCATCCGGGTATCTGGCCCTGGTGGCCGAGGACCAGCAGTTGCTGCGACACGTGCTGCACGACCTGTTGGAGCGGGTGGTGAAGGTGGCCACCGCCCGCGACGGCCGCGAGGCTCTGCGGCTGGTGCACGAGCTCCAGCCCGACATCCTGATCACCGACTACGCCATGCCCGGCATGGATGGCTTGGAACTTGTGGCCGCTTTGCGCTCCGATCCCGACACCAAGAACCTGCCCGTGATCCTGTTGACGGGAGATCCGGTGCATTTGCGCGGGCGACTGGCCGAAGAGCCCACTCTGAAGGTTTTGGGCAAGCCCTTTGATCAGGCGGAATTGCTCGGAACCGTACGCGCCCTGTTGGAACCTGTTCCGATCAGCAGCGTGGCTTGAAGGACGGTTCTAGGCGACCTTCTGCTTCTCCACCCTCGCCAAGCCCAGTTCGTCCATCGCTGCGGCACAGGCATCGGCCACTCGCACGAGGTCTTGCGGCACGAGATGGCTGTGCGTCGAAAATCGTACCAGTCCTTTGCCTAGAGGCGTGGCTGGGCTCAAAAAGACGGAGGAAACGACGCCGTTTCGAATCAAGATCCTGTAGAAATCGCAGGCCAACTGCTCGTTATCGAGTTCGAGGGAAACGATCTGGCAACCTGAAGTCCCGATGTCGATGCCCCTCTGGGACAGTTCCTGCCTCAGTAGGGCTCCCATCTCCAATGCGTTCCTTCCAAGCCATGGTTCGGCGCGTGCGATGGACAGGGCCGAGCTATGGGCCGCCGAATCGCATGGAAGCGCAGCGGAACTGAACACGATGGAATGCGCCCTATGGGTCAAGAACCATATCAATTGGCGCGATGCGGCGATGCACCCACCATGTCCTCCCAGCGCCTTGGAGAAGCTGACCGTTCGGAAGTGGACCCGCTCCGCGACTCCCGCTTCAACGGCCAGCCCTCCGGCCCCGTACCCCAACATGCCGAAAGAGTGCGCCTCGTCAAGGACCAGGACGGATCCTGTCCGCTCGCAGATGTCGACGTACGCTGCAACGTCGGCCACGGATCCCGTGTTGGAATAGAACGAGTCGATGCACACGATTCCGGCTCCGTTTCGCTGGATCCTCCGCTCCAGGGACTCCGGGTCGTTGTGCCGGACCATGATGGCGCGGCCCTGCGAGCACTGGGCTCCGCTCCAAAGCGAGGCGTGAGCCCTCTGGTCAAGGTAGATGGGCGTGCCGCGCTTCCCCAGGACTTCGATGAGTCCGACATTTGCAGCCCAACCTGAACTTGCTAGAATGGCGTCCTCGGACTGCATCGCATCTGCCATCTTGGCCCGGAAGATTTGGTGCTCCTCCATGCCTCGGCCTCCGGTGAAAACGGTCGAAGCGAGATAGGAATTTCCGTACATCTCGATGGCTTCGATCTTCGCCTTGCGCACTTCGGGACGCTGGGACAACCGGAGATAATCGTTCTGGTGGAGGCAGACGTAGTCCTCCAAATTATCGGGATGCTTGAATGGGTATGGGGTCATCACCTTTTCGATCCAAGCACAGTATTCCTCGACTTCTGCACCCATCCACTCCGGAAGCTCCGGGCTTTTGTTCTGGCTGCTCATGGCGATTCAGGTCTCCCTGGAAAGGAAACAAGTGTGTCAAATTCTGGCGACTGTCAGATTCCGCTTCCGCCGCGACTCTGTTGCAACGTCCTGGAGGGGGAGCTCCGGCTCCAAGCACGAATTCCGCATCATCGACCAACAGAGCTTGCGGCTCCGCATACCAGTAATCTAACGCAGATTCGCGTGTCCACAATAGTTCCGAGGAAAATGCAACAAGGTTTTTCGCGGGAACCCGATCCCTCCGTTCTTCAGGCGTCCTCGTATCCCACCCTGGGCTTCTGCAGATGCACTTCGCCCAACTCCTTTGTGAGGTATTCAAACGCCTCGTCCACCGAATCCGACCAGTGCCAAAGGGAAAGGTCTTCTGGATCCACCATTCCGGTTTCCACGAAGGCATCCAGGTTCAGTACCCGTTCCCAGTATTCGCGACCGAAGATCACGATGGGTTTGGGGCGCCCGAGTTTCCCGGTTTGCTTGAGGGTCATGACTTCGAACATCTCGTCCATGGTCCCGAACCCGCCGGGAAAGACCACGATGGCCCGCGAAGTGTGCACGAACCAGTACTTGCGCAGGAAGAAGTAGTGGAACTGGAAGGCGAGCTCGGGCGTGATCCAGGGGTTGGCGTGCTGCTCGAAGGGCAGCGAAATGTTCAGGCCCACCGAAGGGGCACCCGCGTCGTAGGCGCCCCGGTTGGCCGCGCCCATGATGCCGTGCCCGCCGCCGGAACACACGATCAAGCCGTGCTTGCCCTGGGTGGACCATGTGGAGAGACGATGGGCCAGCTCCCGGGCCTGCTCGTAGTAGGGCGCGACCTTCAGGAGGGCCTTGGCGCGCGCGAGTTCCTTTTCCACACCTGTTTGGGTCTCCAACTGGCGAACGGCTTCCTCCGCCTCGTCCAAGGGCGGTGTACGCGCCGATCCGAAGAACACGATGGTTCCCTCCACCCCCGCCTTGCGCAACCGGGAGCGCGGCTCCGTGAACTCGGCCAGGATCCGCACCTCCCGCGCTTGGGGGGAGTGCATGAACTCGAGGTTCTCGTAGGCTTTGAGGGAGTGCGGTTCCTTGGGCTCGTGCATCGATGCGCCTTGTCATGGGGGGCTTCTGGTTGGATTCGGGCAGAATGACATTGTATCCTGCCCGGGGGTTCCTGCCAATGGGTTCCGCCCAGCCTGAGCTTCCCCGTTTCAAAAAGTTCATACCGTCCGGACGGTATTGCCTTTGTACCGTCCGGACGGTATGTTATGCTCCTGGTGAACGAAATCGTCCAAAAAAAATCCGCCCATTCCCGGGAAGCCATCCTGGACGCCGCGGCAAGCTTGGTCCATGAGCAGGGGGCCTCCTGTCTGACCTTGGACGCCACCTGCGCCCGCGCAGGCATGAGCAAGGGCGGACTCCTCTACCACTTCCGGTCCAAGGAAGACCTCCTGCTGGCTTTGGTGGACCACCGTCAATGCCTGCTGGACGAGGCCATCCAGGAGGCCCGGGAGGGCGACCCCGATCTCGCCCTGCCAGGCCGGCAACATCGCGCTTTGATTCGGGCCATGTTCGGAATCCTGCGTTCCTCGGAACCGTTCCAGCTCTCCTTCATGGCCGGGATCACCGTGCAGTTGATGGCGTCGGGCGGCCACCACCAGCAGGCCCTCCAGGAAAAATTCCAGCGCAAGATGGAGAACTGGAAGCTGCTGGTGCAGGAGGACGGCGTCTCGGAAATCCGAAGTTGGCTGATCCGCTGCGTGATCGATGGTCTGGTCACGCAGCAGCTCATGCAACAATCCACCCTGGAACCGCGTCTGCTGGAACAGATGGAAGAACATCTGCTCGCCCTGGCCGGAACGGAAACCGGGAATTCTCCCACCCCCACCCCCCTTCCCATGGAGACGGCATGAGACGCGTCGCCCTTTGCACCGCCTTCCTCCCCTTGGTCGTCCATGCGGGAGGGCTGGATCTCTCGGAATCCCTGAAGGAGGCAACGACACAAGGTCCCGATGCGCAGATCCTGCGCAATTCCATCGACAGCGTGCACGGAAGGGTGCGATCGGTGGAATCGGTGGCCTGGCCCACTGTCACGGGCTACGCCAACGCTGGCATCGGACAGCAGCCGCTGGGGGCCGAGTCCGGATTGATCGGAGCCTTCAACGCACTGGGCCAGACGCTGAGCAACATCAACAAGTCCGCGGCGGGTGGCGGAGGTGACACCATCGGCAACCTGAAGCCGCTGGCGGCCCTGGGTTCCGACATCAGCAACGCCCCCTACTACAACTACGCCTGGGGGGTGCAAGTGCAGCAAGCTCTGTTCACCTTCGGCAAGGTGAGCACCGCGCTGCGCATGGCCAAGACCCAGGAGCGGATCACCAAGGCTTCCAGCTTGGCAGTGCGCCAGAACATCCAGTCCAACGTGGTGGACCTCTACATCGGGGCCGTCCTGGCACAAGCCAAGGTGCAGGTTCTCGAGAGCTCCCTGGCGAGCCAGGCGGAAACCGAGACCTTCCTGGAACGGAACTTCACCAACGGCTCGGGTGCCAAGGCCCAGGTGCTTCTGGCGAAATCGAAACGGATTTCGGTGCAGCAGGACATCATATCGGCCCAGCGCGACGCCCAATCGGCGCGACAGGCCTTCAACCGGACCCTGGGGAGGCCCTCCGAGGACACCACCCCGCTGGACACGAGCGACCTCGCCCGGTTCGAGTCGCAGGCGCCCTCCCGCGAGGAAATCGTGAAGAACGCCCAGAACCAGCGCGAAGACCTGAAGAGCCTGCGCGAGTCCAGGGCACTCCTGGAAGACCTCTCCTTCATCGACAAGGCAGCCTACTACCCCATCATCGGGCTACAGGGCAAGTTCGGATTCTCGGTCATCGACCAGAACGCGAGCGGAGTGAAAGCAGGGGCCGACTGGGCCAACCGCGACTGGTCGATCGGGATCGGGATGACCTGGAACATCTTCGACGGTTGGTCGAGCGCGGGAGACGGTGACCAGACGCGGGCGATGGCCCGGACGCTATCCGTCCGCGAAGGCGACCTGGTCCGCGGGATCGAGATCAACACCGACAGCTACCTGAGGGACAGGGACGCCGCGGACAGCGCCCTTTCCGCCGCCATCGAGGGCGTGGCCGCCGCCCGGGAGGCGCGCGACCTCTACCACTCCGATCTCGCTTCCGGCAGCGGGTCGCTTTCCGACCTCCTCTCCGCCGAGGACGGTCTCGACAACGCCGAATTCGGTTGGCTCGCCGCGCGGCTCGCGCGGGCGAAGGCATGCATCCACCTCTCCCTCGTCCAGGGCAAGGACCTGATTCCCTTCTCGGAGGCTCCATGAACAAGAAGATTTTGTTGGCGATTTCCGTCCTGGCTTTGCTTGCCGGATGCCAGAAGAAGGAAAGCGCGACCGACGCCACCGGGGCGACGAGCATCGACACGGCGGCCGTTCCGGTCGTGGTGGCCCAGATCCGAAGCGTCCCGTGGAGCGATTGGACCAGCTATTCCGCGGATCTGCGCGGCGTCGACGACGCGGTGCTGGTGACCTCCGCCGCCGGCGTGGTCCATTCGATCGCGAACGTCGGAACCAGAGCCCGCGCCGGTCAGGAGCTTTGCGACATCGAATCCGACCGGTACAAGGTGCAGATGGAGGCGGCGAAGGCCGCTTGGGACGCCGCCGCCACGCAACTGGACATCACCACCAAGAACGTGGAGGCGGGAAGCGTGGGGAAAACCGCACTGCAAGGCCTCGCCGCCCAGACGTATTCGGCCCAGGCCCAATACCTGGGCGCCAAGAAGCTCTACGACGAGAGCCGTTGCCTCGCGCCCTTCCCCGGCATCGTGGCCAGCAGGATGGTCAACCAGTGGCAAGCGGTGAACGCCGGCACTCCCATGCTGCGGATGGTCCGCCTGGACCGCCTGGAGGCCGACTTCACCGTGCCCGAGGCCGAATCCCACGGCATGAAGCCGGGTCTGCCCGTGGAATTCTCGCTTCTGGACGCGCCGGACCGCGTCTACAAGGGCACCGTAACCTCCGTGGACCTCTCCATCGACGCCCGCGACCGGACCATGGGCGCCAAGGTCCTGCTCTCCAACACCGGGGACAAGCTCAAGCCCGGCATGGTGGGGCGAGCCAAGGTATTGCGCAGGAACTTCGCCTCGGCGGTGGTCGTGCCGTCGGATGCCCTTCTGCGCCAGGAAAAAGGCGTGTACGCAGCCGTGGTGCGCGACGGGACGGCCCATCTGGTGGAAGTCGTGCTCGGGTCCGCCCAAGGCGATTCCGTCCTCATCCTCTCTGGCCTGGCCGCGGGCGACCATCTCGTGGTCCAAGGTGCGTTCCGGGTGTCGGAAGGCGCCCGCGTGAAGGAGTAACCGATGTTCACCAAGTTCGCGGTCAAGAATCCCGTCACCATCCTGGTGCTGGCGGTCATGATCCTGCTGGCCAGCGCCTCCAGCTACATCACGCTTCCGCGCGAGTCGTTCCCCGAAGTCAAGATCCCGCTGATCTTCGTGAACACGGTGTATGCCGGAGCCTCGCCGGAGGACATCGAGAAGCTCGTCACCGAGAAGATCGAAGACAAGCTCGACGGGGTGGACGGCGTCAAGAAGGTCACCAGCCAGTCGATGGAATCCGTCTCCGCGATCCAGGTGGAGTTCAACACCGACGTGGACGTGGAAACCGCGCTGCGACGCGTACGCGACAAGGTCGACGAGGCCAAGGGCGACCTGCCCACCGACGCCGACCAGCCGCTGGTGGAGGAGCTCAACTTCTCGAACATCCCGGTGTTCATCGTGACCCTGACCTCCAACTACGACATGGACCGCCTGGAGCAGATCGCCGATCGCCTGAAGGACCGGATCGGAGTCCTTCCCGGCGTGCTGGAGGCGAAGGTCACGGGCAAGCAGGACAAGGAGATCGCGGTCGACATCGATCCTGCCAAGCTCCAGGCCTACGGACTCAGCCTGCACGACGTGGACGCCGCGATCCAGGCGCAGCACAGGAACATCCCGGGAGGTTCGTTGCGTGCCAGCGGCAACACCTTCACCATCAAGGTGACCGGCGAAATCAAGGACCCCGGAGATTTCGACGACATCGTCGTGCGCGCCGACGGCCCCAGGATCGTCCGCGTCCGGGACCTGGGGACCGCCCGTTTCGAATGGGCCAGGGACCGCCAGAGCATCGTCCTGTTCAACGGAAAGCCGGCGCTGGCCATCACCGTGACCAAGCGCACCGGCGAGAACATCATCAAGCTGATCGACGCGGCCAAGAGGGAGGTCGAATCCGATGCCAAGACTTGGCCCGTGGGTACCGTGGCGGACTACTCCTTCGACCAGTCCGTGCAGATCCGGGAGATGGTGGGCGAACTGACCAACCACATCATCACGGGACTGTTCCTGGTGATCGGGATCCTCACCTTCTTCCTGGGATTCCGCAACTCCTTCTTCATCTCCACGGCCATCCCCTTCTCCATGGGCATCGGCCTCATCGTGCTCCAGGTCATGGGCGTGACCATGAACATGGTGGTGCTGTTCGCCCTGGTCCTCGCGCTGGGCATGCTGGTGGACGACGGCATCGTGGTGGTGGAGAACATCTATCGGCACCTGTCCATGGGAAAGACGCGCAAGCAAGCCGCCATCGACGGCACCCAGGAGGTGATGCTCCCGGTGGCCACGGCCACCTTGACCACCGTCTCGGCCTTCCTCCCCATCCTCTGGATGCCCGGCATCATGGGCAGCTTCATGAAGTACATGCCCATCACCGTCTCCGTGACCTTGGCGGGATCCCTGTTCGTGGCCTTCATCTTCAACCCCGTGTTCGCTTCCTTGTTCATGGAGAACAACCCCGCCCACCACGACGACGAAGGCGGTGGCCTCTTCATGCGGTTCAAGGCCTTCTACGGGAAGACGCTGGAAGGATTCCTCCACAGGCCTCTCGTCCTCATGGGCATCTGCCTGCTGTTCGTGGCCTCCAGCTTCGTGGCCTACGGGTTGTCCGGCCAGGGCGTCTCGTTCTTTCCGCAGACCGAACCCGAAGTCATCGCGGCCGAGGTGGAAGGGCCCCTGGGCCTGGACATCTACAGCACGGAAAAGGCCATCGCCAAGCTCCAGGACGCGGCCATGCACATCCCGGCCGCGTATGCCGACGTCTCCTCCGTGACCTCCATCGCGGGCGCGGGCAAGCCAGACATGAACCTGGGCTCCACCAAGGCCGAACTGAACAAGGCCTACATCGACGTGAAGTTCGCCAAGTACGAGAATCGCCGCGTCGATTCCTGGAAGAGCCTCGCCTGGATGCAGAAGAACCTCCCCGGCCTTCTCCCCGGCTGGAACGTGAAGGTCAAGCAGCAGCAGAACGGACCTCCCCAGGGCAAGCCCGTGGAGCTTTTGATCCAGGGCGACGACTTCAACGTGCTTGGACGCTATTCCGACTCGGTGGTCGCCAGGCTCAAGAAGATCCCGGAGTTGACCAACGTGACCACGGATTACAATCCCGCCCAGCCCGAATTGCGCATCGACGTGGACCGCGAACAAGCCAAGCGCTTCGGGCTGGGGGCCACGGACGTCGCCATGGCGGTGCGCGGATCCATGTACGGATTCGAATCCGGCAAATACCGGGTGGGCAAGGACGAGTACAAGGTCATGGTTCGCATGGACACCGCGGCCCGCGAGAACTTCAACGCGGTCGACCAGATCACCATTTCCAAGGACGGCGCGGTGGTGCCGCTGTCCTCGGTGGCCAAGTTCACCCAGGACGCCAGCGTATCCTCCGTGAATCGGCTGGACCGGGTTCGCACGGTGCAGGTGTCCGCCGAACTCGCCCCTGGACAGACGGACGAGTCCGGTCCGAAGGCCAAGGCGCAGGAGGCCATCGGCAACCTGGATCTGCCGACCGGCTACGCCATCCGACCCGGTACCGGTTCCAAGGACCAGGACGAGACAAAGGCTTTCATGCTCAAGGCGATGATGGTGGCGGTCGGCTTGGTCTTCTTCACCATGGTGCTGCAGTTCAACTCCGTCTTCCAACCGTTGCTGGTCCTGGTGGGCGTGGTGCTGGCGTTGGGCGGAGTGTTCTGGGGCCTCACGATCGTGCACGTGCAGATGTCCATCATCATGACGGGAATCGGCATCATCGCGCTGGCCGGCGTGGTGGCCAAGAACGGCATCGTGCTGATCGACTTCATGAACCATCTCCGGGCCCAGGGCAGACCGCTGGAGGAGGTCGCCGTGGAGGGCGGCAAGACGCGGCTGCGCCCGGTCCTGCTCACCGCCATCACCGCCATGATCGGACTCCTGCCCATGGCCACCGGCAAGGGCATCGACTGGCTTCACCTGGGTTTGGTCACCAAATCGCAGACCTCCGGGATGTGGGCCCCCCTGGCCTGGGCCATCTTCTGGGGCCTGCTCTTCAACACCATGCTGGTGCTGGTGGTGACGCCGGTCCTGTACTATTCCTACTACCATCTGCTGGAGAAGATCGCGGTGTGGCGCGGGAAGCCCATCCCCTCCTACGTGCCGGTGGAAGAACCGCCGTTCGAGGGGCACGAGGGACACTGACAGCGCCCCGCCGGCCTTCGATACACCACGCCGCTCCCTGAGTGTTCCGCGGGCCGAGCCCACGGAATGCATCGAAGGGCGCGGCGTGGCATTCAGGCATCGGCGGGCAAATTTCAGTTCCTTTCGCGCAAGACCCTTCGGTACACCCCCACCAGATGGGGGATGACGACGTCCCACGAGAAGAACTCGCGGGTTCGCGCCCGGGCTCCTTCCACCAGTTTGGCGGCGAGCGGCGGATCGTCCGCGAGTCGGCGCAGCGCCTCGGCCAGCGCGAAGGGGTTCCCCGGTGGCACCAGCAGTCCGGTCTTGCCATCCACCACCACGTCGGGAATTCCTCCCACGTCGCTGGCCACCAGCGCGAGACCTGTCTCCGCGGCTTCGATGAGCACCACGCCCAGCCCTTCGGTGTCGCCCTTTGAATCCACTACAGCGGGCAGAACGAAGGCGTCGGAGGTCGCGTAGGCGCGGGCGAGGTCTTCCGTGGAGAGCTTCCCGGGAAAGCGGATGCGGGTGTCGCCGGTGGCGAGAGCCCGTTCCTTGAGAGCCTCGGTGCGGTCGCCGTGCCCGACGATTTCCAGGCTGAAACGCGGGCCCTCCAGGGAGGCCATGGCGTCGACGAGGTGCTCGATCCCCTTGCGCTCGATGTGGCGTCCCACGAACAGGATGCGAAAGGGGTCTTCGGGACGGCGCCCAGGCCTCGACGGCGCGGGCGATTCGGGAAGCGTCGTGCCGTAGGGGGAGAGTTCCACAGGAACCTTCCTCACCGCTTCGATTTTCGCCCGAGTGAAGCTCGAGTTGCACAGCACCGCCTCGGATTGCCCCAAGAGCCAGTGGAGGATGGGCCGGATCCATTTCTTGCGGCGCATCAGGAGGAGTTCCGCGCCGTGGAAGTTGAGCACCACGGGAAGTCCGCGCATCCGTCCGGCCTGGGCGATCAACCCGTGGGGGAAAGGCCAATGCACGTGCATCAAGTCGAACCTTTCCCGTCCGGCGAGCTTCCAGCACGAGAGGAATCCGGAAAGGATGTACGGGACCGCCAGCATCTGGAGCCAGGGTCTGCCCTTGGTCTTGGACGGAGCGCCCTCGTCGTGGGTGAGGAATTCCAGGGAGGAAGGCGCGTATCGGAACCGGTGGACGCGCACGCCGTCGATTTCGTGGTCGGACAGTCCCTTCCAGGAAGGGGCCAGGATCTCCACATCATGGCCCGCCTCGCGCAGCCGGCGGATGGATTCCCGCATCCACGGCACTTCGGAATCCAGGGGGTGGCGGGCGTAGACGGAGCTCAGGACCAGGATGCGCATGGGCGGAAAAGATGCCTTCGGCATTGGCGCGAGAGGGGGGGTGGGGAACGGGTCGAACTTGGGTAGTTTGGAGGCCTATGCTCCAAGTCGCCATCGGTCTCGCGCTCGCCGTCTTCTCCTATGGAAAGGGTCATGTGCAGGCAGACCTGCTCTCCGAGCCCGTGGCGGTCCAGCCTGGACGAGATCTGCTCCTGGGAATCCGGATGCGCATGGAGCCCGGGTGGCACGTCTACTGGCGCAATCCCGGGGACGCCGGGTTCTCGCTGTCGCTGAAATGGGAAAGGACGGACGGTGTCCGACTGGACAGCCTGCTGTGGCCCGTCCCGGACACCATCGCCGTGACCCCCCTGATGACCTACGGCTACCAGGATTCGGTGGTTCTCCTCCTGCCTGCGCATGTGGAATCCGGCGCGACCGGCGTGCACCTGCGTGCCCATGCCAGATGGCTGGAGTGCCACGAGGTCTGCGTGCCGGGCCAGGCGGACATCGGCTTGGATCTCCCGGTCGGCGCACCCGTCGGGATCGATTCCACCTCGGGCAGCTTCGCCGCCGCCAGGGCCGCCCTCCCCGGAATCCCCCCTGGCTGGACGGTCCGGGCGTCCTTCTCCGACAGCGACCTGATCCTGTCGGGTCGCGGTCCGGGATCGGCTCCGACCTCCCTCCGCTTCTTTCCCTCCAGGCAGGGTTTCGCCGACAACGCGCCGGCCCAGGTCCTGGATCGGACCCCGGACGGGTTCCGTCTGCGCGTGCGGCGCGATCCCTTCCAGCGACTGGTGCCGGATTCCGTCCGCGGCGTGCTGTCCCGGCCCGACGGGTGGGGGGGGAGCCTGAAGGGCTGGGAGATCGCGGTGGCGCCAGCGACTTTGCTTCCATCGGACACCGCGCGCATCGCGGCCACCGCGATGGCGTCCGCTTCTGACAGGTTCCTGCCGGCCCTGGTGCTCGCCTTCCTCGGAGGGCTGCTGTTGAACCTGATGCCTTGCGTGCTGCCCGTACTCTCCCTGAAGGCGTTGAGCCTGGTGGCCGGCCGCGACAACCGGCATTTTCTCCACGGGTTGGCCTACACCGGGGGGGTGCTCCTTTCCTTCCTGGTCCTGGCCGGCATACTTGTGGCGCTTCGGCGCGGCGGGGAAGCCCTTGGCTGGGGCTTCCAGATGCAGTCGCCCCGCACAGTGGCCATCCTCTCCCTCCTCATGGCTCTCATGGCGCTTTCCCTCTGGGGGGTGTTCGAACCCGGCGCTTCCTTCGCGGGCCTGGGATCGAGTTCCGCGCGCGGCTTCCTGGGTTCCTTCCTGACGGGGGTGCTCGCCACCGTGGTGGCCACCCCTTGCACCGCGCCCTTCATGGGCTCCGCGATCGGATGGGCGCTGCTTCTGCCCGACGCCCGGGTCTTCGCCGTGTTCGCCGCCCTGGGCCTGGGCCTTGCCGCGCCCTACCTCGCCATTTCCGGTGTTCCCGCAGCCAGGCGATTTTTGCCCCGACCGGGCGAATGGATGGTGGTCCTCAAGCAGGCGTTCGGATTCGCCATGGCGGCGACGGCCGTCTGGCTGGCGTGGATCGTCGGGCGCCTGGCGGGTTCGGACGCGATCGCGCTGGTCGCCACGCTCTGGGTCGTCGTGGCCCTGGGAGCCTGGATCCTGGGACGGGGGGCGCTTCCGCACCATTCCTCCATTGGCCGGAATCTGGCGCGCTTGGCGTTCCTTGTCCTGGTGGGCGGGTCGGTGGCCGCCGCCGCCCGCTGGCTCCCCGCCGAAGTGGTGCGAAATCCCGCGGCGAGCGCCGCGGAGGCGTTCCACGAGGGGACCCTCGGAAATCTGCGGAGTTCGGGCAAGCCTTGGCTCCTGGTCTTCACCGCGGACTGGTGCCTGTCCTGTCAAGTCAACGAACGCGTCGCCCTGCGCACCTCCGCCGTGGAGCGCGCCTTGGCGGAAAAGGGCGTCCGGGTGGTCGTGGCCGACTGGACCGCCCGCGATTCCAGCGTCTCGAGGGCCTTGGAATCGTTCGGACGCCAAGGCGTCCCCTTCTACGTCCTGTCCGACGGCCGGACGGAGCGCACCCTTCCCGAGATCCTCACCGAGTCGACCGTGCTTTCGGCCTTGGATTCCCTGTAGATCACACCGCCTTCGCGATCAGGAACCAGGGCTTCCATGTGATCCGGAGCCCTTCCGGACCGGAGGCTTGGCTGTCCAGTCCATTCAACAGTTGTCGCAACCCCGAGCGCCCCAGGTTTTTGCCCGGCGGGGGGGGTCGATTGGCCCCGCTGTCGCGCAACTGGGCCAGGAACGACCACGCCGAAGGGTAGGACACCGGCCATTCCTCGGCCACCAACGAGGACAACTCCCAGCCCGTTCCGAGGATGGCCTCCGAGACGGCCAGGAGCGAATGCCCCGGGCCGCGTGGATACTCGAAGGGGGGACGCGCGAGGATCCCGTCGAGCTCGGCGAAGTGGTCGTCGCAGAATCCGGACACGGCGAGCCATCCCTGCGCAGCGGAGAGTTCACGGCATCCGCGGAAGTGCTCCCGCAGGTCGGGAAACCATTGGACCAGGGCGTTGGAGGCCACGAGGTCGAAGGACCTGTCGCCAAGCTCGGGGATTCTGGCGTCCAAGCGCAACCATGCGGGGAGCGAAGGCAGATCCCAATTTTCGCGCGCGGTTTGGAGCATCGCCTCGGAAAGGTCCGTCGCCAGGATCGGGACCCGCGGAAAACGGCCGACCAGGATCCGGGTGAGGTGCCCGGTGCCGCAGCCGAGTTCCATGGCGGAACCGGGCCGGAGGTCGGGGGGCAACGCGTCGACGAGCCGTTCGGCCATGGCGGCTTGGACCGGCGTGCTCCGGTGGTAGGTGCGAGCCGCTCGACCGAACCGACCCGCTCTCCAGTCGGGATGGCTGGAGGTGGACTCCCCGGGCCGATTCACGCCCGTCCCGCCAATTCCAACAGGATCGCGCGGATCGCCTCGGGTCGCAGTAGAAAGGGGATGTGGCCCGATCCCATGGGCAGATCGCGCCGAGAGTCCCTTGGAACTTCGCAATTCGGCGAGACGGGGTCGTCGGGACTGATGGCGAACAAGCGCATGGGATGGGGTGCCCAGGGCATCTCGAACCGCAGGTCCTGGAGAAGGGTCAGTCCCTCCGCCAGGCTTTCTTCGCCCAATTCCAGGGCTTGCCGGAACCATGCGGAACGCACCTCTCCCTCCAATCCGAGCCTGTCCCCGAAATCGGACAGCACTCCTGCCGCGTCGCCGAAGATCCGTCGGACCATCCGGCGAAGGACCTGCGGTCTCCACGGCCCGGCGGGGTCGCAAAAGTCGAGGAATGGACAGATGGACAGCACCGGAAGTTCCGGTGGGATCCGTCCCTCCCTGATCATCCGTTCCAGGATCAGGCTTCCCAGCGACCATCCCGCGACGCAAGCGCCAGGGGGAGCCGACGAGAGCATTCGTTCCAGTCTGGCGTCACCATCGAGCACGGTGTGGGCATCCAGGAATCGCAGATCGAATCCGGGGTAGAACTCCTGGAAAAGTCCACCCCAGCACTGCAGGTCCGAGGCCCAGCCCCCGATCCAGTAGAGGGGTACGTCCCCACCGCCGCCCTTTTCCACGATGGCCATATTTAACCTCCCGTCCACCGTAGGGCGAAGGGTACCGGAGACGACATATCTTATCCCCCTAATGCGACGCCTCGTTCTTTCGATCGCTTTTCTGGCGTTGGCGGTCCTGTCGGCGTGCCGGGACCCCGAGCTGGACAAGGGGAAGGCCTTCCTGCAGCTCGAGGATTGGCCGCGCGCGACGGGCGTGTACGACGCCTGCGTGCAGAAGGATCCGAACAACGCCGAGGCCCGGCTGGGCCTGGCCTTGGCGCGCCTCGGCTGGTCGCGCGACAAGGCGGTCTTCGGAACGGATTCCGCCGATGATTGGCTGAAGGCAGCCCGGGACTTCGCCATCGTGGATCGATTGGACAGTTCCCAGAACACCAGGGACGACAGGGCCGACGCGCTCTTCCACGCTTGTCTCTGGCTCCAGAAACGGGGACGCACGGCTCAGGCCGAGCATGTGGCGCGCCTGGTCCAGATCGCCGATCCGCGCCACGCCGCTTCCGCCCAATTCCTGGGCAACCTCTCCCGCGCCCGAGGCAACATCGCGGACGCCGAACGATGGTTCTCCCAGGCGATCGCGGGGGATTCCAGCTATCTGCCCGCCTACATGAGCCTGGGCGAGCTCGCCGATTTGGACCGCGATCCGGAAGGTGCCATCGTCTATTGGCAACTGGGCCAGAAGCGCGACACGGGAAATACCTGGTTCCGCGAACACATCGCCTCCATCCGCGACTCCCTGGGCTGGTCTCGGTGAAGGATCTGCCGAAGGGGTTTTCCACCCCGATTCTCATCGGCAACGGGGGAGAGGGCCAGGCCATCCTGTGTTGGCAGGACGATCCGGGTCGTTGGGTGGTCCTCAAGATGGGGGAACCGACGGGTCGCGCCCGGCTCCGACGCGAAGCGGAGCAACTTTCGAGGCTCGCGGGAGGTCCGGTCCCGGCGGTGATCGGACAGGATCTGGTGGGAGCCAACCCCTGGATGGGGTTGACCTGGATCGACGGACTTCCCCTGGACGAACTCCCCGCGGAGCTTTCGGTTTCCGACCGACGGGCTCTCGTGTTGCAGGCCGCCTTGGCCGTGGCCAGGCTCCACGGCGCCAGGGTGATGCACGGAGACCTCGCGGCGGCCAATCTCATCGCCCGACCCCACGGTGAGGTGGCGATCGTGGATTTCGGACTTTCTCCCAGTCCCGACGGCGCCGTGCCGCCGGTGGAAGGAACATGGGAAATCCTCCCTCCGGAACGGCTGGAAGGCGGGTCGCCGGATCCGCGCTGGGACGTCTTCGCCCTGGGGGTGTTGGGACTCCGGATCCTGGGCGCACTGCCTCCGGGTGCCGAATCCCGTCAAAGCTGGAGCCAGGCCGTGGCCGCCGGAGACGTGGCCAAATGGGCGCGGGGACGCTCCTGGGGATTGTCCTTGGCTCTCGAACCCGATCCCGCCAACCGGCCCGAGGACGCCGCCGCCCTGGTGCGTCTGCTGGAGAAGGATTGGGGAGATCCCCCCTTGACCCGCAACGTCCTGCAGACGGCGGTGGACCACAGGATGGAACGCCTCCTCTCCCGAGGGGTGGCGGATGCGAGAGCCCGGCGCGACTGGGATTCCGCCTGGAGAATCCAGCGCGAGCGCATCGAACGTTCCGCGGAACCGGAAACCCTGTTTTCGGAACTGGGCGAATTCCAGCGTCTGCGGACCGCGCCCCGCACCACGCATCTGCCCTGGGTGGCCACCACCGTCGCCGCCCTGCTGGCCATCGGCGTCGCCTCCTGGGCGGTGTTCCACAAGCTCCACCATTCGGCCGACTTCGCATCGACTTCGTCCGAGCATCCCACCAACGACAACGAGTTCGCCGATTCCTCGTCCTACTCGGACGTCCTGGTCTTCGATCCCCCTCCTCCCGGTTCCGTGCTCCATGTGGACGGCGTGAAACATTCCGCTCCCCGCGACGGATTCCTGAAGCTTCCGCCCGGCACCCACCACGTGGAGTTGGAGGACTCCATGGGCGAGTCGCTCCTGGACACCACCTGGGTGGTTCGGCGACGGACCAACCTCCGGAGAAGGGCCAAAGTCGCCAAGACGGACTCCCCGGCCGTTTCGGACTCCTCCAATTCGACGGGAAAAGGACCTCCATGAACGCAGGTTGGATCCTGGAAGGCCCCGCCGGCGCGGGGACGCTGACGCTCGACAGGAAGCTGCTGCTGGTGGGATCGGGTCCGGGGAGCGATCTGCGCATCCCGGGACTGGCCGCCACCGAGGCGCAACTCCTGGTGCTGCCAGACAAGGTGGTGGTGGAGGCGCAGACAAAAACCGTCCTTGTGGACGGAAATCCCGTCAAGCCCGGGTTCCCCGCCGAACTTTCGGAAGGCGGGACCCTGGCCTTTTCCGACGGGCGAGTCTGGCGATTGGGTCGTGCGCGGGCGAAGACCGGATCCCTGGAACCCGTGCTGTTGGCGGTGGAGCTCCTCCTCGAGTCGCCCGACCCCTCGTCCACGCTCCCGCGCCTGCTGGAATTCGCCGCCCTGCACCTTTCCGCGGACGAGGGGGTGGTCCTCGGTGGGGACGGATTCCAGCAGATCGTTTCCAGTTGGCCGGAGGGAAACGAGGCCACCTTTTCCAGATCGGCGGTGAAATCGAGCTTGGAGCGTTCCGGTGCGGTTCTTTGGGCGGAATCGGGAGGCGGCGACGCGCCTTTGGCGGGGCCGTCCCTCCTGGAGTCGCAGATCCGCTCCATCCTCTGCGCTCCCCTGCGCCTTTCGGACGAACCCACCCCTTTGGGCGTCCTGTACCTCCACCGCACCGGGAGCGGTCTGGCCTTCCAGGAAGAGGATCGCCGCTCGTTCCAGCGCCTGGTGGAAACCCTTGCCCGCGTGCTGGTGGCCGCCAGACGCCACCGCGAGGATCTATCCTCCCTGGAGGCCCTGCGCGCCTCCGAAAAGGGAGACGGGCTTCTGGCGTTCTCGCCCGCCATGCAGACCGTGGTCGCACAGGCGAGAAAATTCGCCCCCTCGACAGTACCGCTCCTGATCCTCGGCGAAACCGGTACGGGCAAGGAAAAGCTGGCTCAATTGGTCCATCGGTCGTCGCGTCGCCAAGGGCCGTTCATCGCCATCAACTGCGCCGCCATCCCGGCCAATCTGATGGAATCCGAGTTGTTCGGCCACGAGAAGGGCGCATTCACCGGCGCCACCGTGGACCGCGAGGGATTGTTCGACGCGGCCAAAGGCGGGACGCTTTTCCTGGACGAGATCGGCGAACTGGCGATCCACCTGCAGGCCGCGCTGCTGCGTTCGCTCCAGGAAAAGACCATCCGGCGCGTCGGTTCCTCCAAGGAACACCCGGTGGACGTGCGCATCGTGGCGGCCACCCACCGCGACGTGGAAGCGATGGTCCGGGATGGCAAGTTCCGCCAAGACCTTCTCTTCCGATTGAATGTCGCCACGGTGTCCATTCCGCCGTTGCGGGAACGGCACGAGGATGTGCTTCCCTTGGCGCGCGTATTTGCGCAGAAGGCCTCCGCAGAGTTCGGGGTGGCCTTCGCGGGCCTGTCCCGGGCCGCGGAAAAGGCCCTTTTGCGCCACGATTGGCCCGGCAATGTCAGGGAATTGGAGAATTGCATGCAGCGTTCGCTCCTGGAGGCGGGCGGTAGCCGCATCCAACTCGAGCATCTGGGCCTCCGGGAAGGAGCCCCTCCTTTGGGAACCCTGGCTGAAATCCGGGAAACCGCCGAGCGGAGAGCGGTCGATTCGGCACTCAGCCGGGCCGAGGGAAACCTCACCCAAGCCGCTTCCATCCTGGCGATCGACCGGAAAGTCTTGAGGGATCTGCTCAAGCGCCTCGGGATGTACGAAGGAGGTGAAGATTGAGAGAATCAGATCTGGAATTGCCGACTTCGTTACACTTGCGTTACATTTCCTCCAACTCCTGCACCAGGAGAGGACCATCTCACTCTCATCACTAGGAATCAAGATGAAGAAGCTCGCCTCCATCCTCGCTCTCGCCGCCTTTGCCGCTTTCGCATTGCCTGCCCAAGTGGACACCGCGAAGAAGGACACCACCAAGAAGATCGAGTCCAAGAAGGACACCACCAAGAAGGTCGAGTCCAAGAAGGATTCCGCCAAGAAGGTCGAGTCCAAGAAGGTCGAGCCGAAGAAGGACACGGCGAAGGTGGATACGACCAAGAAGAAGTGATCCTGTCGAGAGAATCGACAGATTGGAAATGAAGCGGAACCATTGGTTCCGCTTTTTTGTTATTTCCCGCAACGGTTCGCACCTTTGGGAGCTGCGGAAGCAAGGTGGCATGGGCTTTGACCTCGGAAGGGGGTTTGATCCCAGGGGGGATGGCAGTGATGGCCAAAAGCTTCGAGTGCGCAGCCTGCTGGGCGGTGGCGGTGTTTGGGTTGCTTCTGGCGGCACCCGTCGCACGCGCCGTGGAATCCGTGGAACCGGATCCGGCGGCCATCACCGACCCCGTGGAGCGCGAGTTCCAGGGCCGGCTTCAGGAGTTGCGTGAACGGCAGAAGGTCCAGACGCACCTTCTTCAGGCGCGCAAGGACTTGACCCCCGAACAACGCTTGGAGAAGAGACGGGTGCTGATCAACGTCCATCAGAAGGAAATCCAGGCCTTGGAAGCCCAATACCAGAGTCGCTTGTCCCCGGAGGCTCGATCCCGGTGGATGGAGCGGAAGGCCACTCGCCAAAAGAAATTCGACAAGCTGAAGCGCTCCTCCAGGGACTCGTCCGTTCCACAACCCGGCCACAATACTGGAGGCAGATGATCCAGCTGATTGCTCCGTTGCTTTCCCTGGTCGCGTTCAGCCCGGACTCCGTCGTACTGCTCCAGGCGCGGGACAAGCTGTCGAATCGGGACACCCTCGGTGCCATCGATCTTCTTCAGGATTGGTCGGAAGCGCACCTCGAGTCGCCTTCCGTCGCGGGTCTGCTGGATTTCCTGCAACTCCCCGAACCAACCTCTGCGATTTCCACCCCGGATAGCGCGCAACCTTGGCCCCTCCCACGGCGCCGACTGTGGTCGATCCTCGCCGAAGGCTTTTTCCATCCCGATCGGGACCTACCGGTGCTTGGCGGTTTGGACCTTTCGCGCAAATTTCCGTTGTCGGCATCCACCGGGTCCACGAATGTTTTGGCAGGGCTCTCGGGAGGTTCCTGGCTCGAAGGCACAAACCCCTACGCGAACGCCGTCCTTTGGACGGGAATCGAACGCCTGCGACCGGATTGGCAGGCGAGCATCACCGGTTGGGGTGGTTGGATGGAACGGAACCTCCCCGAAGCGGGGATTTCCGGCAATTGGGAGTTCCACGCCCATCCAGGCGAGTGGGGAGTCCGACAAGGTCCCATGGCCCGCTGGTCCTGGCGCCTCACGCGATACCTCGGATGGACCGCCGACGCTTCTCGGAGGGTCGGGACGGGCGACTTGGATCTGGGCGGCTCGTTTCGATGGCGACAAGATCCTTCCTGGCCGTCCGGTCCCGGCCTTGATTCCGCACAGGCAAGTTTTGCCCGCTCTCGGCTGCAAGCAACTTTCCGAGCCGCGCTCACCCGAAAGCGCGGTTCCATCGCGTTCGGTCCGGAGTCGGATCTCGATGGCCGCATTTCCACGTCCAGCGACCACTGGCGGGACTCCCTGGGAACCGTTTCGGAACTGCGCTCGGATCTGGCCCTCACCGCCGGTGGACTCGTCCGATGGAACCCGAGCTCTTCCTGGTCGGCCCAAGGCGAACTCGGTTGGACCTTCGTCGCCAGGTGGGGGGAGCCCGAACTGGATCTGTCCCCCTTCGAGGAAGGTCCCGTCCTGCGGCTCTCCTGCCGTTCCGATTTCTGATCCTAACCGACGCCCCGTCTACCCCCCCGAAACCTATCTCGACACGATCTTGGCGCTTTGGGAGAATCCAGGTCCCTCGACATGCACGAGATGCATGCCCGGGACGAGTCCGCCCGTCGGGATGGACAGGCTGTGGGGTCCTGCCGGAACTTCGCAGACCACGCGATCCACATGTCCGGCCAGGTCCACGATCTCGATCCTCAACTGGGCGGGCCAGGAGAGGTTCGTGATCAGGTCCGCCGTGCCCGTACGTCCCGTTTCCATGCGCCAGGTCCGAGGCGCGGTCGTGGCCACCTCGGCCTCCACGGACGAGGTGGTGGCGTAGGGGAAGGCTCCCAGATCCGGCTTGGTCCCGGCGAAGGGAAGGCCCACGTCCACACCCGCGCCGATCAGGTCGCTGCCCTTGACCAGGTGCATGAACTGGAAATCGGGAATGCTCCCGTCCGCCTTGCGCGGGCCGAAGACTCCCGCCGTGTCCAAGCTCGCGAAATCGGCGTTGGACACCGTCACCGGCAAGGTCCAGGAATTGTCCGCATCGTCCGGCTTGTTGTAGGTGCTGTCCGACACCAGCGCGCTGCCGCCGAAGGCGACGTTGTTGCGATAGGTCCCGACGGTGATCGGCGATCCCACCGAGTCGTTGGCTCCGTTGGACTTCAGGCCCAGCATGTTGAAGTCCGGATGGCTGCCGTAGCTCGTATTGTCGTAGAAGTAGCACGAGACGGGATGGTGGTTCGCGTAGAAGCCGGCCGCCTTGACGTTGAAGGCCAGGCAGTTCTCGACCTTGTGCTTGGGCGCGTTGGACGGCATCGCTCGCGGATCGGCTCCGTAGCCCCCCGCCTTGAATCCGTTCCCGTTGCCCGCGGCAAGGCTGGTCGTGGTGCCGGGTATGTAGCCGCTGTAGGCGGCGATGCAGTGGTCCCAGGTCACCGGCTCGAAGGCGTTGATGCAATCGAAGCCGTCGTCGGAATTCATCCAGGCGCGGCAACCCCGCAGCACGTTGCCGGTGTCGCCCACCGAAATGTGGACGCCGAATCCGTCGGCGCTCTGCCCGTCTCCGTTGGAGGTCAGCGAATCCCTGTTGTGGTGCGAATCGCAGTTCAGGCCCAGGTTTCCGGCCCCTTTCTGGATGAACAGGCCGGGCCCCATGTTGTGGTGCATGTTCAACTGCTCGAAGATGTTGAAGCTGCCCGAAACCCACACCGCCCAGGACTCGTGGTTGAGTTTGTTGTTCTGGGGAACTCCGGTGATCTCCAGTCCCTTCAGATGGATCCAGTTCCCCTCGGCCCAGATCCCCTTGACCCGGCAGGACTGCTTGATCCCCACGAAGTTGAAGATGGGCGTTTCGCCGGGGTAGGCCATGTAGTGGATCATGTGCCCCTGGGTCCCGCTCTTGTTCAGCTCGACGCCGGCGACCAGGGCGGTCTGGCCGGAACAGGTGGTGGTGGCCGCGGTGTAGTTGTATTCGCCTGCCCTGAAATACACCGTGTCCCCCGGCTGCGCGGCCGTCTGGCCCCGGGCGAAGCTCGCGAACGGGGCGCTCATGGAACCCGTCGCGTTGTCGCTGCCCGCGGGGCTGACGTAGTAGGTGGCCGCCTGGAGACTGCCGAGCACGGTCAACACGAAAGTCGCGATCTTGGTTCTCATGTCACCCCCCACAGCTGCGATTGATTCGACCCATCCCGCCCCCGCCCTTCAAGTCCGCGTCCCGCCGACGAGGAGGTTCAGGGGAGCACCTTCTGTTCGTCCACGATCACCCCGTCACGGACGATTTCCACGACGTAGATCCGATGGGAGAAGCCATGCAAGGCCGGAATCTGGATCTCCGACTGCCCGTGCAGGAATCCGGAGGCCACATGCTCGCCTTCCATGTCGACAACGCGGGCCTCGAGCCCTTCGTCCGATCCGTTCACCGTCAAGGAGAGGATGCCGTCGCGGAAGGATGTCGAAGCGATGCGGATTCCGCTTCTGGCGTAGGCCTGGGGAGAAAGCCTGGTGGTCACGGCGCTGTCGGGCGGCGTGAAGGCTCCCATGAAAGGACTGAACGGAAGTTGGAAGGAACCGTACACGTCCGGGGTGGCGGGACTGAAGTCGACGTAGTCGTCCGACAAGCACTTCGCGAAGGTGAAGTTGGCGCTCTGGGTCTTGACCGCCGTGGCCATCGCCTTGGCGAGTTCGTAGCCGCCGTAGTCGTTCCAGTGCGTGTTGTCGGCGAGGGCAGCCGTCTGCCCCGGCACGGTGTTGGCGATGAAATGCGTGTAGGCCTTGGCGGCGTTGGAGGGACCCAGGGCTTCGATGAAGGTCGTGCTCAGTCCGTTGAGATCCAGGAACGGCACATCCTGTTCCTTGGCGATCGATCTCATGGAGTCGGGGTAGCCCATCAGGGTGTTGACCGCCGTGGTCCCGGAGAAGGACAGCCGAGCCGTGGGCGAGACCAGGACGGGCGTCGCTCCTTTGCCTTTCACCGTGGAAATGAAAGAGACCATGTTGGTCTTCCAGGCATTCATGGACTGGAGCAGCGTGGGAGTGGTGTCCTTCATGTCGTTGTGGCCGAACTCCACGAAGACGTAGTCGCCCGCCTTGAGCGTGCTGGCGATATTGGTCAGCCGCCGCTGGGCGACGAAGGAGGCCAGGGTCAATCCCGATTCCGCTTGGTCGGAGATGGTCACTCCGGACCTGAAGAAGCGCGGAAAGTTCTCTCCCCATGTGGACCACGGCTCCTGGGGCTGGTCGACAACCGTGGAGTTTCCAGCGAGGTACACGGTGATGTCCGTGTCGACGGGGGCGATCACCAGTTGCTGCACCACCGGCCGGTTCCCGTTGAATTCGATGGTCAGCCGACCGTCGAGATCCACGTAGGTCTGTTCCCGGGTCGTGATTCCGATCATGGTGCTGCCACCGGCGATGGTGTCGCCGCGTCGATTCACGTCGATGGTCCTGGTCTGACTTTGTCCCGCGGGAACCTGCCAGCTCTCGATCATCAGCCGGCGCTGTTCGGCCCGGATGGTTGCGGTCACCGCGGAATCCTTGTTCCCCATCGTGATGGTCACCTGGTAGTTTCCGCGGGGCACCTCCACCGAGAAGAAGAATGCCTGCTGGGCGGGCAAGTAGAAGGGGTCCCCGGTCCAATTCGCCAGGGTGGGGTCCTTGACGGACTTCTTTCCTTCGATCCCATCCTTGGCTGCCGTGTAGGTGACTGCGGAGTCGAAGCCAAAATCGAATCCGTAACCCTGCACGGTGTTGTACACCGACTTCGGCGTGATGCTCTGGTACCCGACGATGGCGGTTGCCGAGAAGTTGTATTTCAAGGGCACCGCGGCATGGACTCCGATGTGCCCGAGCCCGGCCAGGATCACGATCGCCCTCGCCTCCGGCGATCGCGAAAACCATGTCCCGACATCCACGGCGGCCTCCAGGCTCGGATCGGCGGACTGCCGACCCAGTTGGAGTTTATCGCGAAGTCGGCCATTTCCGTGGCCGTTTCCACACCGTCGCATGCGATTCCGTTGACATCCGTTCGACACCGGCGCGGATCCACCGCCCTCGGGTCCGGAAAAACCTCACCAGGCCTTGCGCCAGCAGGCCACCGCACCCAAAAGAACAGCGAGGAGCAGGGCCAGACCCCCCACTTCCCACGCCCTGGCGATCTGCGGATTGTGGAATTTGAATTCCACCATGTGCTTCCCGGCGGGGATGGGTACGGCGCGGAACGCGAGGTCGGCGCGCAGAATGGGCGCCTCCACGCCGTCCACGGTGGCGTGCCAGGCGGAATACCAGGAGTCCGCGAGGAACAGAAGCGAAGGAGCCGAAGCCTGCGTCGAGACGGTGACCAACCCGGGCGTGTAGACCTGGATCGTCGCCGCCTGTCCGTGCAAGCTCGTGTCCGACGACGGTGAACCGACCTTGGAACGGTCGGCGTCCAGCAGGATCACCTGGGAGTGGACATCGAAGGAGGGCGCCTGGAGTTGGGGAGCCACCTGGTCTTCGGGCGCGAAGCTCCAGCGTGGGGCCACCCAGGCCCTGGGAAGCGCCGAAGTGTTGGGGAAGATGCTTTCCCGCCCCAGCGAATCCTTGTAGAGGAGGTATTCCACGTTGAGGATGTCCAGGAGATGGGACCCCGAGAGTCCCTTGGGTCCCTGCTCCAGGCCTTGGAAGAGCCCGGATTCCCGGAATTTCCGGTACCAGCGCAGCTCCAGGTCGGAAAATCCACCGGCGTTCTCCAGATGGTAGAAGTCCTGGAAGCCCTGCTGGTAGGCCCCGGGAGGAATGTCGAGGACGCGGAACTTGCCCGGAATCGACTCCAGTGTCTGGGCCGCGTTGGAGCCCGGGAAGACCTGGTCCATGGTGGTGGTGCGCAGGTATCCGTGGTCGATGGACCAAAGGTCGACCAGGCCCAGCACCAGCCAGATGGACAGGACCAGTTCCTTCTTCCAGATCCCGGACAGGAACTGCCTCAATGCGAAGAGGCAGCCGCCGGCCACCAGACCGGCGCGCAAGGCGCCCAGGCGGAAGGAATCCTGGGCCAGGATCTGGTTCTGGAGGTTCGGATTGCCGGGCGCGGGGGGAAAGATGCCGGTCCACAGGTCGTAGGCGATCGAAGGAGCCAGCGCCAGGAGCACGCCGATTCCGGCGAGCGAAACGGAAAGCCAGAGCAGGATCGTCCTCTGCTTCGCGGAGGCTCGGCCTTCCTTCGCGTCCATCGCCTGCAGCAGGGCCCCGAAGCACAGGAGCATTCCCGCCGCCAACCAGAAAAGGATCATGGAGGGGGCTCGAAACTTGTCCACCTCGGGAAGAAAACGGAACGCGAGGCCCAGGATCGGGGTGTGGGTGCCCAGTCCGAAGAGGATGGCCAGACCCCCGATTCCCGCCGCGGTGCGGGTCCGCACGGACCCCACCAGGAACAATCCCGCGAGACCCAGGACCAGAAGCGCCACCCCCGGGGCTTCGGTGTTGAGCTTGAACGGATTCTGGCCCCAGTAGGTCTGCTCGACACCCACGAATTCGGGAACGACCAGGGCCGGAACGTCTTCCCATCCCAGCGACCAGGAGCCCGCGTGTTCCAAGGTCTGGTTTCCGCTGCCTTCGCCGCGCACCGTGGCCTTCTCCACGAATCCGGTGGCGGGGAGGAGGATGGGAGCTCCCAATCCGATTCCGAGCCCGATGGCGATCCAGAAGCCCAAAGCCCGTCCCACGAGCGCCTTCGGTTGCTTCCGCAGCGCCCACAAGCCCGCCAGCCACAGAAGGAAGAAGCCCCACAAGGCGAAGTAGACCAGTTGCACGTGGGTGGTGAAGAGCATCCATCCCAAGGTTGCCGACAGCAGTGCGGCCCAGCGCCACCGGCCCGTGTCCAGGAAGCGCAGGAGTCCCAGCAGGGCCAACGGGAGGACGGCCAGGATGTAGTACTTGCCCACATGCCCCCCCAGGATGAGGGAGAACGTGTACCCGTTGAACATCCAGAGCGTGGAAAGGAGCACGGAGGGAAAGCGGCCCAGCTTGAACTGGTTCCGTCCGAGAAGGTAGGCCGCCCCTCCCGAGATCAGCGTGTGCAACCAGATGGAGATTCCCACCCGCTTCACCCCGAAGCCCAAGAGCATCATCAGGACGGAAAGGGGGTAGACACCTTCGCCCGGCATGGACTCGTACACCGGATTCCCGCCCAGTTGAGACCCCCACCAGACGGGCAGGATCCCCTTGCGCAGGTATTCGGCGTAGAGCTGCCAGGATCCGATCCCCCGCAACTGGTCCTGCGCGTAGACGAGCGTGTCCGGCCCGGAGAGAAGGAACGGGACGAACAGGACGGTGCCCAGGAAGAAGAGCGCGGCGGCGACGAGAAGGCGTGGCTTGAGCTGGGAGGGCGTGGGTTGCGGCATCCGATGAAGATAGATCGAGCCGTGATGCCCCAAGGAAGCGGAGGGGGGCGTCCTCGGACCGCACGGCTAGATTTGAAGGGCCATGCCCGACTCGCCACCATCCGTCCCGAGACGCTACTTCCTGGAAACCTACGGGTGCCAGATGAACGAGTACGACAGCGGACTGGTGTCGGGCATGCTCGAGGGCCTCGGCTACTTGGCCACGCGCGAACCGGGAGAGGCCGATCTCATCCTGGTCAACACGTGCTCCGTGCGGGAAAAGGCGGAGGAGACCGCGCTGGACAAGCTGGTCTCCATCGCGTACCACAAGAGGCGAAACCCCGCGGTGCGCCTGGGCGTGCTGGGATGCATGGCCGAAAATCGACGGGAGTCCATCCTCGAACGCGTCCCGGAGGTCGACCTCCTCCTGGGACCCGACCACTACGACCAGCTGGCTTCCGCATTGGGCCGGACATCGCCGACCGGTCCGGTTTCCGCGCTCGGCCACGCACCTTCGCAGACATACGCGGGCTTCTTTCCGGCCGTGCCTTCCTCCGCCATCGCGCAGGTGGCGATCCAGAGGGGATGCGACAAGAACTGCGCCTATTGCATCGTCCCCACGACCCGCGGTCCGGAACGGTCGAGGATTTCCGGCGACATCCTCGAGGAGGTCCGGCGCCTGGTGGATGGCGGCGTGGTGGAGATCAACCTTCTGGGGCAGACGGTCAACGCCTGGCGTGCCGACATCTCCTTCGCGGATCTGCTCCGGGAACTCGGGAAGTTGGGTGGATTGCGGCGGATCCGGTTCACCAGCCCCCACCCCAGGCATTTCACGGAGTCGGTCTGCCGGGCCATGGCCGAAACCCCATCGGTCTGTCCGCACGTGCACGCGCCCCTGCAAAGCGGGAGCTCGCGCGTGCTGCGGGCCATGCGCCGCCAATACAGCCGGGACCAGTACTTGTCCATCCTGGAACGGTTGCGCAGGTGGATTCCGGACGCGGCGTTCACCACGGACATCATCGCGGGTTTCCCCGGCGAGACCGAGGAGGACCACCGGGAGACCCTTTCCCTGATGGACGCGGTGCGGTTCGACCAGGCCTTCATGTTCGCCTACTCGGCGCGACCGGGCACCCCGGCCGCCGAACTCGTCGAAACCATTTCCGACGAAGAGAAAGGCGGCCGCCTCGCCGAAATCATCGAGCTCCAGCGGCGACACGCCTACCAAAGGCTGGACGAACGGGTCGGCATGGTGGAGGATGTCCTCCTGGAAGGGGCGTCGCGACGGGATCCCGACGAGTGGATCGGCAAGACCCCCCATTTCCGGAAGGTGGTCCTGCGCAAACCGGAAGATGCCGGCCCGGGGCAACTCCTGAAGGTCCGGATCCTGTCCAGGAACGGGCAGGTCCTGCGCGGAGAATGCGCTTGAAGGTGTCCGTGCTGATCCCCTGTTACGACCACGCGCGTTTCGTCGAGGAAGCGGTCCGGTCCGTCCTTTCCCAGGACGGCGTGGAGGTGGAGCTTCGCGTGGTGGACGACGGGAGCACGGATGGCAGCCCCGAGGTCCTTTCCCGCCTGGCGGCGGAACTGGGCTTCTCCCTGGTCCTGCGCGAAAATCGCGGACTGGTCCCCACCCTTCGGGAACTCTCCGAAGGCTTGGACACCTCCTACTTCTGCTCGATGGCCAGCGACGACCGGATGCCCCCGGGGCGACTCGCCGCGCAGGTGGAGCTTCTGGAGAAACGACCCGAATTCCCGGGCTGCGCCGGACAAGCGAGGACGATGGACGAACGGGGCGTCCTTTCCCCCCTCCTTCTGCGCAGATACCAGCGGGATCGCCCCGAAGTCGGCTTCGCGAAGCTCTTCCTGGGAGAAGGGGAGATCCACGGAGCTTCCGTCCTCCTCCGCACCGAAGCCTTCCGGCGCGCGGGCGGATACGACCCGCGGTTCTCCATCGAGGATCTCCCCCTCTGGCTCGCCCTGACCCGCGGAGGCGAACGCATCCTGGTCTCCGACGTGG